>Ga0180217_1000533_pt1 | contig 58807 bp, 117 predicted proteins | sample eDN3rd37CBELigOP_FD_128521 | JGI IMG/M metagenome (GOLD analysis project Ga0180217, IMG submission 128521) | Enriched Organic Plus compost microbial communities from Emeryville, California, USA - eDNA 3rd pass 37_C BE-Lig OP (version 2) (version 2) ...
AGCAGTCTCGACCGACCCGGAGTTCCAGAATGCAGCAGTCGTACTTTACGTCCCTGGGGCACTCGGAGAATACGACCCTGATACGGGCGATTATGAACAGTCCGACCCCATCCTGGTATATTCAGGTCGCTGCCGAGTTGTGGGGCTCCGGTCGGCGGACTCTTCCAACGTCGCGTCAAACCCTGACCAGTTGAAGGCGGTGCGCATCCAACTGGCGGACAACCCTGCGCGGATGCCGGACAACACGAAGGCGTACTTCACGAACGGCGGTCGGAACGCCAACCTCACCAGTTACGTGTTCAATGTCAACTCGGATTTCAACTCCAGTCATGTCGCGGCCTATACACTGGAACTGACCGTTTCGATGGATGCTGCGGACTCGACACCCCCGGTGTTCCCATGACAAAGGTAACCCCAGAGCGGTTCACGCGCATCGTGCAGAACAAGATGAGGTCTGTTGTTGAGCAGGGGCGTCAGATCGTTCGGGATAACGCAGATTACGGCGCGGAGTTGGTGCGTGACACGGTGGAGACCAGCGGCACGATGAAGAGTGGCAAGCGCGGGCGTATCGACACGGGGGAGATGCTTCAGGCGGTTGACTCGTACTTTGTAGCGACTCCCGATGGCGGCGAGGGCCACTACGGGTGGGTTGCGGGCTCCGGGCCGTTCTACACCAAGTATCAGGAACTCGGCACGCAGTACATCGAGCCGATGCAGGCGATTCCCGAGGCACGGGAGCAGGTTGACATCGACTTCAAGAACGACATCGACCGGATGATGAAGAGGACTTGGGGGTAAGTCATGGCGGTTACGATTGGCGATGCGATTGAGAGCATCGAAAGCGTGCTTGACGGCCTCCCGCAGGACTGGTACGAGGAGGGCATTCCCACTTTTGAGACGCTGCACATGACGGGCGGCGTTCTCCAGCCGTATTTCGTGGTTTCCTACGGGGATGTGATTCAGCAGGGTTCTACAGCGTTTGCGGGCACCCGAGGGGATGACCACGTTCTTCCGGTTCGATTCATGGCTGTTGCCCCCACTGCGAAGATCGCGCGTCAATTGCGAGTGAAGTTGACGGACGTGTTCACCGGCTTTACGCCTGACCATTGCGGCGAGATGACAAAACGCGGCGGCGGCGGTACGTACACGGTGACAAATGCGAACGATGTGATTGTGGCGTATGTGGCCCCGGTGAACTTCCGCACGACGATCAACCTGGATGTGGCCGTATAGCCTACACTATGCTGCACCCCAGCGCAACAGAATGCTGTAAACTGGTAGATATGAACCTAGTCTTTGCGCGCAACACCACAACCGGGAAAGTTGTCAAGGTTCCCGAGCATTATCTGACCCACCCCGTCTTCGGCAAGTCTTTCGTGGCGGCGGACGCTAAGGACAAGGACTACCTGCCCGAACTGTACCTCCCGAAGACTGCGGAGGAGTTCATCGAATCGAAGAAGTCTCGCAAGAAGGAGCCCGAAGTGCCTGAAGATGTTGCCGTAGAGGACGCTGTGGAGGTGACTGAGTAATGGCGCGGGAGATTCTATATGCACCCGCCGCCTCTTGGTATCTGGCTGGCCCGAACGCGATTGAAGACCTTGAGAACCTGTCGGCAGCGGAGTTGAACGCGGGCCTCGCAGACGGAACGATTGTCGATCTGACGTGTGCCCTGAACCAGGAGGGCTCTCAGTTCGACCTGGACGACAGCGACACCGACGACAGCCTCTCCTTCTGCCAGGTTGCAGGTGCCGAGGAGCCGACGTTCTACAACGCTACCATCGTCTACGAGGCGTTCCGGTCGCGGGACGAACTGGACGACAACAGTGCAACCACCGCTTTCGAGTGGCTTGCATGGCCCGACATCCGGTACTACGCGATTCTGCGGGTTGGCGAGGAGCCGGGCACGGCGTTCGCTGCTGGCCAGGAGGTCAAGGTGGCAGACGTTATCACCGACCTTCCAGTTGACGTGTACGGCTCGGGCGAGAACATCCGAATCTCCAATTCACTACTCTTCCAGGGTTCGCTCGCCTGGAATGTTACCCTGGGGGCGTAAGCAATGGCTGTGACAATCGACTACGAAAAGCTCCAGTCCGGCAACCGGATTACCTGGACGTGGACTCCCGCTGGTGGTATCACCGACGTTGCGGACGCAGTTGTCTCCGAGCTGAACGCCGGGTACAACATCTCCAGCGCGGTTGCGTTCGACGGCACCGACTTCAGCAACCAGGCGTCGGAGACCAATAACGAGCCTTCCTTCGCGGACGAGGGCAACGTGCAGACCCGCGGCGCGAGCCAGTACGGTGGCTCGGTGTCGATGTGGTACCCGAAGAACTTCCACGACTCGACAAACCCCCTGTCGGTCGCTTACGACCTGCTGAAGACCCCGCGCACTCCGGGGTTCCTTTCCGTGCGCATCGATGGCGACACCAAGACTACGGAAGCATATGCCGCTGGTCAGTACGTGTCAACCTACCAGGTTATCACCGATGGCGAGACGAACGAACTCGGCGGCAGCGAGGGTCAGCGTCGCACGGTTACCGCGCTCAGCCGTGGCAACCTTGCGGTATACACCGTGACTCGCTCTAGTGCGGCTGCCCTCGTGGTTCCGACTACTGCGACACCTGCGCCCGGTGCGAAGGGCCGGTTTGAGGCAACACTCAACGGGCGCTACTTCGGTGGTGTTGAGTGGTCAACCAGCGACCCGGACGTGATTCAGGTGTGGCCCGGTGGGTTCTACACGGTCACGGGTTCGGACACGGAGACGGCAACTGTCACCGCAACGCACAACGGCCTGTCTGACACAATCGCTGTCACGGTAGCAAGCTGAGGTGTGATACCATAATCGTATCGGTAAAACGATGCGAGGAGGTAATGTGGCAAAAGCTTACAGGCCCCCCGTCCTGGACGAAAATGGACGGGAGGTTCCCTGCTTGGTGGAGGGGTGCACAGGCGTCCGGGAGCGCAAGAACGGATATTGCGATGCCCACTACTGGCGAAATCATAAGTACGGTTCGCCAACCGCCAATTCCGGTGGAAGGGTTATCAGGAGTAATCTCGATAGGTTCTGGGATAAAGTTAACAAGAATGGCCCAATTCCAGACTACGCCCCCCACCTTGGCCCGTGCTGGATTTGGACTGGCGCTAGCAGTGACGGGTACGGAGTATTGCGAATAAATCTTGCGGCTGCCAATGACCAGCCTTACAGGTTAAATACGCGGGTAAAAAACAACGGCATCCAGGGGAAAACCGTAAAGGCGTACCGATTCTCCTGGGAGATTGCCAATGGCCCCATCCCCGCAGGGCTGCACATTGATCACCTTTGCCGAGTTCCGGCCTGTGTCAACCCGAATCACCTGGAACCAGTCACGCAGGCGGAGAACAATCGCCGTAACCCCAACTGGGTTGGGAACGATATGTCGCGCGCGAGGTACACGCACTGGCCAAAGGGTACCAACAGGGGCGTCAAGCGTCCGATGTCCTGGTTCCATAACAAGTACCACGTTCGGGGTCAATCCGTGAACACCATGCCAGACTGTCCGGAGTGTCAGATTTGAGCTTGCACCGACTACCCGCCCCGCTTCTACAAATGAGGCGAGGGCGGGTTCGTCGTGTTGGCTGGTAGAATTAGTTGAGCCAATAAGGAGGGCTAGATGACTGAAGCTGCTGACCCAATCGGTTTTGACCTCGTAGCCGCAATCAACGGGACGACCTACCCCGAGGAGGAGGTTCTGTTCCTGTTTGACGAGAGGGCCGCGAATACTCTGGCTGCCCTCAGCGCGGAGATGAACAAGAACCTCGTGCTTGAGCGCAAGGAGGCCTACGAGGACGTGGAGCGCCTTTATGAGCAGACTCTTGAGGCGGTGAAGTCCATTCTGTTCAAGGTTACCGTTCGGAGCGTTCCGCGTGAGGTGACGAAGGCCGTTATTGCCGAGGCGGACGCCAAGTACCCGAAGAAGTTCAACGCGCTCACGGGTGCGGAGGAGTTCAACGAGGAGAAAGAGGAGTTCTTCAACGTCCTAAACTGGCGCGCTCATATCGTAAAGTTTGAAGACCCGACTGGCAAGGTGCTGGAGGGGCCGCTTCCCAAGGAGCACATTGAACTCCTGCTGAACAAGGGGCCGAAGGCGAGTCTCAAGGCGGTGGGCGCGAAGATTGTCGAGCTTGACTCGGGTGCGGCTGCGGGCTACGAGGCTGCGGTTCGGAACGTTGAAGATTTTTTAGCATCGCCCTCACAAGAGGCTACTCCCGGCGATACACCCCAGCAATCCGAGTAGCGATTCAACTCGGGCAGCGTCCAACCGCGATGCTGTTCCATGATCCGTTCGCGGGTCACCGCCACTGGGAAACGGGGGAGCCCCTGCTTACCCAGTCGGAAGTGTACTGGACGGAGTGGGACTTTGCGCTCGCGGATGCTGTGACGTTCATTCAGGATTACACGAATGAGCACGGACACCTCGTGTGGGAGCAGGAAGACCCCCGCGTGACTGTGGTCGCTAGGCGTAAGATCGACCGCGCGCAAGCCGCCATTGAGAAGAAGACCAAAGGCTCGGAGAAGAAGCCGTACAAGCCGAAAGACGGCGAGAAGTGGTATACAGAGTTGCGGCTACCGGACGGCGGCAATTGGCCCACGTTCAACGAGTGGTATAAGCGCCAGATGAGCGGCGAGAAGCCCAAGGAAGACGAGTACCGTCCCGTGATGATGAGCGACGAGGACTGAGGCTGGGAATCTCCTGACACGGTAGAATAGAGATTAGGTAAACTCCCCTTTTCTGCGTTAGGATTCCGCTTGGCCGAAGAATACGACCTCGAAGCCGTTGTTCGGTTTACCAGCGAGGGTCAAGCCGCCGTTCAGGCGCAGGTTGCGAGAGTTCAGAGGGAACTAGATCAACTTCGCAAGTCCGGCAAGATCAGCGAAGACACCTTCCAGTCCCTGGCTCGCGAAACCACGCGCACGGGGCAGGCGATGGAGCGGGGCCTTGCGCGAGACGCTGCAAAAACTGCACTAGGGCTGAATCAGGTTACCAGGTCATCTGCCGGGTTGAGCGACGGGAACCTCCCCCGACTTCGCTACGCCCTGTACGATGTCGCAACCACGTTCGCTATCGTCTCTGCTGCGGCGACTGCGTTCGATGTGGCTATCATAAAGACGGCCATCGACTTTCAGCGCGAGTTCGCCAACGTGCAACGCACGTCAGGGGTGACCGGTGCCGCGGCGGACGCGCTTCGACAGCAGTTCACGGCTCTTGCGCAATCGATCCCCGTTTCTTTTAAGAGTCTCACGGAGATCGGCACCCTCGCTGCCCAGCTCAACATCGCCGCCGAAGACCTGGCATCCTTCACCTCGACCGTCGCACGCTTCTCTGCTACCACTGGCGTGACCACGGAGGCATCCGCAACGGCCCTCGGTCGCCTCGCCCAACTGCTACCGGATGTCAACGGTAACTACGAGGCGCTTGCATCCTCTATCCTCAAGGTTGGCGTGAACTCCGTCGCCACCGAGCAGCAGATTATCAACATTGCAACGCAGATCGCAGGCATCGGCACGCAATCCGGCCTCACCGCCGATCAGGTCGTTGGTCTGGCCGGAGCACTCGCCTCGGTCGGTACGGCCCCAGAACTTTCCCGTGGTCTTGTAACCAGGCTCTTCACTAATATCCAGGTGGCAATCGCGCAGGGCGGTCAGTCGCTAGAGGACTTTGGGCGAATCTCTGGCAAGACGGGTGCGGAGTTCAAGGCGACTTGGCAGAACGATGCTGGACGGGCGCTCGTTGATCTACTCAAGGGAATTCAGGAAAACGGCGGGGCCTCCGTTGCCACCATCAAAGCCCTCGGGGTGGCAAGCGTTCGAGACCTGCCTGCGCTCCAGAAGCTCGCCCAGAACTACGAACTGGTTGCGGACTCCCTAGGGCTTTCGGCCTCTGGCTTCACCGACGCGACGGAACTCGCCCAGCAATATTCGGTTATTGCGGAAACCGTATCCGCCAAACTCGACCAACTCACCAACAATATTCAGGTTCTCATGGCAACCGTTGGCGGTGCGACGACTGGGCCACTGGGCGACTTCCTCGACTGGCTGAATGATACCCTTATCAGCCTGAACGCTTTTGCCAAGACCGACGCCGGACAAGTAATTGGGGTCGTGGCGCTTGCGGCTGCCGGTCTCACCGCTGCGGTATTCGGCCTCACTGCCAGCCTTGCGCTTGGTGCGGCATCTGTAGCGGCCATGTCTACGGCGATGAGCGCGCTGGGCGTCTCTACGGGTGCGGCGACCGTCGCCATGAACGTGTTCAAGGTCGCTCTCATCTCCACGGGTATCGGCGCTGCGGTTGTGGCTCTGGGGACTTTGGTGGCCGGTATTGCTGCGGCGAGCGGCGCTTTTGACGACGCATCTGCCACCGCCACAAAGTATCTAGGCGACACTTCAGGTATCGCATCTGCGCTCAAGAAGGATGAGGAGCAGTACCGCAAGACCGGTTACGCGATCAAGTTCATCGCATCCGCGCAAGATGAGGCAGCGGAGGCCACCGGACGTGCCACAATCGCTTACGGGGAGAACGCCAAGGTCGCGCTCGCCTCGGCGCTGGCGGCGAGCAAGGACTTCCAAACCCTACTGTCAGAGTTTGATAAGTATGAGCAGTATGGCGGAAACAAGACCGACTTCATCAACGCGCTCCTGGGTGACCCGGAGAGCGGCGCGCAGGAGTATATTAATGGCCTCAAGGCCGCGTTTGCGGCGCGCCAGGCGGAGCTGACTGGTTACTCGCCCACCTCGACCTACATCCAGAGTCAGGTCAAAGCACAATTTGAGGCGCTGGACTCCGCCGCCGCCGCATCTTCCGCCGCGATACGCGATGCTGCAAACGCCAACAGTGCCTATAGGGACACCGCTGCCGCCCTGGGAATCTCGGTGGAAGACCTGGCGGGTAACTACATCGCGCTGTCCGACGAGATCAAAGCGCAGATCGACGCGGTGTTCGGCAGCGTCAACGCACAACGCCAGATGGATTCGGCTCTCCAGTCTGTCGGCCAGGAGTTCGCCAATTCCGGGGCTGCGGCTGCTTTCAGCGGGGAGGCGATTCAGCAGTATGTTTCTGCGGTTATCTCCATGTACGGGACCGGGCCTGCGGCTGCGGACGCGATTCAAACCCTCGTAAACTCCGTAGTTGCCTCTGGGTATGCCGCGGCGACGAACGCCCCTGAACTTCAGTACTTGAATCAGGTCATTGCACTGCTTGGCGGATCGACGGTCAAGACCACGCAGCCGCTACCAGCATTCACATCTGGCGTCAAGAGGGCAGGTAGTGCTGCGGGCGGTGCAGCCAAGGAGGTTCGCACCCTTGTGGACTACGCGAACGATCTCCAGTCGGTTTTCAGCCGGGCATTCGACATCCGTTTCAAGTCGCAGTTGGCGATGGACGATGTTGCCGACTCGTGGGAAACGCTGGCGAAGCGCATTGACGACGCCCGTGTCAAGCTCATGGGGCTACAGGCGGACAAGAGCATTGCAGAATACTTCAAGAGTGTTGCAGACCAGTATGGAGACACGCTGCGCAGCGACAAGTTGGCAGCGGAGATCGCAGACCTGAACCAACAGATCGCGGAAACGCAAGCGGAAGCCTCGACGGAACTCAACGGCAACACCAAGGCGGCGCGGGCCAACCGCAAAACGATCACCGACCTTGTGAAGCAGTACGAGGACTACATCACAGCGCTCGCGGAAGGTGGGGCCGACCAGGCCACGTTGAATGCCGCCGTGCAGTCCTCGCGTGCGCAATTCATGCAGCAGGCACAAGCACTGGGCTACTCAAACGCGGAACTTCAGCCGTACATTGCGTCCTTCGATGATCTCGCCACGGTTATTGCCAGAATTCCCCGAAATATCACCGTGGGATTCAATGGCAACCCCGCGCTCCAGGCCATCAATGAGTTCATGGCGAAGGCGAAAGCTGCAATCGGTAATGGGGTTCAGGTTCCCATTGCAACGACTTCTGACAATTACGGCATTCGCAAGAACCTCTCCGATTCGATTGCCGCATACCAAGCCCAGCAGGCAGCGATCTTCAAGGCTAACGGTGGAAACTACACACGCCAAACCGAGTTGCTAGATCAGGCCATCGCCAGACTTCGAAGCACCCTGAATTCCCTCGGGGGCTTTGCTACGGGTGGCTACACCGGTCGCGGCGGCAAGCACGAACCCGCAGGCGTGGTTCACCGTGGTGAGTACGTCATCCCGAAGGAGCAGGTCAACCAGCGCACCGGGCTACCGTATGCTTCGGCACTCGGCCAACTCCAGGCGGGCACGCGCGCTCCGCGGTCGAGTTACGCTTCTGGTGGCTTCGTTGGCGGCGGCGGTTTCGGTGGAGTTTTTATGCTCGACCAGGCTCAGTATAATGGTCTAGTGAGGGCGATGAGGGAATCTGGCGGCGGAAACATGGGCGCACAGACTCTCCAGGGGGTCGTAAACGGTCTCAACGCCCGCGATAGCACTTTGGGGCGTGGATAATGGCGCAGATGTGGTTCGGTACGCGGGGCCATATGCAGTGGATCAACTGCCCGCGTGTGGATATGGACTTGTCGAAGGTGGGTTGGTCAACCAGCAGCCAGTATCTGAACGGCGGGGCTGGCGCACGAGGTTCCACCTCCAGTCACAAAGTGTACGACATGAGCTGGGGTAACCTCAATCGGGACGAAGTGCGGAGCATCACCGACTACGCGGACGGAATTTACGATACGAACGAGGGAATCAACCTCATCTACTTCATCGACCCCACGACAACCGGGCCACACTCCAACGTTCTGCCGCAACTGTGGGCCGCACCGTTCCAGCAGGGCGTGGAGGGGCTAACGCTTTTCCAGGGCCAAAGCCCAAAGGTTGTCCAGACCCCATCGAATAACTACGGCTACCCTGCTCGCAGCGTTCAGTACACCGCCAACAGCATCGCGTCCTCGGTGTGGGTTCCCATCCCCCCTGGGTACACCGCGTGGGTCGGGGTGCATGGCTCTGCCACCGGAAGCGCAGGGGTCACCGCAGCAACAACCTCCGGACAGTCTTCCGCAACCGCCGTCACACTGACAACCCTTCCTGTAACCACTGCAACCAGATTCAGCGATTCGTTCGAGGCTTCGTCAACCGTGGATGGAGTTCTTCTGTCTCTCGCCAACCTGGGGCCAGGTTCAACCGACACCCTCATCTGGAGCGGCACGATGGTTCAGTTGCTGCGCACGGGCCAGGCACCGCAGGACGGGCCATACATCAGCGGCCAGGGGCACTCGGGGTGCCAGTTCTCCGAGAAGCCCAGCGTCAGCGTACAGTTCCTGGGGCACGGTTCAGATTCCAGCGACAACGCTCACCTTTCCGTAGCCGCTAACCTCATTGAGACGGGGAGCTGGCTCTAATGGCTATTCAGGTATGGAGAAACCTTGCGCTTGACCCTAAAGTTGTCCAGGTAGACGGTGACCTTAGCCCTGACGCATCTCTTTATTGGGGTTGGGGCGCGTCCGCAAGCGGCGGTTCATTCGGGGACGTAGCAACGATCGTTACAACGGGTGGACCACTCGCTGAAACTCCCCACTACGCTCAGTCAAGTTCTGGTGCCGCCGTAATTGACAAGGCGACAATCGTCTACGGCAATTCGTTCGCTAAATCAATATCCGTCACCCCCGGTGACACTATATCCTTCCAAATGTACGGCTGGATCAATGTGCCAGCAACGGCTCTCCTGGCGCTGAATTGGTGGGGGCCGGGTGGCACTTTCCTAGCGCAGACATCCTATGGAGAAGCGTCCCCCATCGCGGCGTCCACATGGGAACCCCGGTCGGCAACCTTCACTGTCCCATCTGGAGTCATTTCGGTAACCCCGCTGTTCGTGATGAATCTCACGACGCCATCCGTGGCCTCATTCCGGGGAAGCGCGCTGACAGCTGTTCCTGCGGTGGATGGACTTGCCTACAACGGCCCCTATTTCGACGGCTCGCTCACCGATATCCCCGGCTCGGCGGAATATGCGTGGCTTGGGGCGACCGACAACTCCGTCTCCACCCTGACGCTCACCGTACCTGATCCGGAGCCTCAGCCTGCGCAGTCTTCGGCGCAAGTGGTTCCCGTCCCCAACCCGGTCATTCCGCGCGTTCTTAAACCTCTCTACCTCAAAGACTTCAGCGTTCAAGAGGACAGCACACCGATCTACGCCTCCGACATGACGGGCGGCGCGGGAACGATGGACCTCCAGGTGGACGAGAACGGCGACACGCCCTATCTCCTGGATGCAGAGATCGACCTGGTTGACCCGGCGCAGGGAACCACTCGCGGGACAATTAGAAACCTCGCGGCGGACAACACGCAGGTGTCGATTAGCGCCGATAGCCGTATGGCCCTGCTAAACGTCACTCGCAATGCGGCAGCGTTTTCGGGAACCCTCGAAGACGCGCTCACCTACTACTTCGACCTGTGCGGAATCACTGACGGTTTCGTTATCGAAGATTCTATTCAAAGTATTCCCGTGAAGTTCCTGGGCTTCAGTGGGAACGTACTCGAAGAACTCAAGAAACTCGGGGTCGCCAACGGGGTCGAGTTCAGCCTTATCTCGAACAACATCGTAGCCCGTCCGATTCGCCAAAACGTCTCTCAGAATTACCGCGACTCCTCACGCTCCTGGTCGTATGACACCAGCCAGAAGGCGCAGTCGGTCGAGATTTACAAGTACACCGTTTCCGAAGTTACCAACGGCCTCATCTATAACGGGTACACGGAAAACCAGACGCCACTCGTGGTTGACGCAGGAACAACCGCTGAATTCACCATTCCCTTCAACGGGTCACTCATTTCCATCGATCAGCCAGTTTTCACGACCACCATCGGCCCAGGCGATCCGGGATTTTCTGCGTACAACGTATCCGGGAACGACAACCTCCCCATCACGCAGGCGCAGTGGGAGGGGCAGGGCGGAAGACTGTCGGTTTCCATCTCCGATGATACGCGCAGCATTATAGTGTCGATTACCGCACCGACGGAAACCCAATACAGCCCCTACCGTATCGGCGTTTCGGACGGCGAGGAAACTTATAGCACGCTGCGTCTTCACGGCTCAGCGCTGCTGTATGAGAAAGAGCTTCACACATATCACACCGCCGTAGACCCTGACCGAGTGAGCCGCGAGGTCGGAGCGACCGTAGACTCACCATACATCCAAACCGATCAACAACTCCTCGACGCTGCGATGGGTGAGTTGCGGTACTGGGGCGGCAATAGGCGAACGATCAACGTCGCAACGCGGGGAATCAACCGACTGGGCGACAACGGTTCCTACGCCTACGCCGAGTTCTCCGACTTCGACGCCTGGTGGGACAATGCATCCCCAGGTGCCACGTTTGGCGACTTCGACGCTGACGCCCCCGCCACCTTCGGCAACACCTTTGGTGAGCATGATGAATGGTGGATCGAAGAAGTCCAAAACGATTTCGCTAATCAGGCATTCGGCAACATTGCCGGAGCGCGCGTGTTCACCGACTCGAACGTCCACCGCATCCGCACCGCCACCACAACGCCCGAGGGTATCACTTACACGGCCTGGGAGGATTCGATCTTCTCGGACCACGATGCACTATGGGACGCCGCGGTTCCGGGGGCGACCTTTGCAGATTTCGACAACCATTGGTTCGGCAGGGCATTTGTAGAGTTCGACGCCACCCCACTTGAGCCCGTCGATTAGGAGGAACAATGGCAACAATACCGCCGATGAACCTGGGGCAAGAGGCTGCCCCCTGGGGACGCGAGATTCAAACACGCCTACAGAATCAAGAACAAGAGATTGCGCGTCTAAGGCAAGACGTAGAGAACAGTCTGAGGACAATCAACGGCTCGCTGAGCAACATCGGCGGAGTCGTAAATATACTAAATGCCACAGCGTCAATCCAGTATCGAGAATTCAATACAAGCATTTCCGGCTTTTCGGGTTGGTACAGCGGCTCTCTACCCAGCGTAACCGTATCCTCGCCAACCGGCAGACTGGAGATCGGCTACGGGGGCGCTTTGAATGGCGGTGACGGGTACTTCTGTTACTCGGTCGTCGGCGCAACCAGCGGGACGATTGTTTCACGAGACACCATTTTGAATACCCCCGCCCAGCGCGTAGCCGTCACAGGTGGCGCTAGTTTTGCTCCGTCAGGATGGCACACGGGGATCATTTCAGTACCCCCAAATGAGACCCTGACTGTAACGCTACAGATCAATTCATCCTCCACGTTCGTGACCGTTTTCGGGGGTTCGATTTATGCTCGAACTTCCCCATGATTGATAGAATGTATTAGAGGAGTTTTTAAATGCCACTTGGTTATTTCACCGGCAGCACGCCGCTTACGCCGCTGCGCGATCCCTTCAACGTGCTCGTGGATGCGGTGAACGGCGTTGAGACAACGGTTTCTGATACACGTCAGATTCAAACCTTCCGATGGGCGGATGCTACTGAACGTGCGGCACAGACCGGCATGGTCGCAGGCGACATTGGATATCAGATCGACACGGACGCCGTATATCGCTACACCGGGTCCGCGTGGCGACCCGCCGGTTCTGGCCTGGTCCCAGTCCGCCCCGCATCGACTGCTGGTGGAACGATTTCTGGAACATCGGTCACCTTTACTACGGTTGGCTCCGTAGGGGTCAATGGATGCTTCACGAGTGATTTTGATAATTATCTCATTACCATTGACATTTCCGCCCGCTCGTCCGTGGTCGATGTGAACATGAAACTTCGAGCATCCGGTTCAGACAACTCCTCCAGCGCCTACTCGGGTGTGAAGTTTTACGCATCTGGAACTTCTACAACAGTCACCACCCCCGCCACCGGAACTGGCGGCTGGGCAATTGATGCGGGTGGACAGTCGCGCGCATTCGCAACCATCGAAATTCGGTCGCCCGCCCTGAGTACCCCCACAATCGGCTGGTCAGACTTCGTTGGCGGAAGCGCATACGTCGGTAAATACAACCTTTCGCATTCCGTGTCTTCAGCGTTCGATGGATTTTCGCTAACTCCCACATCTGGAACCATCTCCGGCGTCATTCGGGTATATGGGAGGGTGTAATTTCTGCAATAAACGGTCGCATCCCGCCCGAGCAGTTGCGGGTAGTCCAGTCCAACATGAAGTTGCCCCTGAAAGCAGCATCTGCGTGGGATGCGCTTGTTGTGGCATGTCGGAAAAATGTCAACAAGATTCCAGTCATTACATACATGGTCGGGTCGTCTGTTCCCCCGCGCGGAACGGGCGCTTATCGCGATCTCGAACTGCAACAGTGGATGTGGGATCATCGCTCCTCGTCAACTACTGGTGCCGTCGCTCGACCTGGCGCGTCGGTGCATGGAGAGCCGCCTGGGTGTGTAGATATCTCCAATTGGGAATCGTTTGGAGACATTCGCAAAAACGCCCAGGGCAAGCCATATTCCGCAACCCTCGACAGACTCGCAGAGAAGTGCGGATTCAGGCGGACATTATGGAATGAACCCTGGCACTATCAATATGACGGAACAACTGTAGCAGGTAACGGCACCGAGCCGTTTGAAGACAAGAAGGAAGATATGACCACCGGGAACCTCTACCAGTATCCCTCTAACGGCCCACGAACCACCCGCACCGGGAGCATCCCGCCTGGGGGAACAACACACGACTTCCGACCTCGGCAGGGTGACCTGTTCTGGGAGCGCGAGCCGGGAGCCCCCCTATATCTCGTGCCGTCCGCAGATCAATACACTCGGCTCGTGAACGCGGGACTGCTGCCGTTGACGATGGATGCGGCGGAGATCGACGGGATGTGCGCGGCGCAGGGCGTTACCGCCTCACCGTGGCTGTCGGTCGCGCCCTCGATTGTCAACGCCACCATTGATCTATCTCCGCTAGTTGCGCTCATTAATGACCTGCCTACGAATGGCGAGATGGGGCAGGCGCTTACTTCCACGGTGGCCCTGGTCAACGAGCACGCCGACACGAACAAGCAAGAGATTCTGAACGCCATTGACGACATCCCTGGCGGTGGAACATCGGGCGGTAACTACAGCCTATCTCTGAACATTGATGGCGTCCCCGGAACGGCTACCGGAACCGCAACTCCGCAGTAACCAGGGCTTCCGCCCGATAGGAGCCCGAACATGGCAGCAGCACCCCGCGACATGACGACGGGCGAGATCGAAGTGCGTCTCGACTCGTTGGAAAAGAACATCCTGGCAGAACTTCGCGAGATCAAAGCGAACATGGTCACAACCGGCGTATTCGATGCGCGTCTTCTGGCTTATGAGCAGCAGATGACCCGGTTAGAGCGCGACCATCAGGAGTGGGTGCGAGAATCCACCGAGGCGCACGTATCACTCGACCGCGATTCAAAGGCTCGGCACGCGGAGACTAATGCTGAAATGAAAGCCTTGGAGCAGCGCATCAACACCCGCTTCGAAAAGCAGGAAGAGCGTCAATTCACTGTTGACCAGGCAGTGAAGGCACAGAAGAACAGCAAATGGCAGGCTATCGGTGTTGCGATCTTCAGTTCTGCGTTAAGCATTCTTGCCGCCATCATCATCTCCATGAACGAGAAATTGTTGGGATGAAGATGGGAGACCTGACCGGGGTTACCAAGGCCATCTACGCGGTAGCAATCGCCGCAACGGTAGCCCTGGTTGCCGTGGTCATCTTCTTCCTGGTCACTCGGGCCGTAGAAGCCGATCAGCGAGCCGAGAGAGCCGAGGAGCAACTACAAGAGCTTACGACGCAGAATCGGGGGCCGCAAGGCCCGGAGGGTGATCCCGGACGCGCTCCTACAGCCGATGAGATCGCCGCTGCCGTGGCCGACTACTGCGCAGAGCACAATGGCTGCCAGGGGCCGCAGGGGGAGCCTGGACGCAACGGCAAGGACGGCGTGAGCATTCAGGGGCCAGCGGGAGCGAACGGCCTGAACGGAACGGGAATCACCAAGGTGGAATGCCTGGGTACGAGCATCCGCTTTTGGGCCGGGTCAACTATCGTCGGCAACGTGAAAATGGTGTGCCTAGGCTGATTCAGGCGCGAAGTTCGCTGGTTGCCGCTCGTTTCGTAGCCCGCATCCAGCTGTTGCACTCCAGGCACTTATACTGCTGGTAGATTCCCGTTGCGGTTGCCTTGAAGCCACGTCGCTCCAGCCGTAGGGAGCCACACTTCGTACACATGTCACCCAGGTAACCGATAGCCAAGTTCGGGTGCATGGACGCCGGAATCCAGGGCAACAGGCGTAGGTACAATTTCTCCAGCAGAACAACATCCTGCTTCTGGTAGCGAGCAAACGCACGGCGGGCCTTCTCGTCGCCTTGCTGCACCTTGGGGATAATGTCGAAGAACCCTTCGTGCTTTACCTTCTGACCCACTCCGAGCTGCTGTGAGACGTGATCCAGGGAGTTACTGCTGAAGGCGAATTGCCGCCTTGCAACCGCCATCAAATCCAACTCCTGCCAGTCGCTCGGTGGCTCCATGCCCTCCAGGATAAACTCGGTGCGAATCTTCTTCGAGTCATGCCTGCGACCATTCCATGACACCACCGCATCGGCCTCAGTGAGGAGTTCCTGAATTGTTTCCAGCATCTCCTGACGACCGTGCTCGTACTCCGCCTTGAAGATGTATTTACCGCCGACCCACTTTGCCCCAAAGCACAAAACTCGGGATTCTTCGATTGTCTGGATCGGGCGGATATTCTGCTTGAATCTTCCCCAGTGGTAGGAAAGCATCGCGGTATTCTCCAGGTCGAAGCACAAGATTTTAGGATTGGACACTTTTACTCCATTTTTCTATGTAGTTGGACAGACCCCTCAACCTAACCAGGCTGTCCTTGGCGAAACCTAACGTTTGATTGCAGGAACGACAAAGAATTCCCCGCACGCATTTGCCACAGGAGGAAACGCCTGAACAGCAGGCGTGATCGTGGTCCACATGGTAGACACCGGCTGACAACTTCGTCCCGCAGGCTGCGCAAAGTCCACGTTGCTCCTCCCAAAGGATCATGTAATCAGCAAAGGAAATATTATGCGTCTTGCATCGAACGCAGTCAACGCATCTCGGCGCGAGTCCATCCGCACTCGGGTGCTTGGCGTATCTATCCCCATCTAGCCACCGCTCACAGTCCTTGCATTGCTTTTGCCCGTGTTCATTCCTCTCGAAAAGTTTTCCACGGGGTCGCCAGTTGTACCTGACGCGCTCTCTTGTGAACGCCCGCCCGCGATGCCACTCTGAGTAGTGCCTAGCGCAATACCCTCGCGTTTTCATGCGCTCGTCACAGAACTCCAGGGAGCACGTTGTGCCGGGCGGAATCCTGTCCCTAAGTACGGTTAGGGTTTTTCCAGAGATAGTTTGATTGTAATGCGATACGCAAACGTTTCGTACATGCTTAGGCCTGTTGCACCGAACCCCCATCGGCATGGCCTGACATACAGAACTGCCATCGCTATCGATAGGCCAGTCCAAGCCATCATGTTTATTGATGCGAGATGAGCCCATTAAATTCCTCCCCTCACAGAGTCTAGCAGGTCTTTTCATGAGGCGACTTTTCAGGTTGCCCTGGTAACGTAGTAAGTCCTATGAATGAATACACTTCGATTGACGACTACTTCGTGCCCACCGACCCCATGGACGAGCTTCAGTGCGAAAGTTGTCAGTAGGGTAAACTGTACTTATGTGGACTAAGAGTTTCTGGAAGGGTGCCGCGGAGCGGGCCATCAAGACCATCGCCCAGACTGCTGTCGCGTACTTCGTGATCGGCACCACGGGCATCCTGGAGATTGACTGGGTGGCGCTCGGCTCTGTATCTGCGGCTGCGGGTATCGCCTCGCTCCTCACCAGCATCGGGAACGCCGACTTTGTAGCGGGCAAGCCGGATGACTCCACTACCGTCATTAAGGTTGGTGACTGAGCTTTCTAGACTTCCGCAAGGAAGATTCGCTACCGCGACTAGAAAGGATGGTGACCTCAATCTAGCCTAAGCCTCTCCGTCAGACCCGACACTGGCGGAGGGGCTTTCGCTTTGCAGTAAAGATTCGACGTGCGCTCGGAAGCGCTCTGCGGCCCGCTGCTGGTTTGCCTTTACCGCCTCAAGGTAATGCTTGGCACATAGCGGGACATAACCGGACGGCCTGCACGATGGCCGGTCGCACAGGTTGCACTTCACTTCAGCCTCCAGTCCTCGAATCTCGCAATACTCTGCACCACCAGCGCTGCATCTTGCTTATCAAGGTTCTCAAGCGCCCAGGCCTTTGCTTCGTCGGCGGTCATGTCATAACTAGATGCGCCTCCATAGCAACCGTAGGTCTCCCAAATGTCGTAGCCGGTCTCGGAACACCACTCTACAACTAATTCTTGGTCGCTTCCGCCACACTGATCGCACTCGAAATACCCGCGGTACTTGTCTAAAACTCGGCAGTAGTCACCATTGTCGTCTCGCTCGATGATGAACTTGCTCACTCCAACCTCCAATCGCCTGTCATCGCCCACTGGACGCCCTGCTGGAACCCGACGGTAAAGATGATCTCCTCCGTCTCGCTCATCGGTGGATTGCCCAGGAGTACAAGCTCGGCGGCATGATGCAGAAGTGCGTCCTCAATCGCGGCATCAACGGGGTTCATCGCCACCCCAATACTTCTCAATGGTCGGTCGGTGGCCCAACTTGTCCCGCATAATGCTCAGCAGGTGACCGATGGCGCTGCGAACATCATCCGCATCCGACTGGCCGACCATTTTGCCGGTGACGTACAGTTCTGGATGGTTCTCCTTGATCCAGGCGAGCTGGTTCCGCTTCTTTTCGGCGGCATTCTTCCCGCTCACGACGTACTGGTAGTTGCTCGTGCGCCAGCGGGCCGGGTCAAGATCGTAGTCGTGCATGTAGCCAAGCGTGACCAACGCACCCTCCACATACTTCGGGTACATGCTGTCGATTGTCTGAATCGCAGAATACGGCTTGTAGAACTCCGCCCACCAAACGTGTGAGTCAGCAGTGCTCTGATTCTCATTCAGCCAAATAAGAAGCCCCGGAAGGCCGCCATCGACCTGCGCGTAACCGTCCAGAGTGAAGGGTGTCGCTTCGCCGTAGTGTCCCCAAGCCAAACCCGTTGATCGGCCAGGGTCGCAGAACAGGATTTGGGTCACAGCGAATCCTCCAACACGCGCGTTGTCACCCGTGTCGTCACACCGCTAGATTCTGCGTCCCCTGGGCTTGTGCCGTAATCGTCCTGGCCGTAGTGGGCGAGCGAGCGCATCACCAGCACCATGCGGTACCCCTCCAGGCTTCCGGTAGACAGAGGCGTCAGAAGTTCCTGCCACTCGCCGTCGCCACGCTTCTCGTGCTCGGGGTTCACGCGGCGGATCATGGGCGTCTCGCCTTGCATCACGTACTCGTAAACGGCACCGCTCTCAGTCTTCAGCGTGCGCATCATTCCCCTCCGCGTCTAGCAGCAGACGGGCTAGGCATCCTGCGTGCCAGGCCCAGCAGTTCTCGTAGTGGGTGGAGACCCTGCCCTCATGCACTTTCGCAACGTCGCTCAATATCTCAAGCTGAGCCTTGTTCACGGCGAATCCTCCACGCTTACGATGGGGGTACTGATTCGCCACTCGTCCCTGCCCGAAACATAGAAGCGCTCACCCACAACCGGCTCTCGCCTCGAACGCCAGGGACTCTTGTATTCTCCCGAAGCCCAGCCCTCGTAAGCCCAGGGCACCATGAGGTCGTCGGTCTGTGGGGCGCTCATCATAAGCCACGGCTTGATCGAATACTCGCCCCCATCTGACGTAATCTTCACCAGGTGGCCGTCATATTCGTATGTCGTACCCGTCTCGGTAGTCGCCCTCCAGGTCATGCGGGCTCCACTTTCCACCCATTGCTGCGAAGCCAGGTGATAACCTCCAGGCGCTTCACCGGGTCTTCGACAATCGACCGAGTATCCGCATCACCGGCAAGTGCCTCACGTGCGATCTCGGCAACCCATTCCTTGTCACTGTTCTCGATGTAATCCTTGACGAAGCTCTCGACATCGTATTCATCCGCATCTTCCATGAAGTCCCAGAAGTCGATATCAACACTCGTGCTTACGTAACCCATTACGCCATCTCCTCCAATCGAATCAACAACTCTTCCTTGGGCACGACGCGCCCGTTCATGACCACAGTAGTGCCCGCGACGGAAAAACGCAAGCCGTGATGCGCCCCCTGAATCCAGGTCAGCGCTTCGCTCTTGCCCGCCTTGACCTCGCAGCCAGCCGATAGCGCCAGGTCTGCCACCTTGCCGAGCGTTGACTGCGTGTTGATTGCGCCGGACTTCGTGTACTTGAGCACGGACTCTAGCGGAACCTCGATGCCGGGGGCTACTGCGGACTTGGGCGTCTTGCTCGATTCCTTGGCGGCTGCGTAGGCACTCCTGATTGCATCCCTACCTCGCAGCGATCCAGTGTCAGCCATGTGGTCACCAGAATGCCCCACCTCCAGCGAGCATCGCCATACGACCGGACGCTTCCAGGATGTTCCAGCGCGAACACTCGGCTTCATCTCGTAATCACAGCGCAAGAGTGTCCTCCAGCGGGAAGCACTTCTCGCACCTAGTCACCCCAGACCTCGACAACCTCGATACCGGCCTTCGCCGCGCGCGCCATGCAATCCTTTGTGCCCTTGTTGGCCGCTGACCGCTTCAGGAATGCCAGGCAGATATCCGCCCCCGAGTCAACCATCCGCTGGTTCCGCTCGAATCCTGCTGCACGGTTGTATGCGCCACTTTCCTTGCGATCCCAGAGCGCTGGATGAACCTCCACCGAAGCGTTATCAGCCTTGGACGCCAGCAAGCCAGCAATGTGATCCGCCCCCTGAGCGCCACCCTCGACGATCCGCATGTGAGCGCCGCCTGCCATCTTGCGAGCACTCAACAAAGCGCCACGCATGGTCTGAACGTCCGGATGAAGTTGCTCATACCAGTCCTCCCGGATTCGCTTATACTTCTTGCCGGGAACCTGCTCGTAAAGCTCGGAAGCCCACTCTCTCGACCCCGTAACGAGAACCCGGTAGGCGGGGGGCTGCGCCAGAACCCAATCCTCACACTCGCGCTGGATTTTCATCCACTCAGACGAGGTGATCTTTCGGCTGCATGTCTGCCCCCTGTTGGAGTGCTTGTACCAATACGCCTGGAAACCCGTTTCAAAGTGGTGGAAGTTCGGCGGGCACTCATCCTCATGCCCCTCTTGCTCCCCGTCGCACCAGCAGTAAGCGCGCATGGCAAATGGTGCACCAGGCAGATCGTGAATCCACCCAGAGTTACTTGTGGCATACATGTCATAAGACGCATACGTGCCATATTCTTGGCGCACCTCACGAACCCCGTAGATATGCTCGGAGATCATCTTGTCGATGGCGACGATTCCCGCACTAACATGCCCCGGCGTCGGAAAGCCGTCGTAGTAGCCCTGCACTATCTGCCCCAACTCAGGCGTGTAGCGCTCAGTCACCGTCGGTTCATCGCTCAACAGTCCACCCCCTTCCTCGCAGCCAGTCCACCACAATCGGCTCCAGCACTGCGTCCTCCTTCTCGCGCATACCCTTCATGAACTCCGAGACTAGCGATTGAACGTCAAGGGTCGCACTGAACTTGAGGTCATTGTCAATCCATGTAGCGCCTGGCTCAATGTAGGAGTGCGATGGTGGCACAAATTCAGAGTCCCAGTACCCCACCCTAGTCATGCACCTCGACCTCCGTTCGGTGATCCATCTCGATGCTTGTGACAACGCTGAGGATCGTCTTGTCTGACGTGTGCTCGGCGTGGCGCAGCAGAAAGTCGTGCCCGTCAATGGTGATTCGCTTGCCCGCATCGGAGGGCGTCAATCCGCGCACCCAGATTTTGCGTTCGTTCACAGGATCACCACCTTTCCATCGCCCGCATACAGGGCATATTCGTGACTGTCCCATTGTGAGGGGCCAATGTATCGCAGGTCGCCCTCCCTTATTCGAGGACTCACGGCATTCATACTTTCACTGATAACGGGCGAGTTCCCGTAACCCTGATCGACCAGTTTCTGAAACCTATTACGCATTTGGCGCACCGTCAGCGGCTTGCTCACAGCTTCACCACCCCGTAGCCATCACCGTCTACGCTGAACACGATCTTCACTAGTCCTGCCTCCTTTAATGCTTGCCTACAATTAGCGCACGGTGCGCTGAGGGCCGTCTGGCCGTTCTTTGCAACCCGTGCAACGAACAGTGTAGTGCGTGAATCCACCTCGCGCAACTGCCGAAGCACCGCAATCTCCGCGTGGAAACTCGACTCCCGCTTCGGGTCGGACGCCACCGTCGGGTGACACCGGAAGCTGTTCACGCCCACTGCGATGATGCGAGCGCCGATAGCTGCCACCGCGCCATGACGCTGCCTGCATGTTGAGGTGGACGCAATCCGAGCCGCCCGCTCTAGGTGCCGCTGTTCAGTCCTGGTCAGCATCGTCCTCGACCAGCCGGTCGCTGATCCGTACAAAGTGCCCCAGCATCTGCCACCGCCAAGCTAGTCGCATTGCAGACCGGAGAGTCTTGCGAGTTCCGCGTCCGGTCATGGAACCAGAACTCAGTCCGCTCCATACCAGATAGCGACCCCCTACCGTTCGAGGGGCAGGGTCTCCTTTGTAAATATCTCGCACGCCGTACAAATCCAGGAGTTCGCCCCGGCTGTTCCGCTGAACCCAAGGAGCCCTACGCGCCTCATCTGGTCGCGTTGACATCTTGCTCAAATCGTTCCTGCTCATCAACCCTCTCCTTTACCGTCGGTGCCACCAGTGCGCGCCTTGATAGACAGGCCCCCCTCGACTGCCTCCGGCTTGCCCGTGACGCCGATCTGCGTCCTATTGCCATCTTCGTCATAGTAGACAACGGGGAGACCTTCGCGCATCTCTAGGAATGCTTGCTGGACGGTCTCCGTGGGGTAGAAGAAGGTCAACTCCTTCTCAGCCATCAACTCTCCCTTCCGCAAGCGACTCCAGCCGCTCCTTCACTCCACCATTACCTGCCCATAGCACCGCAGGGCTCTTGTCGATCAACTCGATAATAGCGCGGATTGTTTCCTTGTCAAGCATCACCACGAATGCCTAACTTCGCTGCATGGTTCTCCACTGTATTCATCGCCTTCGATATAGTCGCACACTATCCAGACGTATTCTTCAACTCTACCCGCCAGTGCCGGATTGAAGAGTCCGCTGAATCTCACGGTCTCGGTCTCTGACCAGTGTGTCGATACGGGGTGACCGCACGAGCAGACCCTCTCCGGAGCGTCTGGGAGTTGGCTAGCCATCGTCCCTCAAATCCAGCACCGGCTCGTCAAACGCTCGCTGCATCAACTCGAAGTCGGCACGCAACTCGGCAAGCGTCTCCCCGTGGGGTCTTGCCTCATCCACATTCCATGAAATCTTGCCATCCGAGTCGGTGTAGACCTCCCGGATCGCATAGAAGTCCTCCATTCCACCGTTGAAATGGTGCGTCGTCCCGCGCGTCACTCGGTATCGCCAGGTCACTTCTCTACCCCCATCCCACTCATCGCAATCGGCCCCTCGCTGCCGTCTGTCACGCCGTTGAGCACGCGGCACAGCCACTCCACTTCGTTGCGAGCCCGGTCGATAGTCCACTCGGGCGCAGGGTCGGCCCATAGCGTCAGCCGCAGAGCGCCCAGCGGTTCGCGCCACGCCTCCGGGTTACGTCCGAAGACCTGCTTGTAGTCGCTCACTTCAGCATCCATTCTGCCCGCCCTGCATCAAACTCCTCCAGGTCACGTTTCGCCCACTCGACATGTGATTTTGCTGCCTCCATTTTGCGCTCGGCCTCCTCAATCGCATCAATAAGATTCTGGCGCACAACCTCACGCTGAGGAACTGCACCCTTGCGCACGTAGTTCTCTACCTGAAGTTTGTGTTGATGCGTTATGTAGAAACGGTCTTCCCGGGCATACTTGCTGATGTCGTCCACGGGCTCAACGTCGCCCAAGTTGAAGAGCAGTTCGGCATTCTCGATCTCGTCAACCCAGAGCGAAGTCGGCTGATATGTCCAGAATGTATCAAACGCCACGCCGTTTGGCTGGATGACCGCCTGGCCTTCTCGCGCGTGTCGATCCCGCGGGGTGTATTGGATAACATCACCCGCCTTGAACTTGCTCACTCCGGAACCTCCTTAACGTTAGTGCCCAGCGTTCGGCTGAGCCATTGCTCGTAGCCGAAGACGCGGTTGTCATCGACAACGCCACAGTACCACCGCAGAAGCACCACCGCAAGGTTCGAACGGTCAAGTTCTTCGGGGCTCTTGCGAACCAGCGCATACTCCGCGCAGAAATCAGGGTGGTCACCGAATGCAACGAGTTTCCCGCAGCCCGGTGAGGCTTCGGTGGGCTGCAACTGGATGCGCGCCAGCTGAGGGTCGCTCTGCTTCGCGCGGCGAAATACCTGCGAGTAGGGTCGCCACGCATCGAGGGATGAAACGTAGAGGGGACTACTCATCGCTCTCTCCTTCCCCACGGTAGCCGTAGCGATTGCCGTGCTCGCGGTTTTTTGCATCGAACACAAGATACCCCTGCCGGATGCACCAGTCAATACGGTCGGCCCACTCCTTGTTGTTGTAACGCGAAAAGCGGTTGGACAGCCTCCGCTCGCTGATCCACGGGTTCGCAGCCCGACGCACGTAGTCAGCGATTTCCCGAGCCTCGCGCTCGAACGCGGACGCACTCACCTGGCTGATAGCGTAGATCAGACCGTCCACCCAGGTCTCCATTTGCTCCAGAGCACCATACACGTCCACCATCTCAATGCGGGTCGAACCCCGAGAGGCGGCCAGAAGCGCCGTACACTTCCGCAGCACATCCTTCATGCGGCGGTAGGACTGACCAGCAATCTCCCAGTCCGTGCGCTCTTGCAGGATTTGACGCATGTCCATGTTCGCCTGGCGAATGCGCTCCAGCACTGCCCGCTCCGCAGCCCGGTACGCCACACGGCTGCCCAGCCGCCCGGAAATCTCTTTCAACTCTTCCACGAGTTCCATCGTCGCCGGGTGCTTACCGCGAGGAGCAACTGACGAATCCTCCATCTCGTCAACATCCTCCTCCTCATCGTTCGCGGGTTCACCGTAAGACCAGAGGAACCGGGCCAGGAAGCCGGAGTTGAACTGCTTGGTGGTCATTGACTCGAACAAGCGCTCCGGGGTGGCGAAGAACTGCGTCACCAGGAAGCAGGGGCCGCCCTCCTGGTTCTGTCCACGCTTCTTGACGGGGCCGACCCAGCCGTCATACCAGTCGGTGATCCTCCCCTCCAGCTTCGCCTGCCAAGAGCCGGGACGGGTGAGTTCCGCATAGAACGTCGCCGCCTCGTCACTGTTGAAGAATGCGGGGTCACCATTGCGGTTCAGCAAGTCCTCATGCATCTGCTCCGTGCTCGCCTCGCTACCGAAGTCAAACCCTCCGTCGGGCGCAAAGAACTCACGCAGAAACTCGCGCCGCATCTTCAGGGCACTGGTCTTACCGGAACCCGAGTCGCCCGTCACGTTCTGGAATAGGTTCAGGTTCAGCATGTCGCCCTTAACCACGGCCCACCCGGTAGGCCCGTAGGCCAGACTCAGAATCGTCCACGCGCACGAACGGTGGTACGGCTCGTTGATATACGCAAACCGCTCCTCGGCCACATCGACGTACCGATGCACGAAGTTCGGCCTCTGCGCCAGGTACTCACGCTCCGCATCCGTCAAGAGCGCAATCGAGCCTTCAGGCTTGCTTTCGACTTCATCTAGTCCCGCGGCTTGACGCTCCTCAACCTTCGCGGCTTCACGACGCTCGGACTCCACCTCGGCAGCAACGTCGTTCACGCGGTCTGAGCAGAACTCGATACCCCAACTACGAGACAGCGCCTTGGTGGTTGCGGCCTGCCACACCAGCGCCAGCGCGTCCTCCGGCTCGAAACCGTTACGGAGCGCGGTCTTTGCTAGGCGGAACCAGTGCGCCTCGGGCTTCTTCGCAGCCGCATCCGATGCCATCGCCAGGTCGAGCACGGCACGCTCAGCCAGCAGCTCAGCCAACGGCGGGAACGCGGCAATACGCTCGTCCAGCGCCCCCGCCTTCTTGATCGCACCATCGACGGCCTTATCAAAGCTGTAGCGGTTGTCGGGCGTATCCCAGGGGTCGCGCAACCATTCGTCACGCAGAAGTTCCAGCGCGTGCCGGACACCCATGCGCCCTTCGCTGCCCAGGCGCACCAGTTCCCAGACCCGCTCCACCATCTCCGTGTGACCGAAGTCGTAGTCGGGAATGCGGGTGATAGCGTCCAGCACGCGGTCGTCAGGCTGCTCGTCCGAGTCGGGGAGCGAGTTCAGCCAATCATCCAGACCGCCCTCAAACGCAGAGCCGACGTGGGACTTGGCGGGCTCGCACAGCCAGTCGGGAGCCGGGGCGAACGCGTCACGGGAGGCGGGTACGGTGTCGCTATACCAGCCGATCCAAGAACTCCCCCCGCGCACATCGAGACCCGCAAAGCCCTGGTAGTCCGTGGACGGGGCGAGGTGAACCCCCTCGGGCGCAGCGTAGATGTAATGCACTCCGCCATTGGGGGTTTGCTGGGTGAAAGTCTCGGGGAAATCTAGCCAGCCCTCGCTCGACTCGAACCCGTTCTTCGAGTTCTTCCGATCCAGGTCGGCTACCACCAGGCCCGACGCGCCTACGTGTACGCCGATTTGCACATCTGCTCCGGGGAACTCCGAGAGGAACCACGTGGCAATCTGCTCGGGGTCGGTGGTCGCTGCGAGGTGGCCATTGGGGGTCAGCGGGGTCTTGGCCTCTTTGCCGTCCCGGATGATCGTGCGCCAGGGAAACACATGCAGGCCGATCTTAGTGGCAGCGATGGCCCGCTCGAAGTTTTCCTGCGTCACGTATGAACCCTCCCTGTTGCCGAATGTCTAGACTAGCGTATCTCCCTGTGCGTTACGTATTCCGCTCGATGCGGGCTCCTTGGGGCGGCGAGTGGTTCAGGTGGCTGTTCTCACGCTTCAGCTTGCCTGCATTACCGCGTAATTGACCGCTCGCTCTCTGCGGAGGTTGCAACTCCCCACCGGCTTCCGGAAGGGCTCCGCATTGTGGAATCGTGGCGACTCGAACGCCAAACCTTCGGTGAACCTTCCCCATCCGTCGATGGATCAGGAGTGCACTTTTCACCGCTGCTCTTCCGATTGAGCTTCGATCCCTTGTTTAGTTAGGTGCAGTGTTATGGTGGCGATGGAATCGAACCATCTAACGGTAGCGAACCGTGCCGCCCTCGGCTTCGTGGGAATCGAACCCTGTCACCCAGACCACCACAACACCGCGTGCCAATCCCGAGATTCGAACTCGGACTGTGCGCATTTTGAGTGCGCTGCCTCTGCCGTTGGGCTAGATTGGCGGGTGGCATACTCTCCGAACGTTCCACGGCCAAGGGAACAATGACGCCGTTCCGGAGGCCCCGTATGCCAGGGGGGTCTATGAAGTTTTAGGTGCCCGTTTCCAACGCTATCCCCCGTTAGAGGAAGTAACATAATTGGCAAGACGATGGGCTTCGCCACGGTTCGCGGGATTGCAACCTCCCCAACCGCGTTCGCCGTCCTAGTTGCACTCAGGCGACCACTGCTATGAAGTTTTAGGTGCCCGTTTTCTTGCACCGATGGGCTTCGGCTCCTCCCCAATATCCTGCAACCAGGGGCTACAGCGAGGCCAGAGGCAGGTTCCTTCAGTCTACTCCACGTTCAGCAGGCTGTCAACATTATAGCCGCGATCCTTCAGCGCACGAATTCGCTTTTTGGTCGAAGGCTGACGCCAGCCATTCTTCGGGTCGAAGATCAGCGACTCGAACCACGCGCGCTCGATCAACGGCGTGCCGGTCTTGGGGGTGCGCTCGAACTTGAGGCCAGCGCGCTTCCGGGCCTTGCGCTCGGCTGTGCTCATGCTGTCACCTCGCGAGGAACCTGCGCAGCAATCCATCCAGCAAAGAACCCGTCGCGATGTGCTTCCGTGATCGCAATGACTGATTCCTGAATGTACCGGTCCGGGGTGATATTTTCATTGACCCTAAACACCCGGAGCGCCCGCTCGTATGCGATTTCGAAGTCGCTCACGATCAGAACGCCTCGTCGCCAGCGTCGGGCGTAAACCCGTCGCCCTTGGATTCAAGCACGGTTACCGTACCGAAGCGCAGCGTGATGCCGAGCTTGGTGTTGCCGTCCTTGTCCTTGTACTCACGCACCTCCTGCTTGGCGTCCTCCACGCGAACCTTGTCGCCCTTCTTGATCGGAGCCAGCACGTTCTGTGCGTAGTCGGAAGCGCCCGTGATGGTGTAGACGGTCGTTCCGGTCTTTACCCACTCGCCGTCCTTCTTATAGCCCTCATCAAGCATGATCGGAACCTCCAGGATTCCGCGAGCCCCCTCCTTGTCGTAAGCAGGCGGGCGTGCGTCTGATCCGGCCCTCCCGACAACGGTTACGTTTGCCCCAAAGTAGTTGTTCTCGTTCACCATTTACTTTTCCTCCTTGCTGTTAGTGTACTGCTTCACTTTACGCTCCGCTTCCTTCGCTGTCAAGTAGCCGAGGAAGGCTTCGTAGTGCAGGGCGATTTCCTGCGGGTCGATGTAGTGGATGTCATAGTACGCGGGCGTCCCATCGTCATCCGTTGGCCGGAATTGAAGAATAGCATACCGCGAGAACTCGGGCACAACATCCTCCATCCACCACGTAGTCGGCTTGTCCTTCCGCTTGTAGGCTACCGCATCCTCTAGTGGAAGAACAAATGAGCCGTTGATCGTTGTAATCTCACCGTCAATGTCCAGGTTCACTTCTTCTCCAAACCAGGACATGATCTGATAACTCGAATCACCCTGCTCCTCAATCCTTGCGCGCACCACAGGATCACCACCCTGCCACATGTAGTTTCCGCGCTCTAGTGGATTGACCCGACGCAGCCATACAGGGGCCGCACCGAGCGCACCGAGTTGCTGAAGGTGTGCATCCTGAACGCGACGTGAGGTTTTCCAGTCGCACAAGGTGGGAACACCATCAATGCGTGCCAGGAGGTCAAGCGTACCCGCGTAGCCCACGGGGTTGTAAACCGTCTGCTCCGTGAAGATCGGCTCCACATCATGCTCGGCCAGAAATAGTTCAAACTGCTCAGCCAACTCGTACTGCCAGTCGGCCTCCGGCTCCCGCTCGGGGAACTCGCCCAACAGCATCGACTCCGCGTAGTTATGGAACCATGTCCCCAGGTCGGCGGCATCGTTCAGAACATAGCCGTGCCAGTTGCGAAGGTCGGGGTCGGAATCCAGCTTCGGCTCGTTCTTCCACCGCCACCGAAGGAAACCATACCCTTCGGTCTCGCTCCTATTTAGCAGGGCGTCTACGTTGGCAACGGCGAACGCCGCAGTATTGTCGGCAACCCACTGACGCAACCCCGGCTTATCTGCCGCGCCGGTGATCGTGGTAACGCCTGCAACGACTCGGTTACCATCGGTGGGAATCTTGTAGCCGGAGCCACCGTGCCCAGAGCCTCGAACCCGGAGGATCGGCTGCCCGCCCTCGGTTGCGGGGAGTATCACTCCACCTCGCCCGCTTCAAGCGCCTTCAGTACGCCACTCAGCACCTCGATATCGTTCACCCACTCGGACTTCTGCTTGCCCGAGATGCGGTTGCCGACCTTCTCGTAGTCCGCCACGCCGCCGCCGTTCTTCACCGCCGCCAGGATCGCGGTACGGTACTCGCCAGCGGTCGTCGGGCTGCCCGTGGACTTGCGGGTCGCCTGCCCGCCGCCCTGCGCCTTTGCGATCTTCGCCTGGGCGGGGCTGGATGACTCCTCCGGTACGCCATTCTTTGCCGCATCCTCAACAGACTGCTCGGTAATGAGGAAGGTTCGCAGCAGTGCGTTCTTCAGTGCATTGGTGGACGCAATATTTGATGCAACAGCGGTTCCCGTTGCCAGCCCATCGCCCGTGCCGCTCACGGTGAGACTGGAGCCGTCCTCGGCGCTGACGATTGTGTACTCGCCGGTCACCACAATGGAAACCTGAAGCCGGTTGTTCGCCTGAATGTTCTCATGCTTCACCACCGTTTCCTTCGGGAGGAAGATCAGGTTGTTCTCAACGAACTTGCGCTTCACCTCTGCCGCGATGTCGTGAGCTGTAATGTACGGCTTGCCACCCATGTTGCCGGGGAGCACGCCGTTCTTTTCGACCGAGAGGTGCTTCAGCGTGTTCGCCACACCCTCATAAACCTTGCCTGTTGCCATAGTTACTTCTCCTCCTTGTATCCTGCGGGCCAGAACCCGATCCAGTCGTCAAACCATTCGATTGTTCCGACTATCCGATTCGAACCATCTAGTCGCACTGGGATGACGAAATCCAGCGTAACGCCGGGCGTGTCATTGTAGAACGTGGAATCCTTCAATTGCTCGCTCACGGAGTCTAGCGCATCGGCAATCGCGCGCAAGTCACCCGGCGCGAATGGGATTTTCACTTCTCCTCCTTCCTGCGACCTGAGCCGCCTTGGTAAATCCTGCCCCCGACCAGGCGTTTTCCTCCGTAGATGCCGAAGTCTTCCTTGTTCTTCAACCCGAACTCAAGACACAGGGTTCGGATTGGGCATTCGGAACATAGCGCCTCAGCCTGAGAGGTCGATGGGAACGGTCTGCCGGTTTGCTCCTCCGGGTAACGCGGGTCATCAAACTCGATGTAATCCTCGGGATTGTTGAAGCACGGGCTGCGGTTGGACTCGAACCACTCGCTCATCGCCTCGTGTGCGGGTATCGCCTCCGGCTTGATTCCAAGAACGCGCTGTACGGCGGTCTTCTTGTCGTCGTACTTCGCCAAACCCGCCTCCAGAAGCGCGTCCACCTCGTCCTCCGCACGACGCGCTCGGTACATTCTAACGTACTCGTTATGCTTTGCCCGATACCCTGGAGATCGTCTGCGCTTGCGCTCTTTCTTGGCGTGAGCCGACTTGCCCTTTTCTGTTGAGTTGTACCTCTTGGCTGTTGCGGCAAGGCACGTTGCGCACCGGATTACCACCTTTCCCCGAATCTTGCGGGTTGCTGCGTTAGTTCCGACGATCTCGTGCCCGTGCTTGCATACGTCGCCAATCTGAACTGGCCTACTCATCTGCCTCGCGGTAGGGATTCCTGATGCACGGCTCGTCAAACGTCTCGTGCTCGAACACATCTCGCTCCCCCGCATCGAACCCTTCGTCCCAAGCGGCAGACTTCACGGATCGCAGCCAGGTGTCGAACTCTTCACCAGATGCTTCGTGTCCGCTGGACGGGGTGCGCTTCCATGCGCTGTACTTCTGCCAGCCGTGACGCACATCCGCTTCGTCAATGTCAATCACTCTTCCCACTCCAATCCTGTGTAATCGTACTCTCCCCGCGGAGGCCTGGGCGTCACCATCCGCCGCACCTCATCCGCCAGAGCATCCAGCCGTGCCTCGTAACTCGCGTCAGTCATCATCCGGCGACCCGATTGTCCTGCGACTCTGCACCCTGATGATACTCCCTCGCTTGAATCCACAAGTCTTTCAGGATCGCCTTCGCCACGGCGCGCACCGCCCGATTGTGCTGGTGGGCAAGCGTCAATGGCTCTCCTTCGCCAGTGGTTGCGTCCATGTACTTCAGTCGCGCATCGTCGTAGATAGCGCGGTACGGGCCACCGTTCTTGATGATCGGCTGCACGATGTTCCAGGCGCGCATCTTGGCGTCACTCGACCAATTTGCCTGCTGACCCTTGCGACGCCGCTGACCTTCGCCGTTAACGACCGAGTACCCGCAATACGCCCACAGCTCGGAAACGGTACGGGGACGCGACTCGACAAGGACATGCTCAGTGCCCTGCTTCTCGTGAATCTCCGCCCAGTACGGGTCTTTCACCGCAGCAAGAAGGCGAGCAACCGTCTTCAAGCCAAGACCCTTCTGCTGCTTGACCCACGACCCGAGGGGGTGCGCCTTCATGCGCTTCTCCAGTTGCGAGGTAATCGACTTCTCAAGTGCTTTCAGACTGTCCATGAGCGTCTGAGTGGCAACAACTGCAGGATCGGAGTCTGGCAGAGCGAGTCCTCGGACAACGCCATCCTCATCGGCGGCGATACGGGTCATAGCGCCCAGTCGGTTGCCGGTTGCCTTCCGAAGTCGCTCTACGTCGTCCAACTGTTGAGCAAGAATCTCCAACAGCGGGTCGTAAAGAAGGGGGCCTCGCGGGGCTTCCATGGGTTTCGTAGCTTCTCGGGCGAGGCTGGTCTTGGTGGGCATTTCTGCTCCTTTCGTTTAGCGCAGTCGCGTCGGTCATGGTTTCCGGTATTATGGTGGACTGCGGAAGTTTATCCCCGCCTGCTGGATGCTTGGTTTTGAGAATCTGCTAAGAGACGGGGTGCCGGGGCGAATGTTGAACGGGTTGCGACTTGACGATAGCCCCTGGCGAGTTTTGAATTATAGTGCCGGACGAACACACTCTGGTTTTCGCGGCTGCCAAGGCCCGGCAAATCTGTTCACTCCAGGTGCAAAAGAATCTCCTGGACACGCTTGATGTCAAGATCGCCAACGCGAGCAACCTTCTGCGCCGCAATCTCCCGCTGGAGCGCCTTGAACTCGTCAGCAACTCTCTGGTTGGCCTTGGCCTGATTCTCGCGAACCTGAATCACAATGTCAAGCATCGGAACCGTCAGGTCTCCCAGGCGAACGTCACCGAAGTCGCCAGCGTTCACCACACGACCGAAGTAATACTCTTCCATGCGACGCCGCGCCGCGCCGAACTTCTCATTGCGAAGCGACGGGCGGAAATCGTCGTCAAGGAACACCTGCGGCTCCGGCTGTGCGTCACCCGCCTTGTACTCCAGGTCGGCACGCTTCAGCGCCTCTGTCCCGGCGCGGCGGTCAATGTTGAACGTGGTCGGAATCTGCTTCAGCACCAGGTCGAACAGCACATCCCGATACTGCTCCTCGGGAATCTGCTCCACCACCTCGCGCGCCACCTCGTTCCGGTCGAACACCTCACGACTATTGATCGCATTGCGGATCGCGCGCGACACGGAAAACAGATCAGTTGCAATCATTCATTTCCTCCTTAGATTGTTGCCGGTCGGGCGAAAGTCGAGTGGGTGTCGGTACCTACATTGCCCTTCCGGTAAGTCAATTCCAGCAGATCGTAAGCCCTTTGTCAAGAGTCGCCAAGATGGATCGCTGGAAAAGTTTTTCAGTTGCCAAAGAACCCAATTGTAAAGAACACGGGAACCGCGCTCACCCAGCACGCCACGCTGATACAGAATGCGGCTGATGCGATCCAGCGGTTATCACGGTACAGCATCAGCGTCAAAGATGCAAGCGCCCCACCTGTAACCAGCGCGATAAACGTGAACAGTGCGTGCAGCCAGCTCATGCTGACCTCTCCGGCAGATTCTCCTTCAGCCAATCGCGCCACTCTGTCCACGCCGCAATCGACCACTCCGCGTACTCAAGGTCCGCGTTCTCCGATTCGGGGGCAACGGTGCCATCCTCATTCAGAACGCACTCGAAAACCCAGCCGTTCACCTTGTAGTAACGCACAGCACCCCCCTCTAGAAGTGGGTACTCACGATACAGTTCTACGGTCATTGCTCCTCCTTCTTTCCCCAGCTCATCTGTTCCACTCGGCGCATCTCGGTTAGGATCGCTTGCGCATGTACATTATCCGGCTCGGCCTCCAGGAAGTCAAGCACCTTCACACCTACGGTCGGCCCCATCATGACGATATACTCGCCATCCTCTTCCCAGTGCGTGATGATCGACCCGTTTACCAGGCCGTCGGGGAGGTTGTCGTCCTTGCGAAAGCGAATGTGGAAGTAAGTAAAGAAAGTCTGGACACGCTGCCAAACACTGCGATGTTCGTAACTTCTCAGTTGTGCGGCAAGAGAACCCTTACGGGCGTAGAAGGCATTCTCGAACCCGAACTTCAGTCCATCCACAAATCGCTTCAATGGCGCGTTGTATCCCGTATGGTCGCTTTTGTAGCGGATGTGCTCCAGGTCACCCTTGTCACGCGAGTATGTCCAGCCCTCCACGTTGCGCTGGAACTTCGTGGCAACAAACCGCACCCACTTGAGCATCGCCTTGTCGGACTCGTTCACGCCGCAACCTCCTTCCTGTTCGACTCGTTCAACTTCAGGCGAGCCTCTAGTTCCTTGCTCAATCTTCCCTCATCGCGCCCCTCACTGTCAAGCAGCAAGAACCGCTGCACCTGGCCCAGAGCGCCCAAACGATCCAGCCGGGACTCGGCCTGAATATTCGTCGTGTTATCCAGGTCGCGGTCAAGCCAGATTTCAGTCGAACAAACCTTCGAGAAACCCCCGACGCCAGTTCCGCCAGCCGCCAGAACCACAACGGCCACCTGAAACTCTCCAGACTGGAAACGCCGCATAAGATCATCCCGCTCGCGCTGGCTCACCTTCCCGCTCCACTCGAACGCCGAAAAGCCCTCTGCATTGAACCGAGCCGCTGCAACCCGCGCAAACCGCTGACTCGACGTAAACACCACAACCGGGTCACCATCCATCTCCCCGACGATTTCCAGGGCGCGGTCGAGCTTCGGACTCTTGCAGTCCTCCGCAAACTCAACGCTCACGTCCCCATCCTCGGTCGGCACAAGCGTCGGCACCCCGAGCGTCACCTGCCGGATGCGCAACTGCGTTGTGACCGGGAGTTCTGCAATCAGCGGGTTCTCGTCCAGCCACGCAAGGCTCTGCTTCTCCAGGTCGCGGATGACGCGCTTCTGCTCGGGGAGCAAGTCGATACGCTCCTTGATAACCTGCGGCTCGTCAGCGGCGAGGAACCCGTTCGGGTGAAACTCGCAACACTTCTTGCGCCGGAAGTGCTGAATGTACACCGGCATCTCACTCACCAAAAGACCCGGAACTTTTTCGTCCTGGTAATCTTTGCCGTTATTTGCGAAGTGCGAGTATACGGAGGTCATGCGGTAGTCCTTCCACCTGTACTCGCTCCGGTCGGCAATCTCCCCGTAGCCGTCGCGCTCCGGCCACAGCCACCGCATCAACGTCCACCAGTTCCCGAACTTGTTGCGAACGGGCGTGCCGCTCATGCCGATCCTGTAGCGCGCTTGCAGGCCAGGCTTGCCCCGGAAGCCAAGTAGCGCACGCCGGGACTTGCGGCCCTGAAGCAAAAGGTGGCACTCGTCCAGCACGGCCATGTCAATGCTCGTGAACCCAGACCAGTCAGTCCTCGTAAAAAGCTGCGGGGTAATGAGGTACACGCCAGGCACCCCGAACTCAAGATCGGAGAATGCCTCGCGCCCAGACTTTGTGCCGTTGTTCAGGAAGCGAACCTGTTGTCCCAGGATTTCCCGAACGTGCCACTCGTACCCGTCGCCATCACCCCGATGGGTTCCCTGCGGAGCGACAACAAGCGACACCTCTGCCCCCGAGCGCTGAATAGCGAAGCACGCAGCAGCGGTCTTACCGGAGCCGGGGTCGAGAGCAAGTGCCCCCACAAATCCTCCGGCCTCCAGTGCATCAGTGTCAGCCAGTTGCCAATCGAAAGGCGTCAGCAAACGTCGTACACCCCGGTCTTGTAGTGGCGGGGGCCGTAGGCGTCCACGAGGTCGTCCAGTGCGCTCATGGACGGGAACATGCGCTCGAATGCTGCGCGGTAGTCGTACTCGTCGTCATGCTCCTGGTGGTACTCGCAGGTGTACATCGCGTCATCAGCCCCGTCGCACATGCAGTTGGTGGCGCTGCTTCCGTCAGTAACTTGCATCGTGGTATCCATCATCATTTCCTTCTTTCCACTTCTCAAATCCATACTTGTGCAGAATGCTCAGGGCCTCCGATGTCGGCTCTGGAATATCACCGTGAACATAGATGCCCTGTGCGCGAAATATATCCCGCAGGATATTCTTTTCACTTTTCACAGCGCTCGCACCTCGTACTCACTACCCAGGCGCTCTGCAATGATATTGGCATCCTCGGGGGTGATGGTGGCAACCCACGGGATCGCACCGCCCTTGAAAAACACCCCGTACTCGAAGTGCCCGCTTGCGCTGTAGTCAGTCACCGTAACGCACCACCTCTCCGATCTTCTCCCACTTCACCGTCGGGCGGCGAACAAGGAAGTGCCCCTCGTCAACCGCGCGATTCGGGTCATCTCCGAAGTGCTTCGTCACCTCGATAACACCGTCACCATAGTCAACGGCCTCCGCGTACTCGTACCCCTCGCTCATCGCCTCCAGCGCTGCATGAATCTCAGCCCGGTATGCAAGCCGGGTGATCCCCTTGTCCCGCTTGCTCAGCGGCTCTCCGGGGCCAAAAGCGAACTCGTGGAACGCCTCCTGTGCAGCCTCGATTGCGTCGTCGGGGATTGATTCGATAGCCACGCTAGCGCGGGCTTGCTCGCGCATATCGATGGTCACGACTCCTCCTTCTTGATCCAGTCATTGAAGCCCACGGCTCGCTCGTCGCGAGATTCCTTACGTGCGGCTTCGAGTCCGTAGAGAATGGAACCCTCGATCATCTTCCGGTACCATTCGGTTGCAACATATCGCAACATGAAATTGCACGCCACTCGTGTCAGATTGTCCCGGAACTTTCCGAACGGTGACTTGTCGGGAAGTGGGTACTCGTACTTACCCGCCACGCTTAATCGCCTCCTTCGTCTGCTCGTAGGAAAGCTCCTCCTCCATAAACGAGTACACCCAGTCCTGGGCGGATTCTGCGTCCTCAAAGGTGCGCACCCGCTCGAAGTCCAGAGCGCCCTCGCTGAGGTCAACCGGCACAAAGCCAGTGACCTCCACTTGCACATCGAACTCGCCGCCGCCGATGGGGATGACGGTGTAGTCGAAGCAGATGTACTCGTTGCCCTCGAACTCGATTCGCTCGGAACGTGGCGCGTCCGGCGCGTACTGCTCGCCATAGACATGCGCGTAGTCGCGGCTAGTCATGCCGGGAGGGTAGTTGCCTGCCACAATAAACTCCTTTCAATCGCTTGCTGCCTACAGACTAACGAAAGCGGGGCACTCATGTCAAGTACCCCGCCAAAGTTTTTTACGGACGCTCCACCAGCACCGGCTCATCCAGCCATGTCAGGTGACACTCGCACACGCACCCGTCCCGTTTGCACCACTTGTGACTTTCGCCGTCGGACGAGGGGAACGCGCAATGCCCGGATTTGGTCATGGGGGTTGTGTCACGAGCCATCGCTACCCCCAGTCACAGCCCGCACCGTCGCACACGGCCACGACTGCGAGCATTCGTCGCAATAGACTCCGCGCACCCGGTCGTGCCCGAACTGGTCGGCGTCGATCCACGGCTCCTGGCGATGCAGGTCGAGGACTCGCAGGAGTGCGTCAGCCATCACGGGCACATCCTCACGAGCTGCCGTCTCCACAAAGTCGTATACGGCCCTGCCTCCGTCGAACTCAAACCCGTAGCGGACGTCCATCCCGTTCCCAGGCGCGCCGTCACCGATGAGCGCAACCTCAAGAACCTGCGTGTTGAAGGCTTCGGTTGCAGCGTCTGCTCGGGCCTTCGCAGCCACAATCAGCTCACGAGACAGGCTCATCGATGCACCTTCCGTCCATGTGCGAGCGCGGCATCACGCGCCGACTGCTCCACACCGCAGAAACCGAACGCTGGGTGCTTCTCGCAGTAGACGTGGAACTCCTGCTCCTGCCCAATGCCAGGCTGGTGAAACGGGCGCATGATGATGCCCGGTTCCAACTCCTGCACCTTCGGGTCGGACAGGGCGTCCGTGTAGGCGTTGCTCACTGCATTGCTCCTCTCAGCGCCGCATACACAGCACGGGCCTGCGGCATCCACCACTCCCACGACTCGCTACCGGGATCAGGGTTAGCGTTTCCGCCCTCCGGATCGCTCTCATCCGTCGCCTTCGCCATCGCCTCGATCACGGCGGGGTCAGGCTCCTCGGGGAGAGCAGCTTCCCAGCCCTCGGTAAACCCGACCACGAGCGCGGCGTAGTCGTCATCGTCCCTGTCGAACCGCTCCTCAGCGGCCTGCTGTGCCTTGCTCATCGCTCACACTCCTTCCGTCAGGGCGGCACGCATCATCCGCGCGACCTTGGACGCCTGAGCACCCGGCATCGTCACGAGGTACCCATAAGCGTCAATGACGCTCGCGGCCAACAGCAGGTCATCCCGCGTCAGTGACTCCATCGGGGCATAGCGGAGCCGGTGACCAATCCCGTACTCCTGATCGGATTCCAGGGCGGGACGCGGCCAGGTCGATCCGTCTGAGAGTTCCACTCGGAGGGCGTTCATCACTCGACTCCCTTCCTGATCGCCTGGGCGATACGCATGGCGTGCCACACGCCGTATCCCTCCTCGATTCCTGGGTTGCTCTCCGCGATCCCCGCGTCGGCTTCGGCCTGATCCAGACGACCCCGGATGTAGGCGGCACGCTCCCACTCGGCTCCCTTCTGTCGGTTGCGGTACGTCACGAGACTAGCACCCGCGACCAGCAGAAGCAAGCCCCCGCCTGCAAAAAGCCAGGCATTGTCATTCACGCCCGTTTCGGCCAGCTCGAAAGGTCGGGACGTGCTCGACGTAGCGGTAATGCTCTCTGAGTTGACCGTGTACGGGGTAGCCGAGTCGCTGCCGCCCGCATGAGCCGCTACGGGGGCCAGAACCAGCGCGCAGGAAACCAGCGCCGTAAACGTTGCACGGGCAAGAATCGTGCGCTTCATACCAACTCCCACTCGGGGTCGTTGAGCACACTCGGATTGGGAACATCATGTGTTGACCCATCCGCCGAAATCGAAAGCCACCGTCCGTTGGAATCGTGGACATTTACCACGAACATATATCGGACACTCAGGTCATCGCGATCCTTGCGGCGCAGCACGTCCCCGTTTCGGAACGTACGCACCTCGCGGTAGTCCCACTCGTTGGGGTTGAATGCGTTGGTGTAAATGGTTCCGTCGAATCGAATCTCGATTACGTCAAAAGCCGTCGATACCAGCTCCACCCCCGGCAACGACTGCCCGGTCTTCTTGTTGGTGAGAATGACTCGTGTCACGCGAACACCACCTCCTCAATATGAATTTCAATAGTCTTGCTCATCGGTAAGCCTCCTTGAGAAAATTGATCAATTTATCACTTAGTTCCTTGGCCTCCCGAAAGTCCAGCGTAAAAGACTGTGCGGCTGAGGTTCGCTCTGTAAGCTGTGTCGTCAATGTGACCTGTACCCTGCGTTGCATCCACGGGTCAGACTCGGAAACCGTGATGTCATAAGGAATGTAATCAGTCATGCTAAACCTCCTTGAGTGTGTAAGTAGTATCAGGGTAGCGGTCAGCGAACTGTTGTGCAAGGGCCTGGATCATATACTTCGGCCCCTCGATAATCGTCTTACCCTCAGCGTTGAGCAGGGCGTAGCGGGTGGGTGTCAACGCTCCTCCTTTACGATTGCGTAGCCCGCGCTGTGCAGGTTCTCTACAATCCAATCAAGAACCCACAGACACTCCACCATCGCGGCCTGCATAGGCTTCGCGCGAGGATCGTACATATCTTCAATAGCGCCGTACAGCGCCTCGACCTGGCGATAGGTGCTGAGCTTGCTCACGACTCCTCCGGGTTCAGGTAGTAGTTCAGCGTTCGCACGCGCTCTTCCGCCCACGCCCGCGCCTGCTCGTCGGTGACCAGCGTGTTCAGCGGGTAGTCCTCTTCGATGAGGCCATACTCCGAGTAGCCGCTACCCATGAAACCGCGATCCAGCGATTTGTAATAGGCCAGCGCCTCACTGTGCGAGTCAAAGCCATCGTCGCCATTGCGGATCGTGGCGGGCCAGCCGTCCTCCAGCGTGGACATGAAGCCGTGAACAAGGTACCACCGACCGGTGTCCCTGTTGAACTTAACCGTGTGGTACGTATCGCTGCTCACTTCTCCTCCTTGTCTACCGAACGTCGTCCAGCGCCGTACACAGCGTAGCCGATGCGGACGATGGTAGCAAGGGCGAGAGCAACGGCGCACGCCCAGAGGGAAACCCACACATTGACGAGCCCGAGTGCAATCACCGCCAGCATGAGAGTTGCCCAAGCGTACACAGCTATGAGAGTGTTCAGTTCCTCGCGCATCACTTCTCCACCTCTCCGAACGTAGACTCACGCCGCGCGTCAACAAGCCGATACTTCTCGTAGCCGCACGCCAAGTTCGCAATGCGGATGGATTCGGCGTCGAAGGTGCCGTCAGCAAACGGACTCCAGTCGTGGTCTGGGGTCGGGCGGTACTCGATTGTCATGCTTCCTCCGATCTTCCTTTGCATACGCCTTCACAATCAGATTGAACTCCGGGTTGGGGAAGTTGGCTTCCGCGTTGTAGCGCTCTGCCTCCTCTTTGCTGTCGAACACATAGACCATGCGGACCTTGAGGTCAGAACCTTCGCGGTAACGGTTAACGAGTGCGTACATGTCAGCACTCCTTCGAGTAGTCCAGCAGCAGGCTCTCGAAGTCATCGTCCGAGAGGTAGTAGCCGTCATCGGTGCCAATAGCGCGGCTGATACCCAGCAGCACTTCCTTGGCCTGCTCGCCCGTGAGATTCAGTTCGATGAAGCGGTTGCGAAGAGTCTCGCGCATTTCAAAACTCCCTTCGTTCGGTTGCTTGTAGCCTAGTCGGTTGCGGGTTAGGTGTCAACTCCACCGCCACCCGTCCGGGCCGTAGTGGAACGTGCCGTAGACCTTGCCGCTGGGCGTCAGCACGTCGAACACGAGGCCCGCATCGTGACCGAGGTTATCCTTCGCGTGAAGAGCTGCCAGCGTGCTGTACAAAGCGCGAGGCGCGTCCTCCTTAATCACGTGCCGAATGACGCGAGGGGACTCTGGTGGTGCGGCTGGGCCAAAGGAGGAGGTGGACTTTTTCACTTCCAGCACTTGCGTCCACACCGGCAACCACGAGTCGATACGCTTCTCGTCGTCCTCGTGCGGCGGGTCACCCCACACCAGCCCCGCCTTCACAAGCGAGGCGTGCTCAGCGGCACTTTTAAACGTGTGCCACCGCTCACCCTTCAGCAGGGCGATGTAGTCGGCGGTGCGAGACGGGTGGGTGCTCATCGGGCCGCAAGCCATTCCTCGTAGCGTTGCACGTCCCAAACCACAAGGCCGGTCTGCTCGTCAAGGTAGAGGTCAAGGTCAACCGAGACATCTTCCGGGTAGCCGTAGCCGCGCTCGCGGGTTTGCGTGACCCGAGCCTCGATAGGCGTATATGTTCGCTCCGACTCCTCGACCAGCCGAAGGGTCGCTATAGGGTAGATCGCTCCATTGTTGATTGCCATTTCAATCCTCCTTCGTTCAGCTAAAGCCTAGTCGCTTGCTCGGTTGGTGTCAACCGCCCGGATCGCAGCCTCAAGCTCCGACCAGTCGTTGCCTGAGCGCAGTCCCCACTCAGCGAACTCCGGGTGCTCGGCGTTCCAAGCCAGGGAATCCTCGTGCCAGATGATCTGACCGGCCTCCACGCGGGCAAGCCACGGCGGGGTGTCGAAGTCGAAGTGGATTTTCAGCCACTCGCCACCGGTAGCCTCGATACCGTACCAGTTGCCCGAAAGGTGGTCAATCGGCGGCTCCCACCCGGCAAGGTAGCGCGTCTTGAACGTGTCGTGGTGGCGGATACCGCTAGCTGCCTTGATGTAGGTCAGTGGGATTTTCCGGTCGGCGGCCTCCCGAATCGCCTGCCGCAAGTTGCGCTCGGCTGTCTCGTTGCGCTTGGCAATCAACTCCTGAACCTCGATCTGAGTGCGGTAGTCCTGCTCGTCCAACTCCCGACGGGCACGGCGCACCTCCTCCAGCACCGCCTTCTCAGCCGGGGTCAACTGCGTTTTCGTACGGGGCATTTTCAATCCTCCTTGTGGATGTTCATGATTCTGGTGAGCACCTTCCGAGCGTGGTCGATGTGCTCGGGCAGGTTACCGCACTCGTCGAGGTCGAGCAAGTACCACTCGGCCACCTCTGCAACGGTCTCCGACGGGTCGGCGCAGTCAATGCGGAACGCTACCAGAATTGGGTTCGGATCGGGGCGGGCACACTCGCGGGCGGTGCTGGTGAACTGCATTTGGTCCTCCTTCGGTCGGTTTCCGTTGTCCCTAGTCTGACAGACGGGGCCGTTCTCGTGCTGGATTTTTGGTAACAACAGGGTAACGGTTGGTCATTAAGTTCGGATAATGTGTCGAATAAAAACGCGATTTGAAACTTTTAGTGAAATGTTATGAGGTTAGATTATGGGCTTGTAACCGTATTTTTAGGGTTTCGGGCGATGTAACGTAATCCGAGAAGCCCGTATTTACAGGGAAGTTGGTGTGAGATTGTCCCTATACATGTAAGCTTTAAAGTACATGTTATATAACTTATTCCTCGTTACACGTAATAGAGAAGGTGTTAAGGCGATCTGACGGTAACTTCCCCGTATTTACAGGGGACACGGGTTCTATACAGGTTTTGTACAGGATTCGTTCAGGATTGACGGGTGACACGAACGGGGGGCACCCAAACGGGGGTCAGATCGCGACGATGCTCCCGCAAGGAGCGGTCGCTAGACTGCGACTATACGCCAGCACTCTGAGGCCGGACGGTCGCAATAGCGGCAAATCACCCCGAGGGTGACTGCCTCTCTGATCGAGTCGGTAGCGTTCTGGCAGATGAGGGCCGCGAACCCGTCGCATGCCTTCACGTAGTGAGTCACGCTATGCGAACACGGCACGTAGTACCACTCGGAAGGGTCGTGGCGAGTTTTGCTCTGGCAGGTCGGCTCGTCATCCAGGCTCGCCTCAAGGTAGAGCAGGGCGACCTCGGTTGCGTTGAGGGTGGGCATTTTCAAGGCTCCTTATCTGAGTCGGTTCTTCGGCTTGCCTAGCCACCCGATTTTTGCCGGGGGACGTAGGGTAGGGCAGATTTGGCCGTAGGCCGCACACCAAGCGGCCTAGGACGCGATTTCGTGGGCCGGATTGGTTTGCGGACGGTTGCGGATTTTTATAGGCTTAGAACGCCGTTTTTACTAAGGCAGGAACGTAAGCCGTTCACGGGGTACGAAACGAACGGTGTCGCGACCCTGCGAATCGCGAGCAAGCACTCTGAACAGGCCCCGTTGGTAGTCGAGCACCCGGACTTTGTAACGTCGCCCATTCTGAGAGAGCACGGCATGAGTCGGCAGGGTCATCGTCGGCCCCTCAGCTCCTTCGGGATCAACGGTATTCGGTGCCGAGTCGGGAGACAGTGAAGTGGTAGACGATTCTCCCCGTCTCGCTCAGCGTAACCCGATTCTTACGAGTCCACTGAACCGCCTCAGGGTGAGGAACGGCACGCCTAGCGGCCTTACGTGCCGCCGACTCATGGGCCGCCGTATTGGGGTAGGGAGTTTCAACGATGACGGTATGCGAACCGTCACCGTCCCAGCGGACTTCGGTGACTTTGGTGATCTTGGACATTCTTAGCGTCCCCTTTCTGGGATGAGGTGCCCTAGGGCAATGAGAATCACACCTAGGGCGAGAGTTGCCAGGATCGACACCTAGCGCTCAATCAGATTGACGACGAGCCACAGAGCTGTCAGCGCGGCGAACGTGAGGGCGAACGTCAGCACGTTGCCCACAATGCGCCGGATGCGCTTACGGCGACGGGCGGCAAGGTACTCACGAGTCCACCATGCGGCGTATTCAACGGCGGTTTGAGGCGGTTCGTTCTCCGGGTGCATTACCATGCACCCCCAAACGCAACACGGGCAGCACGCTTAGACTGTCGGGCGGCCCGCAGCTCGAACGAGCGGACGCGCTCATTCTGACGCCGCTCACGGTACATTTCGCGAGCCTCAGGGCTTTTACGGTTCGACATTTCTGCTCCCTTACAGGTTCCGATTGTCTCTTCAGGCCACGATTACGGAATTACGCGGCGACGCGCCCCGTAGGGCACGTTTCGACTGTTCAGCGGTTCATGTAGTCGTGATAGTGCACATCCGCGATAGCCCGGACGGATTGCGGATAGTAACGGGCGATGACTTCCGAATGACCATCGTCTCCGAAGAAACACGTCTCAATCGCACCATCGGGCAGCATGACCGTACTTAGTTCGCCGCCCGGAACGCGCTTAATAATCGCCTTTGCCATTTCCATGTCCATGTCCTTTCAGTCCTTGGGCGACCTACTCACCCGCCCCCGCTCCCGTAGGGCCGTCGAGGGGCACGCCTACGGGAACGGAGACTAGCGGTTAGGGCTTGACGACGTGCGAGATCCGGCCCGCCCGCGTCAGGGCGAAAGTGTGCGGAGTGTCGCGGAACTCACGGTTCTCGATACCGTAGGCGAGTCCCGCGTCGTTGCTGATCCGGTACGACTCTCCCGTGTCCAGCACGACACTGACCATCGGGTTTCCGTAGACAGTGTGCCCGTGCCGGATGACTCGGGTGACTTTGCCGGTGATGGTTGCCATGATCTTGCCTTTCGTTTGGTGTGTTTGGATTCTTACGGTTGCGGGGCATTCTGTCAAGCCCCGTTGAGGTCAGTCGATCCGGTACTCTGCAAAGTGCAGCCACGCGCCGGGCGGGACGGGCACGCCACCAAATGCGGGGGACTCGTCCCATTCCGAGAGCGGCAGGGACACTATGTTCAGCTCCACATAGGCGCGTAGGCTCATGTCGCCGGAGTCCGGGCTCCGCTCGCCCAGCTCCGCCGCAATGCAGTCAATTGCGCGCGTGAGCCCCCTGGGAGTATCGCGGGTGAGTACGTGCCAACGGCCATAACCGTCAGCGTAGGCGAGAGTGTCGGTCATCGTTCTTCCCTTGTCTGCCCCCGTGTGTCGGGAGCTAGTGCCCTCACCCGGTAGCGAACCGGCGGGCTCACGTAGTGAGACTCGGAGAGTCTTTCTCTCGTGAGGGCTGTTGCGCCTAAGGGTGCGCATATCCCCCGTTAGCGCGGTACTCGCGACGCTCCTCGATGGTCATCGGTGTAATCTTGAGATTACGGGAACCGTCAGGCAGGGGGTAGACCCGGCCAGAGTAGTCCCCCCGGCGTCGGACGCCCAGCAGGGTGACGGCCGCATAGTTGTTGTCACTGGCAATGAATCGGGCGTTATCGATTAGCGCCTCGGTGGCGCGCCATGTAGACCAACGTCCGTCATATTGGGCGATGACATGTGTTCCCAGCTCGTGAAACTTTGTTCCGTCGTGGCGTGTGTACTCAATTTCGAGAAATGCGGTCGCCATTGTTTCTTCCCTCCATCATGTAGCCGACTGTCGGCTAGCGTGCCCTAGTCCCCTATGACGGGGTACGCCTTGCGCGCTAGGGCTAGTGTTCAGTTGTGTGCGTGCGCGTAGCTGGCGAGCCCAGCGGTTGAGGATACGTTGCGGTACACGAGCGCGTTATAGCGCGGCGTGTGCGGCGGGTAGGGAATCATGCGCGAACTGAGTCCGGCTCATCGTCCCGCAGAAGGCGAGACTCCCAAGTGATCCATGCGGAGTCTTCCGCCTGCGCCACGATGACGGGTTGTGTCATGCGGGTGCTGACGATGCCAAAGTGTCCGGCCAGCTCGACGCGCGCCCGGACAAACATAGGGGCGGCGGTTCGCTTGCGGGTGGTGTACGTGACTCGGGCGACGCCGGGGGCGACTTCCTGCGCGTGGCCGTAGGGCTGATACTTGAGTGCCATGTTTCCTATCCTTAGTTGCTGACGAGAACGGCGACGGGGGTACGGTAGTCCCGGTTAGCGGCGCGCCACACGGCGATAACGTCCGACTTGTCCTTGCGAACGTCGCGGGTTGCGGGGAGAACAACCGTGTGCAGCACTTCACGAGTGCGGCGGTGAATGATGGTGTAGGTGTACACGCTAGTTGTCCTTTCGGGTGGGCCATGCGTCGCCGTTATGCGCGTCGCAAGGGCCGGTGCCGGGGTAGTAGAGGGCGCGATGCTCGCAGACGGGGCAGGGGGTCGCGTTGCATTCCGTGCAGTAGCCGAATCCGCCGATACCGCGGTGAGCACCATCCGGTGTGCGGGTGCAGTTGCTATTCATGACTACATACTGCCCTACGACGCGCGTCATGTCAACCCCGGCGCGGCGAATACCCTACCCCCCGTTAGGGGGCGTACATACGTTCGATGGCTCGCCTAGCGGCGGCCTGCTGCCGCATAGTACGCGCGTGAGCTGCACACCCGGCGCGGCAGGGGGCACGCCCGGCGGGAGGGTGCGGAGCGCGTGGCGAGGAACCGGCGCGAGCTACATGCGCGAGCAAGCCCGCGCTAGCGAGGCTATTAGAACACGTATTCGATTAGGGTTGCCTAACCGCAGTACGGGCGGCGCGGGGCGCGAATCGAACGTATGTTCGGAACGTATGTACTAGTGTGGGCGCGGCGCGAGGGCGAGGGGGGCCGGGCGGCAGGGGGCGGACGTATGTTCGAGGGGAAAGGTTGCGGATTTCGAATGGATGTTCGAGTGAAAAAGACGCGCGTCCCACCCGTGCGAATCTCGCAGCCCTAAACCTTTTTCTATGGGCGCGAATGTCACACCTAACCCCCCTTTCCGAAAAATTTTTCATTTGTGTTTTTGGCCCTAAGGCCATCTTGCTGTGAAATCGCTGTGAACCGCCGCTGTTTTGGCACGTTCGGCCTGTGTGCCTGGTTACAGTGGGGGTGCGCGGTGTGGCACGGTGTAGTATCAGCGCGTTCGGGATGGTTTTTAAAAAACGGATGGAGGTTGCGGTGGTTTTGATGCTGGACTTGTTTGCTGGCACTGGGGTTGGCGTGGCAGCGCAGCGCCTGGGGATTGAGGAGCACGGTGTGGAGATCATGCCGGAGGCGGTTGAAACCCGCGAGCTGAATGGCATGAAGACCGTGTTCAATGACGTTTGGGACGTTCACTTGCTTCCCGATGTGGAGTACGATATTCTCTGGGGGTCTCCGCCGTGTCAAACGTTTTCGAGTGCGGGCACGGGTTCTGGGCGTGCGGCGCTAGCGAGTGTCCTGGCGGCGGTGGAGGCTGGAGAGTGGCAGACGGTTCCAGGTTTGCGTGCGCTTGCTGGGCGGGTGGGGGATGATCGCACGGCGCTGGTTCTTGCTCCGCTTCATTACGCCTTCCGGTTGGCTCCACGGGCGGTTGTCTTGGAGCAGGTTCCATCTGTACTGCCAGTATGGGAGGCGGTTGCTGGGGTTCTGCGCAGGTGGGGTTATTCGGCGTGGGTCGGGGTGTTGGATTCCGCCGATTATGGAGTTCCACAGAGTAGAAAGAGGGCTTATCTGGTGGCGCGTACGGACGGTGAGGCGTTTCCGCCAACGCCTACTGGGCGAGTTGCATTGAGTTCCATCCGCCCGGATCAGGATGGCTTGATCTCGAATTACAGTCATAATGGGCGAGAGGGCGGCATCGTCGTTCCCGGAAGCAAGAAACCGCGTGGTTACCGTTCGATTAACGAGCAGGCGTTTACCGCGACGAGCAAGGTGATGAGTCAGCGTTGGTTTCCGTCGATGGAGCGTGTTTCCGAGCGGGAGGCAAAGGCTATCCAGTCATACCCCGATGGTTTTGCATTCACAGCGAAGGCGGGGTTGCAGATCGGGAATGCCGTCCCTCCGTTGATGGCGGAGGCCGTTCTACGGACGCTGTTGTAGTGGCGAAACATCTCGCATCGCACCTACCCCCGCAGCACCCCTTGGTCTCCGATTTTTTTCAATGCACTTTGCCGCCCTAGTGGCCCCCTTCCGGCTGATTGCTGGCAAAACGCTGTGAACACCTCTGTTTTCGCGCCAAACGCACCTGCCGCGTGGTTATGCTAGGGGCAACAGAAAGGAGTGGTGATGAGCAAGGCGAATGCGCTGTATTGGCATCGGGTTGCGGTGCGAGGTGTTGCCGACGCGATTGCCGAGGATGGTGATGTTTTCGTGTACGTCCTCAGTTCGGATGACCTCGGAGTTGACTTCGCGGTCGAGGGGGATTCGGCGTACCGTGTCGAGGTGCGCTTGTTCGAGTTGAAGGAGGATAAGTGACGACAATCGTAGCTGTGCAGGAAAAGGGGAACGTGGTATTCGCCTCGGACAGCCAGACAAGTTGGGACGGGCGTAAGTCGTGGAGCGCGGAGAAGGTGTTCCGCAACGGGGGACTGGTGATCGGGGCGGCTGGAGACGTGCGAGTGAGCAACGTGTTCGAGACCGCCGAACTCCCCCAGCCGGAGCCGTCGTTACGTAAGCGTGGTGATATCTACCGGTGGCTTGTGAATCATCTGGTTCCCGCGCTTCAGAAGGCGCTGGAGGATGCCAGAACGCTGAGCGAGAGCAACGGGGAGACGGGCAACCGCGGTTCATTTCTTGTCGCCGTCAACAATCAGGTGTTCGAACTTTCATCGGACTTTGCGGTGACAACGGAGCGCAGCGGTAAGTACGCTATCGGCAGCAGTGATGCTGTTGCCATCGGTGCGCTGGAGGCGGGGGCGTCCCCTCGTGAAGCAGTGAAGATCGCCACCTTGTATGATTCGTGGTCGGGTGGTAGTGTTCGAGTGACCAACAGCAACGGAGGAGTGAAGTGAGTTTGCGAGAAAAGTCTACGGAAGGGTGGCTTGCTGATCTTGAAAAGCCGCTGAATTGGCGAGTTGTCGAGGTTCGGCAGGGCAAAAAGGTGTGGTACGAGGTGCGGGCCGAGGACTCTGCGCTGGTTGTGACTAATAGCGACTCCCTTGCTCCCTGGCGGTTTCGCAGTGAGAGGAGTGCCATGCGGTGCGCGATTCGGGAGAACAAGCGCGAGCGGGAACATGTGAATCGAGAGGAGACGTGGCTATGAGTAGCGGAAGCGCCAAGACTGAACTAACTCGCAGCGAGATCGACGCGATTATTCAGGGGTTGTATCTGGAGTACTACCGGAACCGCATTCCTGTGCCTCCGCCGCACCGCGAGAGCGAGGAGTTGGCGTATTGGTGGGGTCGGTGGGAGAGCGCGGAGGGTGAGTGATGGCCGACAAGAAATGGAGTAGCGAATACTTCAACTTCACCCAGGACGGCTGGCTATGGGGTGATAGCGACATTCCGGGAGGGTCGATTGGTGAACTGTTGACCCCCAACGAAGCCCTGAACCTCGCCAGCGCATTGCTTCAGTACGCAACGCAGAACGGTGCGACCAATGATTGAAGTCTACCGGCTCGAAGAGGGCGTCCGCACCTTGCGGTTGTTCCACGGTGGCTGGCTGCTGATTGACGGCCCAGCCTCGGGCATTCAACTGACCGCAGATTCCGCTTATGCACTGGCAGCCGCTCTTGTCGAGTGGGCCGATGGGGAGGAATGGCTTTCCCGTGAGCAAGCCGACTGAATAGCGCAGATTCCCACCTGGCTACAGCAAGGAGTAAGAAGTGAGTAAGGTTACTGGATTCGCGATGGGCGGGGGTGTGCTGTGGTACCTTTCGGCCTGCAAGAACTGCGGCAAGGAAACGAGGTCGATAGATAAGGCGAATTGGGTTCATAGTGGTAGTTACTCAAGTATGTGCGAAAGGATGCGGATTAAATGACCGAACGTAAGTACACGCGAGCCGAGTTCGATACGGAGTTGCGTGCCACTTGGGAGGGCTACGACGACGCCAAGAAGCAGCAGGCCCGGAACCGCATCCTCTCGTGGTTTGACTCGGTACAGCACGACCTGGGGCATGTCGGAGCACTCTACGATAACCTGAAGCGTGTAACGGCGGAGAAGGTGGCGGCAGAAGTCCGCGCTGAGGAGGCTGAGCAGCGCATTTGGCACTTGGAGCGGCAGTTGGCGGCGAAGCGAGTTGAGGAGGAGCGAGATGAGTAACGTGGTCTACCAAACGAGCAAGCCGCGGTACGTGGTTGAGCGTCTTTGGCGGGACGGCTGGGACGCTGGTACGTGGGCGGCGGATAGTGGTTTCGCGATCCTAGAGAACGCCCAAGAGTACGCAGACGAGCAGCAGGCGATCTTTCCCGAAGAAGAGTTCCGCGTTGTGGATACGCAGCCCGAGTAGTGTAGGCTAGCCACATGACCGACGCATACGCAAATAGCGGTAACTCCACCTACGAGTTCCATGATCTGTGTCTATGGTTGGAGCGGGAGCACGAGTGGCTGTTCACGGCGCGGTTTGAGGGCGTGACGATCATCGCGTCCACCAACCCGGACCCCACCCCGGAGGAGATCATTGACGAACTGCTCCACAAGGCCAAAGAGGTGCGTAATCATCCATCTCATCACTTGAGGTTGGTGGGTAATGACCAATCCTAACGTCGTAGCGAAGCCGGATAAACTGGTGGACTCGCTGCTGGAGAAGATTTACGAGCAGCAGCAGACGATTCAGATTCTGGAAGGGGAGCTGCAAACGCTGTATAACAAGGTGCTGATTCTAGAAGGAGGGTGAAGATGGGCTTCCTGAACGACCTAGTGAACGACGCATTCGACGCGGCGGAGTCTGCGGGTAAGCGCCTGGAAGACTGGTTCGCAAAGGCGATTGGCGAGGAGGAGTGATGGCCGAAGACAAGACGCCGCTACAGAAACTAGATGAGGCAATTTCGGACTTTGTTTCTGCCACTGGTGGAGATACGGTCTCGGGCTGGATTATCGGATGGCAGGAGATGGCCTTCACCGACGAGGTTGGCGTCCTGCCTATTCTGACGAGGCCGAACTACACCTTCGGCAGTGGAACTACTTTGGAAACTGCTTCAGGGCTTTCTAGATTCCTGACACACGTTACCGATGCTGGCCTGCTATCGGCAATCCATGACGAGGGCGAAGGCGAGGAGGAGTGATGACCAACCGAGATATTGAAATCACCACGAAGCGGGTGACGACGGTGGATAGCGTGCAGGAGGCGTTCGCGTTCATCATGGAGCACTTGGATGAGGTGGGGGATCAGCCGCGCATCGAGATTGAGCCGTTCACCGACTTGGGTGCGGGGATTGCTCAGGTATTCGAAGACCCGGATGCGGATTTGCTGGGTGTTGTGCGCTTTGAGGTGAGCATTACGAACATGGTGGTCAAGGAGAGGGCTTCAGAATGACGATTCACTTGATGGTGCAGTTTCAGGATGGAATCGCACACGAAGGGCCGTATAGCATCACGGACCCGTACTTTGTGAGGAGCAATAATGGCGAAGGCTGAGAAGGTCGAAGTTGTTCTGAGCAACACAGACCGGCAGCTGCTGCGGGATATCCGGGATGCGCTGCGGGCGCTGGGCGTTGAGCCGGAGGACGAGGACTCGGCGGCTGGCGCGGTGAAGCGGCTGGTGGAGTCCGGGCCGGACGAGTGGGACCACAGGTTCTTGGACGATCATTTTGCCGCAGACTCCAAGGGCTACACTTGGAACGGCCAGGGCTGGGCTCCGAAGGAGTAAACTAGAACAAAGCCCTGGGCGTCACGAGCGCACCGGGGTTTAGGGCTCCGATTTGGTCGAGCCAGCACCCGGAGATGCTTTCACCTTTTCCGGTGGCTGTTATGCGGGATCGTAACCCGCGGAGTCCACGATATGTCCTGTATCCACTTTTCCGCCAACGAGGATGCCTGGTGTGACGCAAATGCGGCACCTGACCTTCCCAAGTCGCGAATCCCGCAACGCAGGAGCAAGCGCGAGCGTCTTGTGTTCCTGGCCGATGACCCCCGGCCTGCTATCAGGGCTGCGGTGGCTGGCAACCCGGAGACTCCCAGGTACGTTCTGGTCCGGTTAGCTTCGGACGAATGTTCGGAGGTTCGCCGTTGGGTTGCGCGAAACTTTAGAACACCTGTTCGAGCGCTGAAGCGGCTTGCGCGTGACGAAGATCACGGTATTGCAGCCTATGCGCGGTTGCGGCTGTCGGTTATCTGGTCAGGGCGCTGGTAGCACGTTCGTGCGTATCTGAAAAGCCTTATACCGACCAGGTATCAGTATTTCCCGCTAGAATGGTGGCATGAGGGAATCCGCCATCGACAGCCTGCTCGTGCAGTACGCGGGCATTAAGACGCCTAACGACATCGCGGATATGACGGGGCTCGCACCGGAGGACGTGGTGAGGCGCACCCAAGAGATTCTGGATCGGGTGGTGCTGACGAATGCGCAGCGGCGGGCGAAGTTGATCTTCCAGCTGGATGAGATCACCGCAGAGATGAGTTCCCGGTACAAGACAGCGAAGGATGAAGACCTGGCGCGTCTCGGTAATACGGCGGCGGGTGCTATTGGGCGTATTCTGGGTGAGTTGCGTGCTCTGGAGAAGGATGCTCGGGAGAATGAGTTGGAGCAGGAGCAGGCGATGGGGCGGATTCTTGCTTCGATGGTTGATAAGGCGATGCAGCGGGCGATTGGTGAGTTGAAGGCGCGTCACCCGGAGATCGAGACGGACAACCTTGGCAAGATTGTGGAGTCTCATCTGGTGGAGATCGCTCTGGAGATGGATTCCGAGTAGGAAGTCCTGATAAAATTGAAGGGTGCCCAGAAGCGCATTTCTGGACACCCGAAGCCGCTGATTGGAGCGACGTGAAGATTCTAGCAAAGTGCTCCCTTGAATGGTGCGACAGGGACTCCTACTGCAAGGGATACTGCGATGGTCACTACAGGCAGTCCCTAAAGGGAAAACCCTTCAGGCCGATACGTCAGAGCATGAAGTCAGGCAGAGGCGCTAAAGAGTGCTCGTTTACTGGATGCGATAAACCGAGGGATTCCTGGGGTCTTTGTACGACTCACGCGAAGCAGCGTTCCCGTGGAGTGGAGCTCTATCCCGTCTCAAGGTTGCATGTGGATTTGTGTTGCATTAGCGGATGTGAGAAGCCGCATAAGCGCAACGGATTCTGTTCCACCCACGAGTATCGCTTCGGGCGCTACCAGTTAACAGTGATTCAAGCGATGATGCTGGCACCCGATGACTCGCCGTGCTATATCTGCGGCAGTATTATGCCAGGCGAGATGCATATAGATCATGATCACTCCTGCTGTCCCGCGAAGGTTGGCAAGACTTGCGGCGGTTGCGTGAGAGGCGTGCTGTGCCGGAAGTGCAATTACGGAATTGGGAACTTCGGCGATGACCCAAGCCTTCTTGCGCGCGCAATCGAATATCTAACAGGAAGCAAGTAACGATGCAACTCTCAAACATTGCAACCCTCGCCATCGAGGAGATTCGTAAGAAGTCGAAGCTTAGGCTGTATCAGACGGATTATGTTGCGTGGCGTCATGACATCCTCGGGTACTACTCGTATCAGAAGATGGACGAGATCATGATGGAGGCGTTGCATGGGGAGAAGAATCGCACGCTCATCAAGTCGTCTAATGGTACGTCTAAGTCTTGGGAAGTGTCCTGTGGCATCCTGTGGGCTGGTTCCGTGTTCGAGCCTGGCGAGACGGTTAGTATCATGTCCGCGCCGTCGGTGTCTCAGCTTGAGAAGGTGACGATGGCTTACCTGAAGAGCCATTACGGGACGGCGGCAGCACGCGGTTACCAGCCTCCGGGTAAGATCAACGAGTCCCTGGAGTGGAAGTACGACGGGCCGAACGGCGGCATCTATATTGCGTTCGGGCGAAAGCCTCCCGCTGGTGGGGACGCCGTTTCGGTGTTCCAGGGTGTCCGGTCTCAGCATGGTCGAACCTACGTCTGGTTTGATGAGGCTGGCGGTATGGAGAAGCACATGTGGACCGCAATGGAGGCGGTCATCACGGGTGCTGATGCGCGGTTCATCGGAATCGGCAACCCTGACAACGCTTCTGGCGGGTTCTATGAGGCGTTCACTAACGAGAAGATCGCCCGCGAATACAATCTCTTCTCGATCAGCTCCTACGATCTGCCCACTTTTACTGGCGAGCGCGTCTATCCTCACACTCCCGAGGGTGATGAGATGGAGGCCAGGATGCTCAAGTCGCTCACTCAGGTTGAGTGGGTGGAGCATAAGAAGAGGGTTTGGGGGGAGCGTGACGCGAGGTTCCAGGCCAAGGTGTTGGGCGAGTTCCCTGGCGACGGTGACACGGCTTTCTTTCCGCAGCGCATTATCGATTTGAGCCACGAGACCACTATCGAGCCTGAAACCGACACGGTGATTCTCGGCGTGGACATCGCCCGCTACGGTCAGGATGAGTCGGTGATCTACGAGAACCGCCAGGGGCGTCTTCGCCTGCGGGATAGTTGGGGCAAGGTGGACACGGTGGAGTCGGCCCGCCGCATTCATAAGGTTGCCACGGAGGAGCGCGCTTACGCTGTGTGCATCGACGCCTCGGGTATCGGTGGTGCGGTGTTCGACATGCTGGAGAACCTTGACGAGTTCGCTGACAAGTGCTACTACCTGATCGGGATTGACGGTGGTACGCGCTCGTCTGATCCGAGTCGCTGGCTGAACACGAGGGCGGAGAACCATGACCGCCTGCGCACGCTCATGGCCGAGGGCAGGATCGACCTGGACTTCGACGACAAGGAACTTGCGGATCAGTTGACCAACCTCACCTACAAGTTCACTCCGCGTGGTGCTATCCAGATCGCGTCCAAGGATGATATGAAAACGGTCATGGATGGCTCCCCTGACCGCCTTGACGGGGCGATCTATAGCGTCTATGATGTGGAGTCGCTGCTGGGGAAGGTCCCCGAGGGCACGGTGGTGGCGATGGAGCCCGAGGACGTGGAGGTTGACTACGACTTCTATGAGTTCATTCGGGGGCCCGGCGCTCCGATCCTCTGATTCGGCTTTTTCACGGTTTTTCAGCCTTGATTTCCAGGGTAAACTGGAGTAATGGACGCTGAGACCCCTGAAGTACTGATCGAGAAGGCACTTACCGCGCTCAAGGAGGAGAACGCGGGTCTGCGAATGCAGATCGAGGAGGGGATGACCGAGGTTCAGCACATGCTCGCGCTAGAGGATCGCGGGTGGACGCTGATTGCGGGGATGCAGGACAAGGATCGCCTCCACGGTCTCAGCCTGACCGAGCTTCAGGATGTTATCAAGTTCATGCAGCCGAAGATCGCTGCGGGTTCGCTCCCTGGCCGCGCATCCGACCTTCATGCGGGTTACGTGTGGGGTCGCGGTATCAACATCGAGGGGCTGGAGCGTCGGGACGGTAGCCAGGGTCGCCAGAAGGGGATTGTGGATTTCGCCGCCAAGAAGGTGAACAGGGAGTCGTTCCTTTCGGCTACCGCGCAGCAGGAACTCCAGAAGGCTCGGTTCGCGGAGGGTAACGTCCTGTTCTTATGCAACAAGGGCGCGAAGACCGTGAAGCGTATTTCGATGATGGAGATTACCGATATCATCGTGAACCCCGACTTCCCCGAGGACATCTGGGCTTACCAGCGCACCTGGAACCCGAAGCCGGACGATGTGAACTCGGAGAAGGTGTCGCGGTGGTACTACACCAACCGCTTCAGTGGCACGCGCCGCAAGTCATTCCCGAATACGGACGGCACCTCCACCCCCGTGGATCAGGATGTCACGATCATCGACGGGCGCTTCAACCGTCAGGTCGGGTTCGCGCTCGGTGTGCCGGATGGTCTCGCGGGCATTCACTGGTCGGAAGCCTACGGTGAGCACCTGCGCTACGGTCAGATCGTCACCGAGGCGCTGTCGAAGATTCTGTTCAAGATCAAGAACAACAGCAAGAAGGGCGCTGCAAACGCCGCTGCCAAGGTTGCCCTCGCTAAGGGGGCTGGCAATGCGGCGTCGATGGGTGGCGACCAGGACATTGAGGCGATCCGCACGGCGGGTAACGCTTACTCTTTCGAGAAGTTGCGTCCGGTGGCTGCGATGGCGGCAAGCGCGTGGAATGTGTCGAATGCCGACCTGCTGAATGACTCGGCTGCCGCTGGCTCCAGTTACGGTGCGCTTCAGGCACTGGCCCCTGGTAACCGCAACGCCATGACGCTCATGCAGCGCGAGTGGGTTGACCTGTTTACCGAAATCTTTGAGTTCTTCGGGTTCAACGCTCCAAAGATTTGGTTCGAGCCGATTGAGGCCCCGGACGTGTACCGCCAGTCGCAGGCGCTCAAGTTGCTGTCTACCGAACTCACCCCCGCCGAGTTGCGCTCCAAGGCGCTGGACATCCTCGACATTGCGGGCAACCCTGAGGTCAGCAATACGCTCCGTGCGCAGGGAATCGCGGACGCTAAGGCCGCAGCGCAGCAGGCTTCTCCCGATCAGGGGCAGGGCAATGGCACGGGTGGACAGTCCTCAGCGCAGAAGTCCGACCTGCGTAGCGACGGCATTGGGGAGGCGTTCTTCGCTATGCAAATGGACGAGTTCCGCGAGTTGGTGGAGCGGGCGGAGTCTATCGCGCGTCGCCTGAACGAATCCAACTAGTTTACCTCTGATATCCTGGTAATTAGCATGACAAAGCATCTTCTTGAGGCCGCGAAGCTCGTTTCCGAGTCCGCCGCCGCAGACGGAACCTGGAAGGTCAGGCTCATTTCAGAGGGCCGTGGCTCTAGTGGCGTGTACACTGCCGAGGTTCTGGAGAAGTACCACCACGCTTTCAGCAATGTCCTCTCCTTCAAGAATCACCCCACTGGTTGGGACGGCCCGCAGGATCGGGACTTCACGATGATCGCTGGCGAGGTGGTCGGTGAGACGTGGGTCGAGAAGGATGAGCGCGGCCTGACCTCCATCGTCGGCAACTGGCGTCCTGACCCCGAGTACGCCGAGAAGGTGGCGCGTTACCGCGACAAGTTGGGCTTGTCCATTTACATCGAGGGCGATGGTCATGTGGATGAGAGCACTGGAGATTTCATCGTCGATTGGTTCAACGAGCACGACCCCTACCGTTCGGTTGATCTGGTGATCGCACCTGGCGCGCGGGGCAAGTTCCTTGAGTCGATGCGCGATGTGTACTCTGCCCGCAGGGCGGAGGATAAGAAGCCTGGTAGCGCCCCGCTACAGGAGAATGGAAAAATCACGATGGATGAAGAGCTGAAGAAGGCCCTCACGGGCATTCAGGAAGCCCTTGCCGTCTTGGTTGCCGAGAAGAAGGCTGCGGAGCAGTCCGCCGCTCAGGTCGAGGCGGATGAGAAGGCTGTTGTGAGTGCGGTCGAGGCGTATGACGCTGCGATCAATCTCATCGACGAGGCTGATCTCCTCCCTCCGCAGGTGGAGAGCCTGCGCGCCGAGGCCAAGGCGGGGCGCGATGTTGCCCCGCTCATCGAGGCTGCCAAGAAGGTCAAGGAGGCCGCGATTGAGGCCGCTCGTGGGGCTGAGACCGGTGTTGCCGGTGTCCGTCTCGGCGAGAACGCTACGACCAAGTTTGGAGCGTGGAAGTAATGGCTACTAACCTCGTATACCGCAACGGTGACCTCAAGGACCGCGTTCAGGTTCTCGCTGCTACCCACGGCGCTGGCGAGCCGATCATCTCGCTCGACGGCAAGCCAGCTGTCACGGTGACCGCTTCGGGTGACCACACCCGCTCGGACAGCACCTCGTTCCCCCCGTACACCGTCTCGGGCATCCCGGATGGCGGCGTTGGTCTGGTCGGCAAGGAGGTCACTCTGGCCTTCGATGGCACCTGGGAGTTCCTTGGGTCGGGTTTCGACTCGTCCACGACCCCTGCCGACGTTTCGCAGGGTCAGGCGATCAACTTCAAGACCTCGAACGGCAAGCTGACCACCGCTTCGATCACCACCGGTATCGTCGCGTTTGGCACGGTGGACTTCCCGCCCGACTACGACAAGACGCGGGGCTACATCCCCGTGAAGATTGGAGGCTAAGGCAATGGCCGAGTACAAGGACGAGTTCACGCTCGACGGTCGCCTGAAGCCCGCTCACCCGAGCGTCACCCGCACCAAGGTCGCGGAGGCTGACCGCCTCCTTTCGGCTGCTCTGCGTGGCGACCAGATTGCGAAGGGTCAGCTGGCTGAGGTTCACACGACCTCTGACCTGCCCTTCTCGCTGGCGCACCTCATCAGCGCGACCCTCATCCCGCAGTTTGACGAGGCCGAGCGCACATGGAGCCAGGTTGCTGGCACCCGCGTCGTCTCCTCGTTTGACAAGGTGCGTCTCTACGGCCTGTACCTGGACATCACGGGTGCTGGCGTCGTGGACGCTCCCGGTGGTGCGACTGGTGGCCTGACTGGTGGCCTTCCGCGCGTCCCCGAGGGTGCTCCGTACCCGTACATCACGTTCTCGGGTCAGGAGGCTTACTACAGCGGTGTGACCAAGAACGGTGCCGCGTTCGGCCTCACCTGGGAGTCGCGCATCAACGACATCGAGGAGTTCTACGGGCAGGCTCCGCAGGCTCTCCTCCAGTTGGCGCTCGACACCGAGGAGCGCGAGGTCTACGAGGCGCTTATCAATGGCACCACCATTGATCTTGCCTCGCAGACGCTCCCCGATGGCACCGCCACGCTGGCGAACGCGCCGATCAGCCCCGAGGCGATCTGGGCCGCGATCATCCAGCTCCAGAACGTCACGGTCAACGGTCGCAAGGTCGGTCGCGCCACGGGTTACAACGTGGTTTTGCCGGTTGGCACCGCCGAGTTCATCGAGTGGGCCATGAACCGTGCCATCATCGAGATCGTGGACGGCTCCATCGTCTACGGCCCCGGTGACCGCAGCGCGCTCTCGAACGTCAGCTTCGTTGAGTCGGCCTACGTGACCGGTACGAACTGGTACATCCTTCCGAAGCCGGGTGCGATCCGTCGCCCCGTGCTGGAGCTTGGTCGCCTTCGCGGTTACGAGACCCCGGAGCTTCGCGCTCGCAACAACACGGGCGTCTACCTCGGCTCCTCGGCGGTTGTCCCGTTCAACGAGGGCTCGTGGGAGAACGACACCATCGATTACCGTATCCGCTACGTTGCTGGCGGTATCATGTGGTCGGACAAGTTCTCGCTCAAGTCGGACGGTTCTGGCACCGCGTAAGCACCCAACAAGGTTTAGCCCCTCGGAAACGGGGGGCTTTTCCTTTGCCTGTAGAATAGAAGGACAGGGCAGCCCATTCCTGCCGCCCCCTACCAAGAAAACGAGGAACACTCAATGGTTCGACCGCAACCTATCACTCTAACCCAAATCGACGCCAACAACTACACTGGGTTCACACCTAAGCCCGTGGTTGTTGTGGGCAGCCTGCCTGGGGTTGGTGCCGAAATCACTCCCCAGACCGCCCCCACCATTGACGACACCCCCACTGACGCCGCTGCGGTTGCCACCGATCTCCAGTCGGTTGTGGACGCGCTGATCGCCGCTGGTGTTTTCACCGCGCCGTAATCGGATAAACTAATAAGTACGACTAGCAACGGTTCCCCTCCTCCGTTGGAGCTAGCCGTGGGATTCCCGCCGCTCCGAAGGAATCCCGAGTGTAGCCCCCTGTAGGTTGAGCATAGGCTCCCCGCAGGGGGCTACCCCCTTTGCGGCTTTATGGGAGAATAGAGGTATGGCTGTTTACCCTGCCGGAAACCCCGGAGTGTACCCCCTCGACCCCGACACTAAGGTGGGTCAGTTTCGGCTTGTCTACGGGGACACGCAATCAGAACCCTACGACCCGGTAGAGGCGGGGTTCCAGAACTATAGCGAACTGTCAGACGCCGAGATCGAGATGTTCTTGGCCCAAGGCGACGATTCGGTCAACCGCGCCATCGGCTTCTACTACATGCGACTGGCGGGCGATGCGGCCAAGCAGTCCATTCGCGCCCAGGACTACGACCTCGTTGCCGACCTTACGAAGCGCGCCGCCGATTTGCGAGCGACGGCGGCGTGGTGGTTCGACCAGGCAGATGCAGAAGATGCTGAGGATGCGTTTGAGATTGTGCCGATGGTAGGTGGGTGCTCGTGTCATCGCGAGGCGTCCCCTTACGTTGTCGGCACCTGGCGGGCGGGAATCTGCGTCCACGGGGGTTGCTGAGTGTACCAGTTTGCAGGGTGGCAGGATGCCATCAAAGCAGTCTCGACCGACCCGGAGTTCCAGAATGCAGCAGTCGTACTTTACG
>Ga0180217_1000535_pt1 | contig 58711 bp, 65 predicted proteins | sample eDN3rd37CBELigOP_FD_128521 | JGI IMG/M metagenome (GOLD analysis project Ga0180217, IMG submission 128521) | Enriched Organic Plus compost microbial communities from Emeryville, California, USA - eDNA 3rd pass 37_C BE-Lig OP (version 2) (version 2) ...
ATTTGGACAAAAATTCGTCAGTTCGAGTAAAAATCTGAAAGATTTTGTATCGAGAACTAAATAAAAAGACTTCTCGATACAAAATTTCTTCCACTTCGTTACAGAAATCTCACTCGAAGTGACATTAGTTGATATTTTTCTTTTCCTAAATGCACAACAGGTTAGCAAATTGAGTAATTAGCGAATTAGGTAATTGTAATAATAATTCGCTAATTATTTCATTCGCCAATCATCTAACTCATATAAGCATATTGCTCGTTTTCATTGAAAACCACCTGAATATGCTCTAAACGGGAAGTAGAAAGCGAAATACCTTTAAAATCGGCTTTTACCGGAAAGCTTTTATGACTTCTGTCCACCAACACCGTAGTTTTGAATTTTTTAAGTGGAACATTCAGAAAATGTTTTACACCATAAATAAGTGTTGCACCAGAATTCATCACATCATCAACCAGCACAAGGCACTTGCCGGAATAATCCTCCGGTGATAGCGAAGTGATTATCGGGTCGATGGGATTTTGTTTGTTGATTTCCGTCTTGCAAAGCAAAGTTGTTATTCCTGAAATTTCCTCTACTTTTTTGGCGATTTTTTCCGCAAAAAAGTATCCGCTATTGGCGATTCCGGCAATAACGATTTCTTTTTCATCTACAAACGTTTCCCAAATTTGGTAAGCAATCCGTTTGATAATATGATTAATCTGCTCTTTATCAAGAATAACTTTTTGTTCCATAACTTTAACTTTGTCGGTTTAGGGTATTAACATGTACAAATATAACGCAAATTCTCTTATTCAGCATCATTGTTTTCCTCATCTGTCCACAAATAATCATCAATCTCACGACGGTCTTTTTTAGTGGGTCTGCCTAAACCTTTTGCCCGGTAATAATCCTGCGTTTGCCGCACCATTGCTTGATGTTCAAAGGCTTCTTTCGGTGTTTTGTCAATACGGTAAATATCTACCAGCTTAGCTCCTACCCGATTCGGTGGAATATCCAACACTTCGATTTGATAATTTATCTGATCTTTCCGCAGGCTGATTTCATCACCCGGAAACACTTCTCTTGACGCTTTTACCGATTTTCCGTTGATGCCGACATGCCCTTTATTGATAGCCGCCGTCGCCAGACTCCTTGTTTTAAAATACCTCACAGCCCATAAATACTTGTCAATCCGCATAAAATGATAAAATTGGGTTAATTGTATCACAAAAATAAAGGAAAATTGTATCTTGCACCACCATTAATTAAAATTAATCAATGAAAATTTGTTTTAGAGCAGCTGTTTTGTTTTCAGCTATTACTTTCTTGGCTGGTTGTAAGAAAAATGACGACAATCTGAGTTTCCAGGAAAGAGACCGTGCAGAAGTTTATCAGGAAAATATCGCTGATATTGAATCTTTTTTGAAAACCAACCGGGCGGTAATTACCGATGACGGTCTGTCTTTTGAAACTGTGGAAGAAGGTTCTGCCCAATCTATCTGGAACCAGTCAGAATACCCTTTGCAGTCCATTACATTGCTTAACGACAGCCGTGTCGAAAACAACAAGCTGGAAAAAGTGGAAGATGATGTGGAATACACTGTATATTATATGATTGTGAATGAAGGTGCTGGCGAAAACCCGATTACTATTGACAATGTTTATACAGCTTACCGCACTTTCACGATGAACAAAGAAATGATTGAAGAAAATTTATATGGTTTCTGGAGTTCATTCCCGGCAACGCAACATGCTCCGAATACAGAGGTAATTTCCGGATACAGACAAATTCTTCCGTTGATTAAAACTGCTTCGGGAGTAATCGAAAATCCTGACGGTACATTCAGCTTTGAAAATCCGGGCAGAATTATTGCTTTTCTTCCTTCCGGATTAGCTTACTTCAGTGGTGGCAGAGGCAAAATTTACGCTTATTCCTCCACAATTTTTGACATTTCTTTGGTGTATAAAGAGCATGCCGACCATGATGGCGACGGCATATTGTCTATCTATGAAGATATTAATGGTAATGGCGATTTCTGGGACGACGATACCGACAGCGACGGAGTACCTGACTTTTTGGACGTGGACGATGATGCTGATGGAAAAACCACACGGGAAGAAATCACGTACGAAACCGTTGATGAAAACGGAAATACAGTTACCAAATTATATGAATACGACGAAATTCCGACTTGTCCGGGAGGCACAGTAAAAAAACATCTGGACAGTAGCTGCCAGTAAAAATTCCGGATATGGCTACCACAAATTTTGATGAACAAATCCGGACAGATTTGGATACATTTCTGTCATTAAAAAGCAAAATATCGTTACAGACAGACGATGTTATTAATATCGGTGCATTTGTCGGTGCAAACTTTTTGAGAATACTTTATCGGGAACAAAAAAACGTAGATAACAAACAGATTAACACTATATTTGGCATAATCAGCAATCATTATCACAACTTGTTTGGCGACCAGTTAACTAATGAAAATTACCAACAATTAGCCGATAAAGCTTTGAAAGAATTACAAGATGTCAATTTTGAACAAAATATGCACGATTTTTTCAGTAAAATTGTTGAGGAGGCTAACGGAAAATAATAGTTTATTGTCTTCCTGAAACGCTGCGTTTGTCATTCTGCACGAACTTGTCATTCCGTAGGAATCTCTTTTCAGTATCTGTAGATGCTTGCAGCATGACAAACATGATGATTAAAAGCTTTTTGCAAAGTTTAAAAATATATTGATGGCCTCTAAAAATTAATTTCCACACCTATTCCGAGCTGTTGCTTAAATTGTATTTTTGGTCCTTCAGTAATCTGAACGCCATCCACATCTCTTTTGTTTTTGATATCGTCATCGTAAATCAGGTGTGTTCCTAAAGTAGCATTCATAAAATTATTAATCCGCATTTTCAACTTTAGTTCCCAATCCACATCAATATTCCCGAAATTGTTCAGATAATCGGTATAGAGCTTCAGCTTATGTTCTAAAAAAACATTTTTCAGTAACTCTTTATTATATTCATTGGTAATTAAAAAACCAAATTCGTGCCGGGCATTTTTTCCTTTTCTTATCATCACACCATTCTCATCATACACGGCACCTTCAACACCAAATTCGCCCCGATTTGCCAGAGTTTCATCTAGCACATAGGTAGCTTTCCATGTAGCTGGCGAGAAATAAATCAACAAACCGGTGTTGGGTTTGGCAAATTCCGCTCCAATCCCTAAAAAAAGATATGCTGGAGCTAATGCTCTTGAAATAGGATTTTCAATATCCGGATAAGTGAATCCGTCTGCCATTTGAGTATTTAAGGTAAATTTAGAAGTATATAACCAATTGGATTTCACAGAGGTACGATAACCAATTGTAGAATTAAGCTGAAATACATCATCGGTTTTCCGCCATTCCTGATTTTCCTGCTTATACATTCCGTATCTCACTTTTAGCTCATTATTCCAAACTGTTCGTCCTTTTTCATATTTCCGAAGAAATTCTCCCTTGATAATACCCGAAACAGAATTGTACCCACCAGCATTCCAGTTACTGAATGTTCCCTGATTGATGTCTAAACCAATAAGGTTACCTTTTTGCCAATAAGAAAAATCGTCGGTAAGAGGCGAATATGCCTGATACGGAATCAGGTAATTGGTATGTGGTTTTCGGTTATAAATCATATCAGTTTCGGAGTCGATCATGAAATAGCTGATATTGCTGCCGGTACTTCTTTTCGTCACTTCATAGCTCGACAAAGTTACTTTCCGGTAACCTTTTGCTTTCAATGCCACAGAGGTTGAATCGTGTAAAATAACTTTCTGTTCAACAAGCACAGGAGCAAGATAAAGCGTATCATTAACAGACCGAATGGTGTCAAATAGCTTAAAATCATTGTAATAAACATCCGTCACCCTATCCTGATAACTGGCAGAAATACTATCATTTTGAGCAATTATTTTTTGCGAAAATAATATCAGCGAAACAAATAAGGTAAATATGAGTCTATTCATTACAATCTATTCAATATTTTTTGGAAATAATTTTTGAGGCTATCCGCATCAAGCCCACACATTTTCAGTTGTTCATCGGTGGTAGCGTGTTCGATAAAGCTATCAGGAATTCCCAAATTGTACACAGGGATATCTGTCCCTTCTGATGCTGACAACTGACTGATTCGACTGCCAAAACCTCCGATTATACTACCTTCTTCCACCGTAATAATTGCTTTGTGATGTTGTGCCAGATTAACAATATAATCTTTATCCAATGGTTTAATTTGTATAAAATGATGCACTGAAATCTTGTCACTTTCCATATTTTCCACAGCTTTTATAACCTGCTCGATGAGCGTACCGGTGCAACATACAGCAATTTCCGTACCTGAACAACATTTTTCAATATGATTAAAATCAATTTTCCGGAAAGGCACTTTCCAATCTTTAATGTTACTTTCGCCTCTCGGATAGCGTACCGCAACCGGATTTTGAATCCCGAGTTGTAGCGTATATAAGGTATTCCGGAGTTCGCAGGCATCTTTCGGAGCCAGAATTTGCATATTCGGAATAGCATTCAAGTAAGCAATATCGAAAACACCCTGATGCGTAGCACCATCGGCACCGACTAGCCCTGCCCTGTCAATACAAAATATTACCGGAAGATTTTGCAGAGCGACATCGTGGATAATCTGGTCATAAGCCCGTTGCAAAAATGTGGAATAAATCACACAAAACGGCAGTAAATCTTCGGTTGCCAGCCCGGCTGAAAGTGTTACAGCGTGTTGTTCGGCAATCCCCACATCAAAAGCCCGTTCGGGAATAGCTTCAATCATATATTTTAAAGAACTTCCGGTAGGCATAGCCGGTGTGATTCCGATAATTTTATCATTTTTTTCTGCCAATTCAAGCAAAGTCAAACCGAAAATATCCTGATATTTGGTGTACCCAGTTTTTTCTACCACTGTCAGTAATCCTGTTTTTTTGTCAAATTTTCCCGGTGCGTGATAAACAATCTGGTTTTCTTCTGCAGATTTTAACCCTTTTCCTTTAATCGTTTTTACATGAAGAAAATGTAATCCTTTCTGCTTTCTGATTTGGCTGAGTTTTTCCACAAGCAAGTCAATATCATGACCATCAATGGGGCCGTGATAATTGAAATTAAACGCATCTGCGAAGATATTATGTTGTGAATCCGGATTCAATCGGGAAAAATATTCTTTCAATGCACCCACGCTCGGGTCGATACCAATGGAATTATCATTCAGAATAATAGTCATGTTCACATCGGTAGCACCGGCATGGTTGAGTGCCTCAAACGCCATTCCGCTTACAATTGACGCATCGCCGATTACGGCAATATGATGCCTGTCATTTTGCTGAAGTTGATCAGCAATCGCCATACCTAATAAAGCCGAAATTGAGGTGGAAGAATGCCCTACGCCAAAAGTATCATATACTGATTCATTACGTTTCGGAAAACCTGAAATACCGCCTTTCTGGCGATTGGAAGAAAAAGTGTTTTTTCTTCCGGTTAGTATTTTGTGTCCGTAAGCCTGATGTCCAACGTCCCAAATCAACTTGTCATCGGGCGTATCAAACACATAATGCAAAGCAATAGTCAGCTCGACTACACCCAAACTTGCTCCCAAATGACCTTCTTTGGTCGAAACAATATCTATGATAAAATCTCTTAACTCAGTAGCTAAAACAGACAAGTCACTTGCTTGTAGCTTTTTAAGGTCCTTTGGAGATTGAATATTTGACAGAATTTGTGACATCAGCGATTAAATAATGGCAAATTTACAATATTGTTTTATTTTTGACGTAAATATTATGTATTACCATGGTTTTTGATGATGAATATTATATGCGGCTGGCATTAGCGGAAGCCGAAAAAGCATACGAACTGGGCGAAATTCCTGTAGGTTGTGTTGTGGTGGCACAAGACCGGATTATTGCCAAAACCCATAATCTGACTGAACAACTGATTGATGTTACGGCACATGCCGAAGTGCAGGCTATTTCGTCTTCGGCTAATCACATTGGTGGTAAGTATCTGAAAAACTGCACGATGTATATTACTCTTGAACCTTGTGTAATGTGTGCCGGAGCTTTGTACTGGAGCCAGATTTCGAAAGTAGTTATCGGTGCACCAGACGAAAAACGAGGATATACTTCCGCAGGATTGAAGTTACACCCTAAAACGGAAATAGTCAGCGGTGTTTTGCAGGAAGAGTGCCGAATGATTTTACAAGATTTTTTTAAGAAAAGGCGGTAAAATTAATCCTTTTTCACTCTGGACGAAGCAAATAATGAAGCGATGAATCCTAATACAATCAGCGTGAGTAAAACGGTAAGGAAATTATCCCATTTGATGACTACCGGATAAGGAAATTGTTCATTGACCATCAGCCATTCCCACTTACGTTGCGACCAAACTACTATAAATCCAAGAATTAATCCGAGAATTGCCCCACCTATTGAAAGAATCAATCCTTGATATAAGATAATTCGTCTGAGCTGGGAAATGTTTAGCCCTAAAGCAGAAAGTGTACGGAAATTGTCTTTTTTTTCCAAAACAATCATGATTAATGCTCCTGCCAGACAAAATAGTGTGACAGCAATAACCAAACTGAAAATTAAGTAAACCGCTAATTTTTCGGTTTGTAACATCTTGTACAAACTTTCATTATTTTGAATTTTATTACTGACTTTTACCCGATTGTCAAAAATGGTGTTTATCTGGTCAACGATTTGTTTTTCGTTGTATTTACTGTCTGTCTTTATTTCCAGCTTAGACACTTCATCGGGCAACATACTCAGCAAACGCAACCCTAATTGTAAATCGGTATAGACAAATTTAGCATCTAAATCAACATTGTCAATCAAATATAAATCTGCCGGTGCGAGAGCGATTCTGTTATATGCCTGATGCGGCATTGTGATAGCTCCCTTGCCGGGTTTCATCGCCATTGCCTGCAAAACGCCCTGCGACGAACTACTGTACATAGACAATGATAATTGCTGTGCAAACGAATTACCTAAAACAACTTCGTTGGTTCCTGGTCTTATCCAATCGCCGCTAATCAGGTAATTTTTGATATGAACAATATTGGTATAATTTTTATCTACAGCTTTGATATTCCCGACAAGTTGTTTGTCGCCATATACAAAAACTACTTTTTCTTCCACTACTCTCGAAACTGCTTTGACGCCTTCGATATTCGCCACCTCATTAAACTGTGTGCTGTCAACAGTAATTTTTTTTCCTTCTGTTGGGCTGACGGTCAGGTCGGCATCAATATCATTGATAAAAGATAAAGTATGTTTTTCGAGTCCGCTGAATACCGATAAAACAACAAACAAAGCCATTGCCCCCACCACAATACCGATACTGGAAATCAGTGTGATGATGTTGATAGCTTTGACCTTATTGCGACTGAAAGCGTATCTTCGGGCTATGTAAAAAGTTGTTTTCAACGATGATTATTTCTTTTTTCTTCGAGGTAAAAGTTCAGGGTTTTCAATAGGATTTTCTTTTCCTTTCAAAGCATCATCAATTTTTTCGATGTAATCCAAACTATCGTCAATATAAAATCGTAAATCAGGTACTTTTCGCAGCTGATTTTTTACCCGCTGAGCCAAATCATGTTTGATTAAAGGCGTATTAGAATTAATTGCATTGATGATTTCCCCGCTTTTTTCGGACGGAAAAACGCTAAGGTATATTTTTGATAGTGATAAGTCAGAGCTTGTCCACACTTTTGACACCGATATAATCAGGTTTGATATGGCGTTTTGGCGTACCTGTCCCTGCAAAATATCAATGACTTCTTCCTGAATAAGCTTACTTATTTTTTTCTGTCTGTTTGTTTCCATGGGGCAAAATTACGAATTTAAACAGTATATTTTTATCTTTGGGGACTAATTAGATGATATATGAGAAAAATAGAACATATCGGTATTGCAGTGAAAGATTTACAAACTTCAAATGATTTATTTGAAAGACTACTTGGTACACCTGCTTATAAGGAAGAAGAAGTGGCAAGCGAAGGTGTGAAAACGTCTTTTTTCATGAACGGTCCTAATAAAATTGAACTATTAGAAGCCACCAATCCCGATAGTCCGATTGCCAAATTCATTGAGAAAAAAGGCGAAGGAATTCATCATATTGCTTTTGATGTGGAAGATATTGTTGCAGAAATATCCCGTTTGAAAAGTGAAGGTTTTAACGTTTTAAATGAAACACCCAAGAAAGGTGCTGATAATAAATTGGTTGCTTTCCTCCACCCAAAAGGAACAAATGGCGTTTTAATAGAACTTTGTCAGGATATTAAAGAATGAAACAAAAAAGTTGCATAACTTCTTGCATAAGCTAAAAAAACGCAGTAATATTGCACTCGTCAAAAACAACTGACAGCGGTCCTATAGCTCAGTTGGTTAGAGCACCTGACTCATAATCAGGTGGTCCCTGGTTCGAGCCCAGGTGGGACCACAGATTATAAGCTTCACAAAAATGTGGAGCTTTTTTTATTGAATCAAATCACTGTAAATCAAACAAATACAAGTTGTTTGTAGATGTAATAAGAATTTTATAAATCTACCTTTATAGTTCAATAAATAGCTTTTGAGGTGTCCTTTTCGGTGTCACCCCTTTTTAGAAATAGGTGTCACCCCCTAGAAATACGAAACAAAACAGGTGTCACCCTTGACTATTAAGGAGTTACACATTTAATCGGTGTTACGCATTGTTTAACTTAACCCATTAAATTATGCGAGCGAAAAAATTAAGCATCTTGTTTTACATCGGTAAATCAAAGGCAAACAGCAGAGGTTTATCTCCACTTACGTGTCGAGTAACGTACAAAGGCAGGCGAAAAGAGTTTAGCACTGGCTACTACATTTCAGAAAACGATTGGGATAGCGCTACCCAACTAGTAATCTCAAAATCTACAGAACTAAAGAGTATCAATACTCAGCTCAATCAAATCAGTCAAAGGTTTATCCAAATCTACAATAGCTTATTGTTAGAAGACGGCGTATTTGACATCAACGACATTTACAGCAGTTACAAAGGTAATGGACAAAAATGCAGTCGGTACTTACTAGAGTACTTCGACACTTACCTCAATAGAATGCACAAACTCATTGATATTGACATCAAAATGGCTACTTGGAAAAAACACGAGAATGCTTATTTGAATCTCAAAGAATATATAACGACCAAGCTAAAAGGTAACGACCCAAAACTACTCAATGTTGACTCGCAATTTGTCAAAGAATATGAGTTTTATCTGAAAACAGAGAGAAAGCTTGCTCACGCAACGACAAATAAATTGTTGCAAAGATTCAAGAAAATGCTGACCTATGCTGTAGAACAAAAAGAGTTAGAGCACAACCCATTTATGGGTTACAAGTTTAAAACACAGAAAAAAGAGATTGTTTTTCTTACACCAGAAGAGCTGAAAAAACTAGAAAAGCTAAAGCTAAGCGCACCTAGATTGATATTCGTCAAAGACTTATTTATCTTTTGTTGCTACACAGGATTGGCTTACAACGAAATGGCAAATTTGTGCTTCCATCATATCATTAAAGGATTTGACGGCAAACAATGGATTTCGCTCACACGAGAGAAAACAAGCAAAGACGTCTCTGTCCCACTCCTTCCAAAGGCAAAGACGATTATTAAAAAGTACAAGACCAATGATGCTTTGATTTTCCCAAAATTGTCTAACCAAAAATTTAATGCTTACTTAAAAGAAATTGCAGATATCGCAGGAATTGAAAAGAGATTGACGCATCATACTGCACGTAAAACCTTTGCCAGTACTGTACTACTTTTTAATAATGTACCGATGGAGGTTGTATCTGAGTTACTCGGACACTCGAGTATTAAAGTCACGCAAGAGAGTTATGCTAAACTGTCTAATAAGAAGATAAGCGAGACGATGATAAGATTGAGTAAAGTTTTGAAGTAGTTAGTTATTCTGAGAAAAAATCTGAAGGAGGAACTTCTAGTACATCTGCGGCTCTATATATAAGATAAACAGATGTGTTAATTAGTCCTCTTTCTATTCTACTAATTTGAGAAATTTCATCGCATTAATTCTGCTCACGATATAGACGAGGGTTTGATTAATGGTTTAGAAAAATTATCAGGAGTTAAGATGAATAACAAGAAAATCAGGAATGTAAAGTTAAAAAATATTTTAGCTAAAGAAGTTGAGTTTGATTCCCAAGTTGTAAATTTAGATGAAACAACGTTGCTAAGTGGAGTGGTGTATATGATTGTAAAAAATGACTATACCTACTTATTTATGTTCAACAGTCTGAAAGACAAAAAGCAATGTGGATATCCAGTCAAAACAAATATGGTATAATTTTTGACTTTCATTACATAACTAAACAGATTAAACTATGAAATATTTAAAAAAAATCGGATTATTAGCTTTAGCAGCACTATTTTTAGCTTCTTGTGCTCCTCGACTAAAGCCTAATGGCAATAATGGCCTTCCGCCCGGACAGGTAAAAAAAGTAACCGGCTCTAAATCGGCTAAACAATATGCGCCCGGGCAAAGAAAAAAAGATAAAATACATAAGCATTCCGTAAAAAAGAAGAAAATCAAAAAATACAACGAAAGATAACTTTTTACTTATTAGGTTTATCGTTGGAAAAGAAATATTAAAATAATTTATATGTCAAAATTGAAAATGGTTGTTTTCTGAAAATCAATTTTACAAAAATGTCGCTTAACTTAAACTGTAATTTTTATTTGCATATCCAATGTTACCGCCCTTTTTTTAAGAGTGTAATGAAAGAGGCTTATTTTAATCAAAGCTGGTATTAGAAAAAATTTTTTTCCACTAAAAAAAACGCTTACTTATCTAAACTCATCCCCCCGACATATAAATAACTTGGAGTACACCCCCGCCATTCGGTTGGGGTTTTTTGTTTAACCAAATACTATAAGTTATGAAATTACAAAAAGCAGAACGAAAACAAGCCAAATTGCGAATTGGCTTAAGTGGCCCGAGTGGCTATGGGAAAACCTATTCAGCCTTATTATTGGCACACGGAATCACTGATGATTGGAATAAAATAGCCATCATTGATACCGAGAACAACAGTGCAAGCTTGTATGCCCATTTAGGCAGTTTTAATGTGTTAGCGCTACACGAGCCTTTTGCACCTGAACGCTACATTGAAGCCATTAAAGTGTGTGAAAATGCAGGCGTGGAAGTCATCATTATTGATAGTATCAGCCACGAATGGCAAGGAAAGGGCGGATGTCTAGAAATTCACGAAATACTGGGAGGTCGATTTAACGACTGGGCAAAAGTAACACCAAGACACAATGCCTTTCTTGATGCTATTATTCAGTCCAAATGTCACGTGATTACCACTTCACGAAGAAAGGTCGATTATAGTCTTGACAAAGACTCTAACGGTAAAACCAAAGTCACCAAAATGGGCATGAAAGAAATTACAAGAGATGGTTATGAATACGAGTTAACCGTAAACTTTGAATTGCTCAATGACAATCATCTTGCTAAAGCATCTAAAGACCGTACAAGTATGTTTGCAAATAAACCCGAATTTGTAATCAATAGCAGTACAGGAGCTAAGCTTAAAGAATGGTGCATGCAGGGAAAATCAGTTGATGAGGTAAGAATGGAGATTTACTCAGCAACATCTGAAGACATGCTCAAAAGTTTGTATCGCAAGTACATTGACCTAAAAAACGAAATTTACAATGACATTATCAAGCGACAACAAGAACTTGAGTCTAACACAAAACAAGTAGTTAACATTTAAATTTAAAAAGACATGGAAATAACATTAATGAATAATCACCCTACGGTAAGAGAAGTTCAAAACTTAGGAGGGTGTAAAGAGAAACTTATCAACGAACAATCTACATCTAAAAATCATTTTATTGAGGCTAACACAACAAAGGTTAGCCTCTCTCATTTGAAAAGCGATTGTATAATTCCTGTATTTGCTAAAGATAACGAAACGACAATTAGTCACTATCAGTTTGTCACTACCGTCCAACAGGCATTACAAGAGGTGTTAGGAGACAATGTGGAGATGATACTCGATATTCGGGTATCACATGTAATCAAAGGCAGGATTCCAGAAGCTATTGGTAAACCTGCTAAAGAATTACTAGAACATGAGAAAACCATTTATTACGAAAGGATGGCATTTGTATTTGAAATACCCGACATCTATGAAGAAATAAATGGTAATCGAGTAAACCTAACTATAGGTGGAGTGCGAGCTTATAATCAGGAAAACTTGTTCAGTAAGAAGTCCATAGAGAAGTTTAAGGTATTCGTTGGATATCAAAATACTGTGTGTACGAATCTGTGTATTTCTACAGATGGGTTAAAAGCAGACATTAGGGTTAGTTCTGTAGGTGAGCTCAAAGAGAAGATACTTGAGTTGTTCAACAACTATGACAGACAAAATCAGGTTGAAGCAATGAAGCGATTACCTGATTTTCGTATTACTGAAGAACAATTTGCTCATTTGATTGGTAAGATGAAAATGTATCAACATCAACCCCGTCATATCAAAGAGAATTTGTTTCCGTTGGCAGTAACCGATACGCAAATTAATAGTATCGTAAAAGGCTATCATACCGATTCTGATTTTAAACACGCTGAAGATGGAACAATATGTTTATGGAAACTATACAATTTATTCACCGAAGCAAACAAAAGCACTTATATAGATTCCAATTTAGAGCGTAACGTCAATGCGTTCGAGTTTATCCAATACCTATCAAATTATCGTGAATATGGCTTAGATAACTGGTTCATCCATTATAATAACATAGCCCTTAGGTAGCAAGTAAACTCTATATATAGTTAATGATAGACTGTGATTGATAAGCATTCATTTCGATTATGTAAAGAGTTTTAAACCTGTTATGCTGAATTTTGATGAGAAACTTTTGAGTCGGTCTCAGGTAAAAAAACCACTGAAAATGTTTACTAAAACCAGGGAATATAGCCCTGGTTTTTTTAATTTGTAAGTAAAAAATTATGAGTAGATTTGATTTATAATAATTATAAACCTAAAATAATGTCAACTTTTTTAACACAAAATATAGGTGGGGTGTCTATGGAGGACTTTAGTAATTATGAAAGTTTCAGGAAATTACAAACCAGATTTATCGATAAATGCTATTCACGTTCTTATGGAGATACTCCAACTTTACCAGAGGACTATCGTAATGATTTTAGGATTATTCTACAAACTGTTCGTGATGATTTCGACGGCAATTGGGAAGAGGTAGGGTTGCAAATGGTACAGAAAGACTTTTATTTTATAGCGGATTATCTAAACGCTGAAATTCCGAAACTATCAGAGAGGTATATTAATCAAGTCAAGGACAACATCTCTAAATATTATTTGGCTGATGAAAAAGAACGTAAAAATTATATACTACTTCAAAGGCATCAACTCAATAATTTATATGAAAACATTGAAAATTATAACTTTATAGGAGAAGAACTTTTACAAAAACTAAAGTCAGAAATAATAAAGGTTTAAAGTAATAGTTTAATTTGAATTAGCGTTAGGTACTTTGGGAGTGATTTTGGTGTTCTGTATTAGAATGCTAAACACTCCTGCGGAACCTAAAACAAGTACAAACCGTAGTTATACACTTTCTTTCTTTTTCAGCATCAATGTTTGTCTGTTAATTGTCATTGATTGATTTTTATATTTTTTAAAATAAATTGTAAATATGATTGCAATTAAGATTGTCAATCCTCTGAATATGTTTGCTTTCATACCTCCTAATGCTGTATTGTCAACTTCAAATAAACTCCACGAAAGATTCATCAAAGTATGTGTAAGTATCGGAACCCGCAAATTATAATTCCACTCAGCATACAGCCAGGCAAAAAATACAGCTCCTGAGAAAGTAACCATAAAAATTCCGATTAATTCGCCGATGTTTTGACTTTGATATAAATGTCCCGAAGCAAAAATTAACGCCCCAAAAAATATGGCGGGGATAAAGCCTAAATTTGTTTTGCGGAATAATTGTCCAAATAAAAATCCTCTGAAATAGAGCTCTTCCATAAACCCAGCTACGAGCGTTCCGGCAATTAAATTCTCCATATCAATTTCGGGGTTGAATTGAAAGAAGAATAATCCGCCTAAAAACATAGGTAAAGTGAATAAAATACTCGTCCACAATCCTGTCGGCATATTTTTGGATAATCCAAGACTTTTTAAAATGGAAGTCTTTTTATCTATGAAAAATGTACCGATAAAAATTGGAATACCAATGAGCAGATAGGTAAGAATATAACTGGTCAGTCCTTGCTGGGTTATCGTATCCAACCTACTCTTTATCGTCTGAAAATTCAGAAATAAAATATAATAAGCCAAAAAACTTAAGGCGACTATAATAAATGTTCTAAGAGATTTTGTTGTTTTCATTCCGTTCTAAAAATTTTTATTTTGGACATAATACTGGAAAATAGTTGGTCAAATCGTTTGTAAACCTTATGAATAAAAGTTTTATGAAACACGTTTTATAAAACTTTTTCTTTGTCTTAAAAATAGCAAAAAAAAGCGATGTTGGGTTTTCCCAATCAATAAAACCCGTTGAGCAACAATTTTTATTTTGTAAAGATACAACTCTTGGCAAAAAAGTATTTATCTTTTTAGTATATGAAAAACGAATATTTTATTAGACCCAACAAATAAAAAATGTCAACTGAAATTTCAATTGACATTTTTTATAATTAAACTATCGTTATTATTTTCCTTTTTTAGGGTGCACCAGTTTCATTTCATCAATCAAGTGCTTGGCACCGGCATATTTGTCAATGATAAACAATATGTATCTTGCGTCAACCATAATGTTTCTACAAATTTCCGGGTCATAATAAATATCGCTCATTGTACCTTCCCAAACACGGTCAAAGTTTAAACCGATTAAGTTTCCGTGTGCGTCAATCGCCGGCGAGCCGGAATTTCCGCCAGTAGTGTGATTGGTTCCGATAAAATTAACCGGAAGTTTACCGTTTTTGTCGGCATAAACACCATAATCTTTATCGTTGTATAACTGAATCAATTTCTCGGAAACATCAAACTCATAATCTCCCGGTACGTATTTTTCCATCACACCGTCAAGGTATGTAACATGCGAATAGGTTACGGCATCTTTCGGCTCATATCCGTTTACTTTACCATAAGTAACCCGCAAAGTGCTGTTGGCATCAGGGAAAATTCGGGCATCAGGGAAAAGTTCCAGCTGGGCTTTCATGTAATTACGTTGCAATCCGGCTATTTCCTGACTCAAACGTTCGTAATCATTCGCAATCCGGCTGAAATAATTTTCGCCCATGTCTTTAGCAATACGAAAACCTTTGTCATTATTCAGTTTTTTGAAAACCGTTTCACCGTCGCCGGTCAAAATTTCTTTTAATGTAGCGTAAGAAGTCAGTGCCGACGTATCATAAATTTCATCTCCCAGCTTTTCGTGGTCAATATTCTGAATAGAATCCGGTGTTAAATCCGCCGGTGATTTTTCTCCATACAATGCCACTACTTTTTTGAACACTTCTCTGTCCACCTGAGCATTGTAATCTTTATAAAAACTTTCCAGATTTTCGATAAGGTTGTTTCTTCTGTCATTGAATGATTGCTCGCCTCTGGAACGATAAACATTTTCTAACTGATACAACTGAAAACCTACTGTCAGTAATTCTGCATTACGCAAAGCGACTTCAAGGAAATATTCTCTCGCCAAAGCATAAGGCTCAATTTCTGCATACAAACCATCGAATTGTGGCAACAAATCGCTATATTCTGCTTGTTTGTTCGTTTGTTTAACTTTGTCGGTAAACTGTTGTTCTAAATCTTTTTTATGAGCAATCGCATTAGATTTTTTCAATCCCTGGCTCTCTCCTATCCATTTTTTCCAATAGTTGGCGATACGGGCAAATTTGGAAGCATACTGAATTTTGATTTGCTGGTCTTCCCGCATATAAGAATCAACTACTTTTAGTGCTTCATCTCTGATTTCTATTCTTGCCGGGTTAAGCACGTCCACGATTTGCTCTACGGCAACAGCCGGCAAATACTCCTGTGTTTGTCCCGGAAAACCGAAAACCAAGGTAAAATCGCCTTCTTCCACTCCGTCCAAAGAAACCGGTAAATAATGTTTCGGTGTGTACGGAACATTATCTGCCGAATATTCAGCCGGTTTGTTGTCTTTATCCGCATAAATTCTGAACAAAGCAAAATCGCCGGTATGTCTTGGCCAAACCCAGTTATCGGTATCTGAACCAAATTTCCCGATAGACGACGGCGGTGCTCCAACCAAACGGATATCTTTATAGGTTTCAGTTAAAAAAAGCATATATTGATTTCCGTCAAAAAATGCTCTCACGCTGGTGTCTTGCCAATTTTCTTTTGGATATTCATTACGGATTTGAGCTATATTTCGTTCTATCTGAGCTTGTTTTTCTGCTTCTGAACTCAGATTTTCTGTTCCTTCAAATGCTTGTTGCGTCACGTCATCAATCTTCACAATAAAGGTCACTTCCAAATCCGGATTAGGTAATTCTTCGGCTAAACTCATTGCCCAGAAACCGTCCTGCAAATAATCATTTTCCACACTCGAATGAGATTGAATTTCACCATAACCGCAGTGATGATTGGTCAGCAATAATCCTTTCGGGGAAATTACTTCGGAAGTACAACCACCGTTGAAATGAGCAATAGCGTCTTTCAGACTCGAATTGTTGACGTGGTAAATATCGTCTGCCGACATTTTCATGCCCAGACTTTTCATTTCGGATTCATTCATGCCACCCAACAGCGAAGGAACCCACATTCCGCCTTGTTGTGCATATACAGAAACCGAAAATAAGGCAATAAAGAGTAATTTAGTTAACTTCATAGATATAAATTTTCGTTGTTTATTTAATTCGGGAAAGATACAATTTTTCAGCTGTATGAAAAAATTTCATTACGGCTTATAACACATCAAACTTCTATGATGATGTTTCCAACCCAATTTTTCATACAAAGACTGAGCCGGTTTTATGCGGCTCAACTTCAAGAAACATTCGTTTTAAACCTTCTTTTTCAGCGAGATGCTGAACAAATGCTACTGCTTGATTACCAATTCCTTTTCCACGCATTTTGTCGTCAATATACAATTCGTCCAAAAAAGAGATTGTTCCGCCAAACTCAAAACTGAACAAATAGTTTATGATAATATAACCCACAAAATCATCACCGGATTTAATCATAAAAATTTTTGCCTGATTCGGTTGATTCAATATATACTGGTAATTTTCTCTCGTTTTATTTTCATTAATCGGATAATTATCAATATTATAAAAATCTTTCATTAACGCAATAAAATCACTTTCGTTTTCTTTTTGTGCCGGTAAAAAATTTATTGGGTTCATACATGTAATTTTAAACAAAACAAATTCTCTCTCCGGTTTTCAATCCTGTATTTTTAGCGAAAATTCCACATAAATGGAACAACAATCTTGCTCCCACGTTACCGTCCCACTCGTCTTCGCCGGGCGAAACTTCCACCAAATCAATTCCGACAATTTTTTTATCGCTACCGGCTAATCGGTTAAGTAAATAAATTGCTTGTTCATAGCTCAGTCCTCCCGGAACCGGTGTGCCTGTATTGGGACAATACCATTGCTGCAAAGCGTCTATATCAAAGCTAATCGCTACATTTTCAGGTAATCGGGAAATTATTTCATCGCAGATATGTTGCCATGTTTTGCCTTCAAACAATTGATTTTTTATATCGGCATCGGTAAAAACATCTACTTTGGAACTGCTTTTTACAAAATCCACTTCGGTTTCACTAAAATCACGGATTCCGACCTGAACGATTTTAGAAATCTGCTGTATCTGGGCAGCGTTATACATAATGGAAGCATGAGAGTGTTCAAAACCTTCGTAGGCTTTTCGCAAATCCATGTGAGCGTCCAGGTGCAAAATGCCAAAATTGTCATATTGACGTGCCAAAGCCTGATAATACCCGTATGGCGTAGAATGGTCGCCACCAAGCAAAATGACTCTTTTGCCCTGATTTATCCAATACATTGTTCGTTCGGCCACTTCTTCATTCAGCTGTGCTGATGCTTTGTTTACCGTTTGCAGATTCTCTCTTAATTCCGCAGACTGATTAATATCTTCTCCAAATTCCAATGCGGCAATAATAGGCTCAGCCAAATTTTTCAAATCTTCGCTTCTGGCTTTCCAATCATAAGGCGGGTTATCCATAAAAATTCCTGATTTCCATAAATCCGGAAAATCCTGATGTAGCAAATCCACCTGAAAAGATGCATTGAATATTGCCTGTGGCCCCTCGCCTGCTCCACCACCATAACTTACGGTAACTTCCCACGGAACGGGCAAAATGATAATTTCGCTTTCATGTTCGTCGAAAGGCAATCCATAAATTGAAGCACCTGCCAAACCGGGTTGTGACGGGTCAAAATTCTTTATTTTTTCAATTTTTGTATTCATAGAATTTGTCTAACGTTTTTTACTTAAGGTTGGAATCTTACGTCCAAAATTTCAAATAAAAAATTAATCATTTTAAAATCTTAAATAAAACTTTTTGCTGTAAAATAATATGTTTTTCCGGATATAATCCCGAATATCAGCATCGGGCATTCCGTTTTTCTTTAATTGCTCATATACATTGACATACGCATTGGTTCCGTGAAATTTTTTCCATTGATTTTCTTTGAGTATAGACATTTGCAGAGCATTAAACTCACGTTTCCGGGTTACTTTTCCGCGTCTGAATTCCATAACAAGATAGTTTTCATAGGCAGGGTGCAAACTGTCTTTTGTGTAATCCGGTTCGCCCAATCCGACTTCAAATAATCCGGAAATCCAGTACAACGGGCGGGTCAAATCGGGACGGTCGTGCAAAAGATTGTTTCCGTTTATCCAATTTTCTGTTTTGTCTTTAACCTTTAAATTAGTCAGATAAATCAGGCTGTCCTGAGCAACAGTAAATTCGGCGATATAATTGCGGTGCAAAATAGTGCCGTCGCTTTCGACAATCCGCTGTGACGGAAACTGATTAAAAAGGCTTTCGAGATGATGATAACGATAGTCATAACTTTGATTATCAATCGTGATTTTTTCAGGAAAATATTCTTGTGAAAAAGCATACAATCCGCAGAAAAAAGTAATAAGTAACGTAATTGTTTTTTTCATAAACTTTGATTGAGAAAAAAACACCGGCTAAACAGAAATAGCCGGTGTTTTTTATGAAGATGTTTTCACCTATTAAATATCTTCAAAGCTAACATTAGTAAAATCTGTAGTTGCTTCAACACCAACGGTTTCTTCTTTTTTGAAGTCTTTTTGATGTCTTTCAGAGATTACTTCTTCGCCTTTTTCATTCAACACATAACCGGTTACTTCGTCCAGGATTTCTCTGAACTCTGTAAAATCTTCTTTGTAAAGATAGATTTTGTGCTTTTTGAAGTGGAATGAACCGTCTTCTTCCGTAAACTTTTTACTTTCAGTAACAGTCACATAGTAATCGCCTGCACGGGTTTCTCTTACGTCAAAAAAATAAGTTCGACGACCGGCTCTCAATACTTTAGAAAAGATTTCTTCTTTTTCAATCGTTTCGTTTTCTCTCATAATCATTCATTCAAATTGTTAAAACATAGGTTCAAAAGTCTTAAAAAAAAATTATATTTACAACACTTATTTTATTTCTTTTTCCAAAAGTTGTTTGTTATACAAATCCTGGTAATATCCGCCGGCATTAATCAATTCATCGTGAGTGCCTTTTTCTACGATTTTACCTTCGTCAAGAATAATAATCCGGTCAGCATTTTTGGCGGAAGAAACACGGTGTGTAACAATAATGGTGGTGCGGTTTGCCGTAATATTTTTCAGGTTATTCAGGATACGTTCTTCGGTTTCTGTATCAACTGCCGACAGCGAATCGTCCAACAACAAAATCGGCGCTTCTTTAATCAATGCCCGGGCAATCGACACGCGTTGTTTTTGTCCGCCCGACAAGGTAATTCCGCGTTCGCCCAAAACCGTATCGTATTGTTTGTCGAATTTCATGATATTTTTATCTACATCTGCCAATTGAGCGTAATGTCTGATTTCTTCTTCGGTGGCGTCTTCTTTGCCAAACCTGATATTGCTCTTAATACTGTCCGAAAATAAAAAAGCATCTTGCGGAACCATAGCAATAGCATCACGCAAGTCATACAAATTCAACGATTTAATTGATTGGTTATCTATCAGAATTTCGCCATTATCAGCATCATACAAACGACAAATCAGCTCTAAAATGGTTGATTTTCCGCTTCCGGTTTTCCCTAAGATTGCCAGTGTTTCGTTTTTACCCAAAGTGAATGATACGTTTTTGAGTGCCTGAATCTGGGTATCTGTATAAGTAAATGATACGTTTTTGAATTCTATTTCTCCTTGAACTTTAGTGTGTTCAGGTTGCAGGTTTTTGATTTCAGGGATTTCATTTAAGAATTCATTAATTCTTTTCTGAGAAGATTCGGCTTCTTGTATCATACTCGAAATCCAACCTAGTGAGGCAATCGGCCAAGTCAGGATATTAATGTATAAAATAAACTGTGCGATGATTCCAATATCGGTAATCGTGCCATCAATATACATTTTCGCTCCGATATAGACCACAAAAAGATTACTCAAACCAATCAGAAATATCATTGCCGGTCCGATAAGCGACGATACTTTTACCAGGTTCATGTGTGTTTCTTTACTGTGAGTGGTCAGGTCATCGTATTCTTTATTTTTCTCATCTTCAATAGCATAAGCTTTTACTACGCGAATACCTGAAAAAATTTCTTGCGAAAACGAGGATAATGTAGAAAGGTTTTTTTGATACAAATAACTTCTTTTGTTAATTTCTCGGCTTAGATAATACATCACTATACCTAAAAAAGGTACGGGAATTAAGGCATACATCGTCAATTCGCGAGAGATAATAAGCATTTGCACAATCACAATAGCCATGCGGATAATTGTATTGGTAGAGTACATTACCGCCGGCCCGACATATTGCCGGACTTTACTGACATCTTCAGAAATCCGGCTCATCAAATCGCCGGTGCGGTTGCGTTTGTAAAAGCTTTGGGAAAGGTTTTGATAATGACGAAAAATTTCATTTTTCAAATCATATTCAATATGCCTCGACATCACGATAATAGTCTGACGCATCAAAAAAGTCAAAAAACCACCGATGACCGTAGCTCCAATAATAAGCAGTATATACCTTATTAAATCCGATTTTACTTGGTCGGCAGCCATACTGCCTTCTAAATATTTTTGCAAAACACTGATGGCATCACCGATAAAACCTGGCGTCATCACCATAAATATCTGTGCTACAATGGTAATCACAATACCGATAAACAAACGATATCTGTACTTCCAAAAATACTTATTCAGTTTTTTCAGTTCTTTCATGTTGCAAATTTAGTCTTAAAAGTAATATTCAATCAAAAAACAACCACTAAAAAATAATTAAATCTTATGTGGACTCTGCCCAAAGTTTGTATAATTATGAGTATATTTGGGCACAAATACATAAATTAATTATGACAACCAAACATTATACTCCAGAAGAACTAAAGAAAGTTGACCCAGTTTTCGGTCAGTTTTCTTTTAACGGTCATGAGCAAATTGTTTTTTGCCATGACAAAGACAGCGGTCTGAAAGCGATTATCGGGATTCACAACACAGTATTAGGACCTGCATTGGGTGGTACACGTATGTGGCATTACAACTCAGAGTGGGAAGCTTTGAACGATGTCTTGAGGCTTTCTCGCGGAATGACTTATAAATCTGCCATTTCGGGATTAGATTTAGGAGGTGGAAAAGCTGTGATTATCGGTAATTCCAAAACAGCCAAAACGCCGGAAATGATTAAGGCATTCGCTAAATATGTGCATTCATTAAGCGGAAGATATATTACAGCGGAAGATGTAGGAACAACGACTCCGGATATGGATTTGATACGTTCCATTACTCCGCACGTAACCGGAATTTCAGAAAGCCTTGGTGGTTCAGGAAATCCTTCCCCTGTAACGGCTTACGGTGTCTTCATGGGATTGAAAGCAGCTACAAAATTCAAATTTGGCAGTGATGAATTAGGCGGTAAAAAAGTGTTGGTACAAGGTATCGGAAACGTTGGGGAAACCTTGGTAAAACACTTGACCAATGAAGGTGCAGAGGTTTATATCACAGACCTTAGCGAAGAACGCGTTGCTGAAGTTGCTCAAAAATATCAAGCAAAAGCTTTCACAGGTGATGTTTATTCTGCCGATGTGGATATTTATGCTCCATGTGCCCTTGGTGCTACAATTAATGATGATACTATCGAAAAAATTAAAGCTCAGGTAATTGCCGGAGCTGCGAACAACCAGCTGGCAGACGAGCAAAAGCATGGAAAAAGATTACAGGAAAGAGGTATTGTTTATGCACCGGATTTCTTAATCAATGCCGGAGGTATCATCAATGTGTTCGGGGAAATTGCCAATTACGGCAGCGAAGAAGCGTTAAGACGTACCGAAAACATTTATAACACCACATTGGATATTCTGAATTACGCACAACAACACAACGTTACAGCTAACCAAGCTGCAATGAAAAAAGCCGAAGACAGAATTGACGCGAAAAAAAACGGTAAATAAGGAATATACTTAAAAATATTACTTAATTTTGCAAAGCGAAAACGTCAATGTTTTCGCTTTTTTTAATTCATTTGTTCTTATTCAAAACACTATATGTTAGCAAACAGAAGACATATTCGCATAAAAACCATGCAATCTTTGTATGCTTTGAATACTTCCAACAGCGACCGCTTGGATATTCAGGAAAAATTCTTACTCAACAGCATCGAAAAAATCCGGGAATTATATCTCACTACACTGTCAATTTTTATTGAACTCAGACAATTAGAAGAAGATATTCTGGACAAATCTGCCAAAAAATACCTGGCAACAGAGATTGAGAAAAATCCAAACAGAAAATTTGTCAATAACCGTGTGCTTACATGTATTGCTGAATCTGACAGTATTCATCAGGCATTAGACCAGGAAAAAATCAAGCATTTCCAACTTAATGACCAATATGTTCATCAACTTTTGTCCGAAATCAAACAACATGATTTGTACAATGATTATATGAATAAACAAACCGATTCTTTCAAAGAAGATCAGGAATTTGTGCTTCAGGTTTTCAGAAAAATCATTGCACCCAATGATAAGTTATATCATTTTGTGGAAGACACCCAAATTTCGTGGGCAGATGACTGGCCTGTGGTCAATACAGCTATCGATAAACTTATCAAAGATATCCGTTCGGAAGATTATATCATCAAAGTGCCGGACGCATTCAAAAACCAGGACGACCGGAAATATGCACTCGAATTACTCAGAAAAACAGCCATCAATACGGAAAGTTTCAGAGAAATGTATGCCGATAAAGCAAAAAACTGGGATCAGGAACGTATTGCTGAACTTGATTCTATCGTACTGAATATGGCGATTTGTGAGCTGACAAAGTTTCCGTCTATTCCGGTAAAAGTAACTATTAACGAATATTTAGAAATCGTTAAGGAATATTCTACCCCAAAAAGTAGTATTTTTATCAACGGAATTCTAGATTCTATTATTAAGGAGTTGAAAGCAGAAAATAAAATTAATAAAGCCGGAAGAGGATTAATTGAGTAAATTTGTAAACCAATTCAAAATTATATAAAAATGAAAAAAATATGTATTTTGGCTATCGCCACCCTAACTTTGGGATTGTATTCTTGCAATAATGACAAGGCATCTTCAAAAATCAATGAAGAAAATATCAATGAAACAACAACAGAACAACAGGCAGAAACGCCTTCTGGTTTCGCAAAATTGTCGGTAGATAAAGAAGAACATGATTTTGGCGATTTGAAAAAAGGTGAAAAAGCCGAAACAGAATTTACGATTACCAATACCGGTGATGCTGATTTGGTAATCATTGATGCTAGAGCTACATGTGGGTGTACTGTGCCTCAAAAGCCTGAACAACCTATCAAGCCAGGGCAGTCAGATAAGATAAAAGTAGCCTTTTCTGCAAATTCAGTAGGTATGCAAAATAAGCAGGTAACGCTTACAACCAACACAGAAGAAGGAACAAAAGTGTTGAGAATTAAAGCAAACGTAACAGAATAATTAAATATTATGGATCCGAATTTTTTAATGATAGGTTTGATGTTGGTATTTATCGTGTTTTTCATGATTTTACCACAAAGAAACCGCGTGAAAAAAGAAAAAGAGTTTGAAAAATCACTTAAAGTTGGTGATAAAATAATTACTAAATCAGGCATACACGGGCGAATTGCTGAGTTAAACGAAACTACCGTAGTGATTGAAACTATGGCAGGCAAACTGTTGATGGAAAAAGTAGCTATTTCTATGGAAATGACCGCTAAGCTCAACGCTCCTGTAAATGCCAAGAAATAATTTTTTAATTCAGAAAATTCAATATCCCGGGAAAAAATCCCGGGATTTTTTATTACAGATAACCTAATATTTTAAAAGCCTCAAAGGTAATCTGATGTTTAACTTGTTTAGATAAATTCGGAGGTCGGTTAATAGATTTTCTGATACGCGTGCAGAAAAAATATCTTTTTCCTTTTCTTTCCAAAACACCTATCAGCCAATCGATATGCTCAGCCTGATACACGGTATAACCTTCATAGGTATATAAAATATAATCATTCACATCGTGCCGGAACATTTGTTCTTTTACCCATTTTTGATTGTCTTTATCAAAAGGTAAATTCTGATTAAACAAACTAATCAAAAATTTAACCTGTTCTTCGGGAGTTACGATAAAATCGCTAAAATTCCAACTATAAGCAAAAGGTCTGGAAAACTTGTTTTGAGTATATCCGCTTTTTTCTATGAAATAGTTATAATCTTTGATTTTTATATTTTGAGAAAGTCGTTCAAAATACCAGTCATTTCCGTAATAAATTGCATCATCTAAAGCAGTATCACATTGCCATTGCGGACGTGTTTCCCCGAAATAATAATATTTTACACCGTTCCATTTTTCGGGTTGATAATGTTGAACCTTATTGAGCTCCAAAGCAATCAAAGCGTGAAAAAGATGAAAAGTAGCTGCCGGTGGTGTTGGCGTTTTTGCATCAAACTCATCATTAAAAATCCACCAGTCATCTGACTCGTTATAAATAATGATGCTTCCTTCCACCTCCTTAGAAGTAAAATAAAAATCAAGATAGTTCTGCGAGAAAGAAACCTTGTGAGAAATTAACAGTAAAAAAATAATGAAACAACGCATACAATTGTAGTTTCAGCAAAAATAGTAATATTGTTTAAAAAATTATGCTCAAAAAGTTTAAGTATTCTAATATATTTTTGTAATATTGCTTTGTATAACCTTTTATATAAGTATATAACTATGAATAAAATTACGAAATTATTGTTTGCTTTTGTAGCCGTTGCTTCATTTTCATTAACAAGCTGTGAGCCGGATTATGTAACTGATGGTTCGACTGTTCCTTCAGAGGCACATATCACGATTTCCTATTTAGATAGTGAGGGGAATGTTACATCTACCAAAGAATATTCTTATGACAAAACCAATTCACAAGTTTCAGGAGTAAGAGGTCCCAGACAAGATGTTGACGGAGTTTCTTATACAGAATCAACAATTGTAGCTGCTCCTCGCCCAGATTCAGATTTACCAGCTTTTACCATTTTCTTTGAATATCAAGAAGAAACTGGTATTTATCAAATTAAAGAAAACGGACGTAATACAGCTATGATAAGTATAGATGGAATTAACGATATATATACCTCAACAGATGAAGGAGGACAACTTGAAGTTTTCAACTATAATATATTGACTGGTTCTGCCGTGACGGACATGTATTTCCGATCAAGATCAGAGTTTTCTTTTTATGCTAAAAATCCGGTTACTAACCAAACATGTAGAGTACAAGGAACTGCTACAACAAACTTTAAGTTGTAATCAACCGTTTTAAAATATCCAAAAAACCTCTGTTAGTACTAACAGAGGTTTTTTATTTTTTTCACTTAGAACGAATGTTTCTATTGAGAAAAATTTTACTTCATCACATTTTGAAAAATCCTAAAAATATCATTTTTACAAACATAAAAAACCACAGATTAAAAAAATCTATGGTTTTCTACTCTATATCGAAACAGAAATTATCCTAAAACTTCTTTTACTTTTTTACCGATTTCGGCAGGAGAATCTACAACGAAAATTCCGTTTTCACGCATGATTCGTTTTTTAGCCTCAGCAGTATCATCAGCTCCACCAACGATAGCTCCGGCATGTCCCATAGTACGTCCCTTTGGTGCTGTTTCTCCGGCGATGAAACCAATTACAGGTTTTTTGTTTCCGTTTTCTTTTACCCAGCGAGCTGCGTCTGCTTCCAACTGACCACCGATTTCTCCAATCATAATGATAGCTTCTGTTTCAGAATCTTCCATCAATAACTGAACGGCTTCTTTGGTTGTTGTACCGATAATTGGGTCGCCACCGATACCGATAGCTGTTGTGATTCCCAATCCTTGTTTCACTACCTGATCAGCAGCTTCGTATGTCAATGTACCTGATTTGGAAACGATTCCTACTGTTCCTTTTTTGAACACAAAACCTGGCATGATACCAACTTTTGCTTCTCCTGGTGTGATTACTCCCGGACAGTTTGGTCCAATCAAACGACAATCTCTGTGTTGAATGTAATCATATGCTTTAACCATATCTGCCACTGGAATTCCTTCTGTGATACAGATGATTACTTTGATACCTGCTTCGGCTGCTTCCATGATTGCATCTGCAGCAAATGCAGGCGGTACAAATATAATAGAGGTGTCTGCACCGGCTTTTTCCACTGCTTCTTTAACTGTGTTAAACACAGGACGCTCCAAGTGAGTTGTTCCTCCTTTTCCCGGAGTTACACCACCCACAACATTGGTTCCGTACTCAATCATTTGAGATGCATGGAAAGTTCCTTCGCTACCTGTAAATCCTTGAACGATTATCTTTGAATCTTTGTTAACTAAAACACTCATAATATAGTTGTTGTTATTAGAATTAAATTTTTTACAAAAATAGTTTATTTATATGCTAAAGTGAAATTTTTTTCCTGAAATATTACTCTGATAATTGGCTCATTTGATAACCTCTAATCATTTTTTCGTCTTTGATTTCCCAAATCGCAAAAAAATCAGCCAGAGGAAGTTCTTCGTCCGGGTTTTCCAACGTCCGGACATAATGGCTGTAACAAATAGTTACGTGGTTGCCGTCCTGTAATAGCTGTGTAATTTCTGTTCTTAAAGCAAAGTATGATTGTCTTAAATCCTTAGAAAGTGCCAAAATATCGGTAAAATCAAGCGTAATGAGCCCTTTGGTGCTATGCCATTCTAAAATAACGTCTTCATGAAAGACTTCTTCACAATAAGCCTTACTTAATATTCCGGAAGATTGGTAAAACTTGGCTACTAATTCTTTTAGTTCCATAATTATTTAGACATTTTCTTTAAATATGCCAATTGTTTGAGCTTTTCTCTTGATATTTCGATAGGCGTTCCAAAGTAGGTTTTGCCTCCTTCAATGCTTTTTGTAACACCCGATTGTGCCAAAACTACTGCTTTTTCTCCTATGGTTATTCCGCTCGTTGTTCCGACCTGCCCCCAGATGGTAACTTCATCTTCAATAACGACGCAGCCGGCAACACCTGTTTGTGCAGCTATCAAACATTTTTTACCCACTACTGTATCATGAGCAATATGCACCTGGTTATCAATCACAGAGCCTTCGCCGATGGTTGTATCTCCTGTCACACCGCGGTCGATAGTACACAAAGCTCCGATACTTACTCCTGATTCAATTACTACTCTTCCCGACGATTTCAACTGGTCAAAACCACTTTCCCTTTTCTTAAAATAAAAGGCGTCGGCACCAATTACACTTCCGGCGTGAATGATAACATTATCGGCAATAACCGTATGGTCATAAATAACCACATTGGGGTAAATCAAACAGTTTTTACCGATTTTCACATGATTTCCGATAAAAACGTTAGGCTGCACATGTGTCCCTTCCCCGATTTCGCTACTGATTGAAACAGATTTGTCAGCCGGTTGAAACGGTCTGAAATAATCCGAAAGCCGGTTAAAATCTCTGAACGGGTCGTCTGATATCAGCAAGGCTTTGTTTTCTGGACAATCTACTTCTTTATTAATTAAAATAACAGAAGCCTTAGAGTTTAAAGCCTTATCATAATATTTTGGGTGATCCACAAATACAATTTCGCCAGGCTGAACCACATGAATTTCGTTCATGCCCAGCACTTCGAAATCTTCGGGTCCCTGATAAGCACAACCAATAATTTCGGCTATTTGCTTTAGTGTATATGGTTTTGAAAAACGCATATTATTCTTTTACCCGCTCAATATAGTTACCAGAGGCTGTATCAATTTTGATTTTGTCTCCTTCTTCAATAAATAATGGTACGTTGACTGATGCTCCTGTTTCCACAGTAGCAGGTTTGGTCGCATTCGTAGCCGTGTTTCCTTTAACACCCGGCTCGGCATAAGTCACTTGCAACACTACTGATGCCGGCATATCAACCGACAAAGGTGTATCCGTTTCAGTATTAATTTGTACCATTACGTTGGTTCCTTCTTTCAATAAATCCGGTGCGTCAAGTGCATTTCTGTCTAAAGTGATTTGCTCAAAAGTTTCGGTATTCATAAAATGAAAATCATTTCCTTCCGGATACAGATACTGGAAAGTGTGTGTTTCTACCCGAACGTCTTCGATTTTATGTCCGGCAGAAAAAGTGTTTTCTAATATTCTTCCTGTTGTTACACTTCTCAATTTTGTACGTACAAATGCAGGTCCTTTACCTGGTTTTACGTGTAAAAATTCAACAATTTTGTAAATATCATTATTGTACTTGATGCACAATCCGTTTCTGATGTCTGATGTTGTTGCCATATTTTTTTGCTTATTCGTTGATTTGTTTATTCGCTAATTCGCATATTTGCTAATTAACTAAATTGACTCATTAATAAAGTCCTGTATATCCTTTCATAATACCGCGGGAAGAATTACGCACAAATTGTATGATTTCATCTCTTTCGGGCGTGGCTTCCATTTCGGTTTCTATCAATTCAATAGCTTGTGAATTGTTATAGTTTTTCTGATACAAAATACGGTAAATATTCTGAATTTCTCTTATTTTTTCTGAATCAAATCCTCGTCTTCTCAACCCGACGGAATTAATTCCTGCGTAAGAAATCGGCTCTCGTGCGGCTTTTATATACGGCGGAACGTCTTTGCGAACAAGCGTACCTCCTGTTATAAACGAATGTGAACCAATAGTACAAAACTGGTGTACCGCTACCATTCCTGCCAAAACTACATAATCGCCGACTGTTACATGCCCCGCCAATGTACTCGAATTAGAAAAAATACAATTATCGCCCACAATACAATCGTGTGCCACGTGGCTGTATGCCTGTATCAGACAGTTACTACCGATAATCGTCCGGTATCTGTCTCTGGTTCCGCGATTAATCGTAACACATTCTCTTATGGTGGTATTGTCTCCTATTTCGGCAGTAGTTTCTTCTCCGTCAAATTTTAAATCCTGCGGTTCGGCAGATATGACTGCTCCCGGAAAAATACGGCAGTTTTTCCCTATCCGGGCTCCCTCCATAATAGTCACATTTGACCCAATCCACGTACCTTCACCTATCTCAACATTATTATGGATAGTAGTAAAAGGCTCAATAACTACATTTTTTGCAATCTTTGCCCCGGGATGAACGTATGCTAAAGGTTGATTCATCTTATTTTTATTTTAATTTGTTTGTTTTACGATTTGAGCCATCAATTCGGCTTCCGTGGCAATCTTACCGTTAGCATAAGCTACAGCCTGCATATGACAGATTCCTCTTCGGATTGGTGTCAATAATTCTAATTTGAAAATCAAAGTATCGCCGGGCAAAACCTGTTGTTTGAACCTCACATTGTCAATCTTCATAAAGTAGGTCAGATAATTCTCCGGGTCAGGAACGGTGCTTAGTGCTAAAATTCCGCCGGTTTGTGCCATCGCTTCGATGATGAGGACACCTGGCATTACCGGTGCTCCGGGAAAATGTCCCTGGAAAAATTCTTCGTTCATCGTCACATTTTTCACGCCGACAACCGAAGTATCTGTCAGTTCCAAAATTTTATCAACCAACAACATCGGATAACGATGCGGAAGCATAGCCATAATCTGGTTAATGTCCATTAATGGTTTCTGATTAAGGTCATAATCAGGCACCTGATTGCGTTTTTCCTCTTTGATTATTTTGAGCATTTTTTTGGCAAACTGTGTGTTTACAAAATGCCCCGGTTTGTTGGCAATTACTTTACCTCTGATACGTGTACCGATAAGTGCCAAATCGCCAATTACGTCCAGCAATTTATGCCGGGCAGCCTCGTTCGGATAATGTAGTGTCAGATTATCTAATATTCCGTTTGGCTTAACGGAAACAGTATCTTTATTGAAAGCAACTTTCAGTTTTTCAATGGTTTCCGGAGATATGTCTTTATCCACATACACAATAGCATTGTTCAAATCACCTCCTTTAATCAAACCATGAGAAAGCAGGGTTTCTATTTCATGCAGAAAGCTAAAAGTACGTGCCTGAGCAATTTCGCTTTTAAATTCCGACAGACTTTTGATACTGGCATTTTGTGTACCCAGCACTTTTGTTCCGAAATCAACCATAGTTGTTACCTGATATTCATCTGCCGGCATCAACAAGATTTCACTCCCCGTTCTTTCATCTGTATAGGAAATTACTTCTTTTACGATATATTCTTCTCTTTCAGCATCTTGCTCGACGATTCCTACAGATTCAACCGCTTCGACAAAATATTTGGAAGAACCGTCCATAATCGGCGGTTCAGACGCGTTCAGCTCGATATTTACATTATCTAAATCACACCCTACCAAAGCTGCTAAAACATGTTCGGTTGTGTGCAACTGTACACCCTTGTGTTCCAGATTTGTGCCTCTTTCAGTCGATACAACGTAGCTTGCTAATGCCTCGATTTCGGGCGAGCCCTCTAAATCTACACGGGTAAATGTAAACCCGTTGTTTATCGGTGCCGGTTTAAATACCATTTTTACTTGCTGCCCAGTATGCAGCCCAACTCCTTCGATGGTTACTTCTTTAGCAATAGTTTTCTGTTTGACCATAACTTTCAATTAATTATAGCTAATTTTTATTTATTCTTTAACTTATCTATGTCTTCTACAATTTTAGGCAGGTTTCGGAAATGTACAAAAGATTTGGAAAAATCTCCGTAATTGATGGCAGGCGAACCCTGAACGACATCATTGTCTTTTAGACTTTTGTTCACTCCGGACTGGGCTTGTATTTTTACATGATTACCGATAGTAATATGCCCCACAATTCCGACCTGTCCGCCTATCTGGCAATATTTTCCGATTTTGGTTGAGCCGGCAATTCCTGTTTGGGAGGCAATAACCGTATGAGCCCCGATTTCCACATTATGAGCAATTTGGATATGATTATCTAACTTCACGCCTTGTCTGATAATCGTTGAACCCAAAGTCGCCCGGTCAATGGTAGTGTTCGCTCCGATTTCCACATCATCTTCAATAATGACATTTCCGGTTTGCGGTACTTTGGCGTAACTGCCATCTTCCTGAGGGGCAAAACCAAAACCGTCTGACCCGATAGTCGTTCCGGAATGGATAATACACCTGCTTCCTATTTGTGTGTCGGCATAAATTTTACTTCCGGCAAAAATAGTGGTATTATCTGCTATTTTTACATTATCACCAATATAACAATTCGGATAAATTTTTACGTTATCGCCAATTTGACAATTCTGCCCGATATAGGCAAACGCTCCGAGATATATATCCTGACCATAAACCGTGTTTTCGCCGACAAAATTAGGTTGCTCTATACCAACTTTATTATTTTTTATCTGGTTATAAAACTCCAGTAATTTAGTAAACGCTGCATAAGCGTCTTCTACTTTTATCAAAGTCGTCTGCACCGGGTGTTCCGGCACAAAACTTTTGTTTATAATTACTGCAGATGCTTTTGTTTCATATATATATGGTACATACTTCGGGTTGGACAAAAAGGACAACGACCCCGGTTTGCCTTCTTCTATCTTCGACAAATCGGATACTTCTGTCGCGGCGTTGCCCACAACCTCCCCGTTTAACAAGTCTGCTATCTGTTGTACAGTTACTTTCATTCTTACAAATGTATAAATTTTTAACAATATCTAAGCATTAACCCACTTGGGATAACAAATAAAATATTTCACAACCGGTTCGGTCAATGCTTTGATGAAATTCTGGTCGGACGCATCGGCGACATCTTTGATACTCCCGTCCTTAAATAAAATAGTAATCGGCCCGTGTTCGACATCATACGCCTGATTTCTTAATTTGTCGCCTAAAATCAGGTAATCGGCGGTTTTTTCCGTTGCTTGTCCTCTTTGGATAATTGTTTTTTTCAGTTCGTTGATACGCTCTGACTGGGTGGCTTTATCTACATATTTAAACGCAAATAATTTTCTGTTTACAATACCGCTACACAATGAGGACAAAATTTCATCTGAATGAAACTGCCACTGTTTGATAGCACCCAAAATATCACTGTCATCAAGCTGAGAAAATTGCACCAAATCCTGATGAGTAAAATCTGTAACAACCTGATTTTGTTTGGATTTATCTAAAAAATATTCCAACGCAGGGCTGCACCAAAGTTTTTCTCCTTGCTGGGTTAGCTCTTTGGCTCTTTTGAGAATTTGGGTAAGAATATGCTCTGCGGTTACGCTGGTTTTATGGAAATAACACTGCCAATACATCAACCGGCGGGCAACCAGGAATTTCTCTACTGAATATATGCCTTTTTCTTCCACAACAAGCTGATTGTCCTTGACATTAATCATCTGAATCAGCCGTTCGGAATTAATATTTCCTTCAGCAACTCCGGAATAAAAACTATCTCGTTTGAGATAATCCATTCTGTCCATATCCAATTGTCCGGATATCAGTTGTTTGAAAAAAGGACGATGATAATATCCTTTAAATATTTCTATTGCCAACGACAATTTTCCGCCGAATTCAGTGTTCAATGCGTCCATGAATCGCAAAGATAATTCTTCATGATGCACATCTTCCACAATGCTTTGTTCCATAGCGTGAGAAAAAGGTCCGTGACCAATATCATGCAATAATATGGCAATGTACAGTGCCTGTTCTTCTTCCTCAGAAATAGTTACCTGCTTGAACTGCAAAACCTTAACTGCCTGTTGCATCATGTGCATGCTCCCGAGGGCGTGATGAAACCGCGTGTGGTGTGCACCCGGATACACCAGGTAAGACAATCCCATTTGGCTTATCCTCCGAAGTCGCTGAAAATAACTGTGTTGCATCAAATCATACAATAAATCGTCAGGCACTGAGATAAAGCCGTAAATCGGGTCGTTAATTATCTTTAATTTATTTTTTGTAAACAAATTATCATTGTTTGGTTAGGGCAAATATAATTTTTAGCTGCGAATTATACAGACTTTTTTAGCGATTTCTATATTTAATTATCAAAAATGTTTTTTTTCTGTAAATTCTGTAAAACTGTTTAAAATTGCTTTATCATTCTGAACACAAATAAAATACAAAAAACTTCTTTTTTTGAAATTTAAGCAGTTTCTATATAAAATGAAAAAGAACTTTCTTGTGCTGAAAATTCTTTTTCAAAAATATTATTATGCGTCTAAATCCAATTGAAAATCACGCAAAAACTGAATGCTTTTTTCTATGTCGTAATGCAAAATACGGTCGGTTTCCACAAACGGAACTTCTTCCCGGTAAATGCTAACGAATGATTCTATAAATTCACTTGATTTGGTTGGTTTTCTCATATCCAAAGCCTGAGCAGCGTTAAACAATTCGATAGCAAGAATACGCTCCAGATTATTCACAACTTTCAATGCTTTGGTGGCGGCATTGGCTCCCATACTCACATGGTCTTCCTGCCCGTTACTCGAAACAATGCTGTCGGTACTTGCCGGTACAGTATATTGTTTATTCTGACTCACAATACTTGCGGCAGTGTACTGCGGAATCATAAAACCGGAATTCAACCCCGGATTGTGTACCAAAAACGGTGGTAAGCCGCGAAGACCGGATATAAGCTGATAGGTTCTTCTTTCAGAAATATTTCCTAATTCTGCCATTGCCATTGCCAGAAAATCCAAAGATAATGCCAATGGCTGTCCATGAAAATTCCCACCGGAAACAATAATATCATCTTCCGCAAAAATATTCGGATTGTCAGTTACTGAATTGATTTCGGTTTTGAAAACTCTTTTTACATATTCCAAAGCATCTTTGGTTGCTCCGTGAACTTGCGGAATACATCGGAAAGAATACGGGTCTTGTACGTGTTGTTTCTGTTGTTTTATTAACTCACTGCCTTCCAAAAGTTCACTGATAAAATTGGCAGTCAGAATTTGTCCTTTATGCGGACGGGCAAAGTGAATCAAATCGGTAAAAGGCTCAATCCGACCGTCAAAAGCCTCTAAAGAAATCGTTCCGATTACATCTGCAAAATAAGACAATTTCATTGATTTGATAATTGCGTAGCAACCATAAGCCGACATGAACTGCGTACCATTAAGCAATGCCAATCCTTCTTTGGACTGCAGGGCAATTGGTTCCCAGTCGTTTTTTTCCAGCACCTTGGAAGCCGGTTGTCTGTAACCATCAGCATAGACTTCACCTTCGCCTATCAACGGCAACGACAAATGAGCCAGTGGTGCGAGGTCACCCGATGCTCCCAGCGAACCTTGGGTGTAAACTATCGGCAAAATATCCTGATTGTAGAAATCTATCAGACGTTGAACGGTAACCAGTTGAACACCGGAATTCCCGAAGCTCAATGATTTAATTTTGAGCAGCAACATGATTTTTACAATTTCCTGAGGCACTTCGTCGCCTGTACCACAAGCGTGAGATTTCATCAGGTTTTCCTGTAATTGACTGAGATTTTCATTGTCTATTTTCACATTGTACAACGAGCCAAAACCGGTATTGATTCCATAAATCGGGGTTGACTGTGATTTCATTTTCTCGTCCAGATATGCCCGGCATTTATTGATTTTAGAGATTGCTTCTTCAGATAATTCCAAACGATGATTTTCTGTGATGATTTTGTTTAATTCCTCAATGGAAATAATATCTGAGCTGATATAATGTGTGTTCATTTTGTTATTTTTATCGGGTAAAAACCCATTTATTTTTAGTTGATAGTTGTTCGTCGTATTGATAACCACCTTCGTTAAATTGCTTCATATCTTCCGCTTTGGTAATATTATTTTCTGCCATGAAACGCGTCATTTGTCCGCGTGCTTTTTTAGCAAAAAAACTGATGGTTTTTAATTTTCCGTTTTTAAAATCTTTAAAATCAGGTGTGATTATTGTGTTCGGGATTGCTTTGGTGTCAATCACTTTGAAATATTCATTACTCGCTAGATTAACAATAACTTCTTTGGTAGTTAATTCGTTAAGCAATGATTGTGTAACCGTATTTTTCCAGAATTCATAGAGGTTTTTGCCGTTTCCTACCGGAAGTTTTGTACCCATTTCCAAACGATAAGGCTCAATCAAATCCAGCGGTTTGAGATAGCCGTATAATCCGGACAAAATCCAAAGATTTTTTTGCAAATAGTTTATAGATTTTGTTGGTAAGGAATAAGCATCGATGCCTTCATATACATCGCCGTTAAAAGCATATATCGCCTGTCGGGCTTGTTCGGAAATTTTATCCAAATGATAGCTTCGAACGTGATTCCGTTCCACATTCAGGTTTGCCAGATTCTCGGAAATACGCATGAGTTCCTGTAAATCTTTTACAGACAAATCACGTAAAGCCTTATTGACCTTTTTCGATTGCTGAATCAGCTGCGGAACTGTAAATTTCTTGCTTGGCAAAGTATCAGAATAATTCAATGATTTTGCCGGCGATAACAAAATTTTCATGACGAAATAATTTGTGACAAAAATAAGCCTAATTATTGATAATTGAAAGTATAAAAGAATCGTTTAAAATTGCTTTGTTCTGCTTCAAATATAAACTCTTTTACAATTCCATCAGAACAAGCTCTAATTTCCCTGGATTCTTTTGGCTAATTGTTGTAACAGTTTTTTCCCGTCTTTGCGATCTTTTTCCACTTCTCTGGCAGTAACCGAGTCCGGATTTTGTATGATTTCATAAGAAAAAGCAAACTGTAAAGAGTCCGGATTTTTATTCAGAAATCCAAACCGCAAATCATTAAAAAACAACTTTCCGTTTTCTTCCGTAACCGTATATTGATTTTCACTAATTTTAATCAGCTGACGAATTACTTCTTCATTTTCAACATTTTGCAATAACTGATGATTTTTCGGATAAGCCTCTACCGGAGCGACGCCGGAGTCAAAAAAACTATAATCAGTCATGTAAAAATCATTTTCGCCCTCAGCAATTATCTGCCACAAAATGGTGTTGAAAGCCGTTGGTTTTACCGTTATATGCTGAATTTCTACATTGTCAAATCTTCCATCGTGAAGCACTTTTTGCCTGGCTGTTTGCTGTAAGCCGACAGTAACAAAAAGGTATAGCGTACTGATAATCAAACCTATTTTATTATATATCAACCGTTTATTTTCTTTTTTGGAAAAACATGAAAATATCACTCCAATCAACAAAGGAATTGTATATAACGGATCGATAACAAAGATGGATTTTATTGCCAACCTCCACTCAAAAGGCCAGAAAAGCTGCGTGCCCCAGGTGGTAAAAATATCCAGTAATGAATGTGTGAGTAATATGAAAAAAACTGCCCGATATGCCTGCCAATATGCTACTTGGTTTCTTCTTTCACGCCAACTTATCCAACGTGCCAAAACAAAGGATAATATCAAATAAAAAATAACAGAATGTGAAAATCCGCGATGAATTTCCACCGCAGTAATCGGGTCATAAAACCACTTGCCCGCCAGCACGTCCAAATCGGGAATGGTACCAATCAAAGCACCATACAAAACAACATGGCTGTTTTTGATTTTTTTACCCAAAGTTGCCTGACTTATAGCAACGCCCAAAACCGCTTGTGTGAGAGAATCCATGATGCAAAGATAGAATATTACACAATAATGTTCTTCTTGGACTTTTTTGGCACCTTCTTTAATTTATTTCTTAACCAGTTCCACACGCCGGTTTTTCGCTTTTCCGTCTTCAGTGTTGTTATCCGCTATCGGATTTTCAGCTCCAAAACCCTGAGCAGTTAATCGGGACGATTGGATTCCTGCATCGGCTAAAGCTTTCATCACAGTTTTAGCACGGTCTTCTGAAAGTTTTTGATTATGCGTTGCATTCCCTGTGTTGTCCGTATATCCGTTAATGAAAATCTGCAATGTTTTATCTGCCGACAAAACTTTAAATATTTCATTTACAGCATCTTTTCCATCAGATTTCAACGTTGATTTGTCTGTGTCAAAATTGATGTACAAAACCGATTTACCTTTGTCTTGCAAATCTTTTTGTATCTGGTCTGATTTCAAAAAAGTAATGGTTTGCTCAAAACCTTCTTCCTGCAAAATATTCAGCTTACCGCCTGCCGTATCTCCGGTTAGTTGAATGTAAATGTTTTTTCCATCAGCTCTACGAATAACGTAAACTCTAATTTTATTACTTGTATAACCTATCGAACCATCTTCACCCAGATAAGCCGCATCGTCTTTGTAACGCTCATATTCTTCTCTGGTTATTTTTCCGTCAAAAATCTTTTGTCCGCCTGCCGATAAAATGGCGTCATCATAACTTTTCAGGAAAAAAGGAAGCGACCAGTTGTCGTTTTTTCGATCTTCCAAAGATACATTTACTTTAAAAACTTTACCTTCAATTGGCGTCATTACCCCGTCAATCGGGAAAAAAATGATGTCGTAATCACGCTGAATCGGTCTGTTTTGTGATTTCATTCCTTTCGGAAAACTGAAATAAGGAAAATCACCCAAATCAGCATCTGAAACCGGAATGTTTTCTATATTGAAAGTATTTGAAGATACTGCATTTTCTTCTTTATTTTCGTCAATTGGCTGTTCATCAATGATTTCTTCTGTATTTTCAGAAGTTTCCGGGCTTTGTTTTTTCTCGTTTCCGCAGGAAGTAATCATAAATAAGGAGAAAATTCCTAACGCCAATAACTGAATTTGTTTACCTTTATTTTTCATTTGTTTTATTTTTTGTTTTTCAAATATACGTTTTTCTATCAAGTCAGATTTAATTTTTCTGTTAAGAAATCAGCAGATAAAACCGTACCTTTGATATGATTTAATAATTATCAGATGAAGTTTTTAACAGCATTTTTATTGATAGGTTTCGGTTTTCAGGTTTGGGCACAAGATGGTTTTCCGATTAAAATCAGTGATTTCTCTGACCAATACGGAGCTGTCATAGACCTGAATGAGAAAGACACTATCGTCAGCGGTCGTTATGATGATTATGTACCTGAATATGTAATACAGATTTTTGACAAAAGCAATCAAAAGGTGTTGCTGAAAGCTTATACAGCCGACTTCCCTACTTATCTTTTGGACGAAAAAAATGAGGCTACTCCCAATATCAAAGAACTTCCTTACGGTTCGCAAAGTGTACTTTTATATGAAGATTACAACTTTGACGGCATCAAAGATTTTGCCCTGATGAACGGTTACGGAAGTTGCTACGGCGGCCCATCGTTTGATATTTATCTTGCCGTGGAAAACAGTTTTGAATATAGTGAAACCTTTTCGGTTTTGTCTAACGAATATTGCGGAATGTTTGACGTTGATATAGAAACGAAAACCATACACACAATGACCAAAAGCGGTTGCTGCTGGCATCAGTTTTCAGAGTTTAAAGTGATTGACAACGAACCAAAGCCTGTGAAAATAACGGAACGCTCTTATCTTTCTTACAATAATTTTATTGAAGTGACCGAAATCACTTATAATAATGGTAAGGAAAAAAGTACGACAAACCTTTATTTTCCGTTTGAAGAAATGATGTCGCAAATCATTGTATATTTTGAGCTGGAAAAAAGTGGAAAATCAGTAGTATTATATGAAATGGACAACAAACTGCATTATGTTTTTCTACAAGAAGACGACCTTGTAGAATTTTATTTTCCTCAGCCTGATGGAAACGAAACAGAATGGAATTTTAACTATCATCAAAATGAAGAAACGTTAACTTTTTCCAACGAAGAGGCACAATACCGAATTTACGAAACCGATGATAGTGTCGGAATAAAAGTAACCACTAATGGCAAAACCTATGATATGCAAGGTGTGAAATCTACCGCTATCGGTTCGTTGAAAAATATGAAACTTATAAAATTAACCAATATCTTAATTCAAAATTGATGAAACAGTTATTCAGATTAATGTTATTCTTCTTTACTTTAGTACTTTCAGCTCAGGAAACCGAACCAATAGCTACACTGCCCAATGAAGATTTTCAGAAAATAACGCGGCATTTGCAATCAAATTACCAGGTTCCCGATGAAGTTTTTAACGACAGTATAAAGAGAATTGATTACAAAGTTCAGTTTATCATCAACGATGAAGGGCGGATTACTGAACCGGAAATCACATACAAAACAACCAAATGCACCGCTTGCGAAAAAGAACTGATGAGAGTACTGAAACGTGCACCTGCCGTAAACCCTTTGTATCGTGACGATAAGAAAATTAAAGTTTCATTTATCATGCCTTTTGTCATACGATTAGAATAATGAAAAATCTATTTATCATATCGATTCTGTTTTTTGCTCTTTGTTCTTACGGACAGATTTCGTCTGAACAAAATCCGGGCGAATTTGTTGTTTATGCAGAACACACCGATTCGCTACACAAAATTCATTATCAGTTAGGAAGGCATGAGCCGAAAGACTATACCTTTGAAATCAATCTTTCGGGACAATGGGAAAAAATAAAAAGAAATCCTCAAAATAACGAAAAATTTGTTCACGTTTCCGCCCCAATTTATTTGAGAATACGGCATGATGAAACAGATAATTATTATTTTCTGAACAGTTATTATGATGCCGATATGTTCAGTTTTCCGGATTTGCCAAGCGACAATCTGCAAATCATCACCGGGCGATATGCTTTTTATATCTACGATATTGATAAACAAACATTGTCCAACGAACTGATTCCGGGATTGAACCAATATGAAGGCGAAGATGCTATCAGCGGTTTGTACAGCGGATTGACCTTATTTGACAACGAAAAATTTCTTTTGGGAAATGTTCAGGGATTTGGTGTTTTTTGTTTTGATATTTCAAACACCGCAAAACCTGTAGAACTCAAACAACACCACACCAAAGACCAGAATGACGGTCAGTTTTATGCTTTTTTCTATCCAAAAGTGCACAAATCGTTTGATATAATCTTGGCACAAACTGATGTTTCAAGTGTATCGCCGAATATTAATCGACTTTACAAAAAAATGGGAACGATTAAATATTTAGCAAAAGATATTCAGTTAAGCACAGATTCCACTAAACAACCTATTTACACAAACAAAGGCGATGATTTACTTTTGCGTTCCGGCAGGTTCAATTTGCGAATAAATCTCATCGACGGAACAATTCTATAAAATAATCATTTAATTCCAAGCATTCAATATCTGTGAAAATTATTTTTTTGCAGGTATTTGTGCTAAAAACACCTATCTGTGCATCTGTGGTATAAATAAATCATTGATTATTTTTTAACAGATAATACTCTACGGGTGGTCATTAATATTGGTCAGTTCCGAGCAAAACCAACGTACAGGCTTCTTCAAAATGAATATTATTTTCACGAAGTATTTCCTGTAATTCCGGATTTTCAGTTCCTGGATTGAATATTACCCGGTTTGGTTTCAGCGATACGATATAGTCATAATAATCTCTTTGTCTTGTCGGATTCAGGTATAAAGTTACCGTATCAATATCTTCAAATTGCGGTAAATCTGTATGAAACACCACATCGCCCACCTGCCCTGCTCTGTTGCTGATTGCCTCTACCTCGTGATGATGATTCAATAATCGTTGAATAGCTTTATATGCATATCTGTCAGGCTTCACGGAAGCCCCGATAACTAATGTTTTTTTCATGATTCATTGATTTTTGCTGTCATAAAATTACAAAAATCATTTTAAAAACAATCATAAATTGCTGTAATAATCGCTTTTCAAACCTTCGCACAAGCTTTTTTTTCGCCCAAATTGGAATATTTTTTTAAAGTGCTTTCATTTTTAATAAGATAATTGTACTTTCGCTGACTAAAATTTATTAAGTAAAAAAATGGCAGTTTTACAGAAAATCAGAGAACGCTCGGTATTGCTACTCGTAGTAATCGGATTCAGTTTGTTAGCGTTTATCGTTGGAGACTTTTTAATGAGTGGTACAAGTTTGACCACCAACAGTGTAGGTTCGGTAAATGGTGAATCTATCCCAACCCAAGAGTATATGGCAAAGGTGCAAAGATTGGAACAATCCCGTCAGGCATCCGGAAGTCAGGCTTACGAGGCTGTTTGGGGCGAAGAAATTCGCAAAATATTGTTCGAGGAGCAATTTGAAAATGCCGGATTGAGATTAGGTAAAGACCAAATCATCAATGTGATTAAAAACCACCCGAATTTTGCAAATAACCCAGAGTTTTTGAACGATGCAGGGCAATTTGACACCAACAAATTCAACCATTTCTTAAACCAGCTTAAGCAGGATAGCAACAGTTGGAGAGGTTGGTTGGAATATGAAGCTTCATTAGAAGATTTCGCCAAAGAGCAAATCTACTACAATATGGTAAAAGGTACAGTGTACACTACCGGTTTGGAAGCAAAATATGCATACAAAAAAGAAACCGACCGCGTAACGTTCGATTATGTTTCTGTTCCTTATACTACTATCAAGGACGAAGACGTTCAAGTGAGCGACACCGAAATCGCGGAATATATCAAAAAACACAAAAAACAATTCAAATCGCCAGATTACAGAGCGGTTGAGTATGTTTTCATTCCCACGAAACCGTCCAAAGAAGACGAAAGTGCAGTGAAAAATGAGGTAGAAACTTTGTTGCAACCAAGCGTGGTTTTCAATGCGGAAACCCAAACCAACGACACAATCGCTGGGTTCGCTAACGTAAGTAATGTGGCTGATTTCGTAAACAGAAATTCTGACATTCCTTATGAAGATACTTATTACACCAAAGAACAATTACCTAAAGAATATCAGGAGCAATTATTCAACCTGCAAAAAGGAGAAGTGTTCGGTGCATATCTTTTCAATGACCATTATTGCTTAACCCGATTGACTGACAGAAAATCACAACCGGAAACAGTTGACGTTTCGCATATTCTTGTTGCTTTTGGCGACAACGGAAGAACTCGTGAAGAAGCGGAGGAAATTGCTAACGGACTGAAAGAAAAAGCGAATGCTTCTAATTTTGCTGAATTAGCTGACGAAAATACCGATGATCCGGGGTCTAAAGGTAAAGGCGGAAAATACGAAGGCGTACGAAAAGGACAAATGGTTCCTCAATTTGACGAATATATTTTCAGCAATCCGGTTGGGCAAATCGGAATGGTAGAAACCCAATTCGGATTCCACATTCTGAAAGTAGATGCACAAAACATGGCAGAAATGGTACAATTAGCGACTATAGCCAAAGCCATCGAACCGTCTAATGCCACGCAAGATACGTTATATACACAAGCATCTAAATTTGAAATGGAAGCAGCTAACGGCGATTTCTCAAAAATTGCATCTGATATGAACTTGATTGCACACCCATCTACTGCAATTACTGCTTTCGGCGAACAACTTCCTGCTATTGAAGGCAGCCACACCGATGCGATTAACTGGGCATACAGCAAAGGCACATCTGTGGGAGATATAAAACGATTTGACAACACTGATGGTCATCTTATCGTAAAACTTACAGAAATCAACGAAAGTGGTTTGTTAGGCGTTAATGATGCCAGAGAACAAGTAGAACCAATTATCAAAAATCAGAAAAAAGCAGCTTTGATTAAGCAACAAATGACTGGTTCAACATTGGAAGAAATTGCTCAAAACTCAAAATCTAAAGTACAATCAGGAGAAACTACCGGAAGCACACAAACTATTGGTTTTGTGAAAGAGCCTAAAGTTGCCGGATACACTTTTGGTACAGAAGCGGGCAAAGTTTCTGAATTGATTGAAGGTAACAACGGTGTTTATGTAATCAGAACAAAAGAAGTAATTACTGCACCTGAATTGCCTAATTACAACTCATACAAAGCAAGAGTGTCTGGCAGTAACAAAGCAACTGTTCAAAACACTGTTTTTTCAGCTATATACAACAATGCTGAAATCAAGGATAAAAGAGCGAAAGTGTTGAGATAACAATTCAACAATTAAAAATATAAAAGTCCGTTAATTAAACGGACTTTTATATTTTTGTACTCTAAACAATAAACAACAAGAATGAAAGCATACGTATTTCCAGGACAAGGTGCCCAGTTTTCAGGAATGGGGAAAGATCTTTATGAAACTTCCGAAACAGCAAAAGAATTATTTGATAAAGCCAATGAAATTTTAGGTTTCAACATTACTGAAATCATGTTCAACGGAACAGATGAAGAATTAAAACAAACCAAGGTTACACAACCTGCGGTATTTTTACACTCGGTTATTTTAGCGAAAACCCTACCCGATTTTAAACCTGAAATGGTTGCCGGACATTCGTTAGGCGAATTTTCAGCTTTGGTTGCCAATGGAACATTATCTTTTGAAGATGCCTTACAATTAGTAGCTAAACGAGCTATGGCAATGCAAAAAGCCTGTGAAATTACGCCCTCTACAATGGCTGCCGTTTTAAATTTAGATGATAAAGTAGTAGAAGATATTTGTGCTTCTATTGACGGTGTGGTGGTAGCTGCAAATTACAACTGTCCGGGGCAATTGGTTATTTCAGGAGAAACAAAAGCGGTTGAATTAGCTTGCGAAAAAATGAAAGAAGCCGGTGCTAAACGTGCGTTGATTTTGCCCGTTGGTGGTGCCTTCCACTCCCCTATGATGGAACCTGCTCGCGAAGAATTGGCTGCTGCTATCGAGGCAACGACTTTCTCTACACCTATTTGCCCGGTGTATCAAAATGTAACTGCAAGTGCGGTTTCTGACCCGGTTGAAATTAAAAAGAACTTAATCACGCAATTAACGGCTCCGGTTCGTTGGACACAATCGGTACAACAAATGATTGCCGACGGAGCTACATCGTTTACCGAAGTTGGTCCTGGTAAAGTGTTGATGGGATTGATTAATAAGATTGACAAAACGGTTGAAACGATTAAAGGATAATATATTTAAGAACGACTTTCGAAAGGAAGTCGTTTCTTTTGTTATATATTTGAAAAACAAAGCTACGAAACAGTTATCTAAAATATTACCTACAATTTAAATGAAACATCAAGTTCGGGTATTATCAGTTAATAAAATGAATGAATATGAAGGAACTATTCATTTTGAAATAAACGGAAACGACTACAAAGCTTTCTATTATGGTGAAGAATATAAATCAGGACAAAACTATGAAGTAGAACTTGACCATATAGAAACCCCTCTTGAATGGGATAAAATTTTTAGCGAAAATAAAAAGAAAGAACAAAAACTAGAAAGGCTTCCTAATATTGATTGGTGCTATTACGGATATGGAAGGGTAAAATCAATTAACCCAATAATCGTTGATTTTGGAGATATCAAATTAGATATTGGTAAATGGACAAATGATCCAGGTATTATTGGAGAATTTATCTTCTGGAAAATCGAAAGATTAGATATTAGTAAAATATAAACACGTTCACAAATAAAAAACACATAGAAAACGTATCTTTTTTTACTTCGAAAAAAAACAAACAATGATTCCAAATTTACGAACAGTAACAGTTACCAGATATATTACTCCTTTACGCGAGGGTGGTTCTTTGCCTGCCTTGGCAGAAGCAGATGACGATTTTAAATATGTGATTAAATTCCGTGGTGCCGGTCATGGTGTCAAAGCGTTAATCTCTGAACTTTTGGGCGGATTAATCGCTAAGTATTTAGGACTGCAGGTTCCTGAATTGGTTTTTGTGGAATTAGACGAAGAGTTCGGACAAACCGAAGGCGACGAAGAAATTCAGGATTTACTGAAATTCAGCAAAGGTTTAAACTTAGGTTTACACTACTTGTCCGGTGCAATTACTTACGATGTGGCTACAAACGATTGCGATGCACTATTGGCATCAAAAATTGTTTGGTTAGATAGTTTTATTACCAACGTTGACCGCACCTTTCGCAATACCAATCTATTGATTTGGCATAAAGAATTGTGGTTGATTGATCACGGTGCATCGTTTTATTTTCATCACAATTGGAAAAATTGGGAGAAAACATCGATTACTCCGTTTCCATTAATCAAAGACCACGCATTAATTTCTAAAGCAACAAAATTAGATGAAGTGCATCAAGAATTTACCTCAAAATTAAACGACTACGTATTGGGAGCAATCGTAAATAGTATTCCTGATGAGTTTTTAAACTGGGAAGAAGGTCCAAGCAACGAAGAAATCCGAGAGGTGTATTTTAAATTTTTGTCCAACCGATTGGCAAATGCCGATATTTTTCTAAAAACGGCTCAAGATGCAAGATAAAGTAGTTTACGAATACGCAGTCATTCGGGTTGTTCCAAAGGTTGAACGCGAGGAATTCATCAATGTCGGGTTGATTTTATTCAGCAAACGCAAACGTTTTATCCGGTTTGAATACCAAATTCCCGAAGAAAAAATCCGAGCTTTTTGCAAAGAATTCGACTTGGAACAATTGAAAGAAAATTTAGAATCGTTCGCAAAAATTGTTTCCGGCAGTAAAAATAGCGGTCCGATTGCACAGATGGAGCCCGATGAAAAATTCCGTTGGATTACTGCCGTAAAAAGTTCAAGTATTCAATCATCAAGACCGCACCCAGGTTTCTCAACTGATTTGAATGCAACATTTGAAAGGTTGTATAACGAATTGGTAAAATGAGAATTAATCAATTTGAAAATTAGATAATTTGGAGATTTTTAAAAATGAAATATATTCTTTATTCAGTGCTATTTATAACTCTTTTTTCTTGTAATAAAAAACAAGAAAACAAGCCAATACAAAAAGTTGAAAAAGAATATATTGACGATCCTCTGGTTTACGAAGTGATTAATGCCGTTTTAGAAATGCCAGAAATTACCGAGGATAAACCAGAATATATGTTGAATTTTGCTAATCCGTTTCTTTTTGATTTAGGAATGGACGGCGAAGATTTTTACTTTCATGCAGAAAAATATTTTGGAACAGTTGATACCATTTCAATTGAAAATCAAATAAAAGAATCAAGATATAGTTTTTATCGAAAAGATAAAATCAATAATATTCAATTGATAGATTATGATATTACCTCTATCCATACAGATGAGGAATTAGACAGTTTAACAAATTCAGTCAATAATTATATTCCAAATATTTCGCTGAGCCTTCCGGTTTTCAATAAAGAAAAAGATGTTGCTTATTTGTCATATTTATACGATTGTGGAGGTGGTTTGTGCGGTTATTATCAATCATTCTTTATCAAAAAGATGGACGAAGACTGGAAAATTATTTCTGGTCACAATATGATGATTTTCTAAAAAATCAGACTATAATTTGCCCCAAACTTTCAGTTTTAATTTAGGAATAATGACAGTTAATGGCTAATTTTGGAAACAAATTTAGACAGAATTGAAAGATACAGCAAAACATCAGGGTTTAAGAAATCAACTGGCTGATTTATTGAAATCTAAAGGAATTTATGACGATCGGGTTTTGGAAACCATTCGACGTATTCCCCGGCATTTATTTATTGATTCAAGTTTTGAAGACTTTGCCTATCAGGACAAAGCTTTTCCCATTCTGGCAGGGCAAACCATTTCTCAGCCATACACTGTGGCTTTCCAGACTCAGTTACTGGACGTGCAACCCGATGACAAAATACTGGAAATCGGTACGGGTTCCGGTTATCAAACCGCCGTGCTGTACCTGATGAAAGCCAAAGTATATACCATTGAAAGACAACTGGAACTGCACAAAAAAACGTCAAAATTACTCCCACAACTGGGTTATCGACCAAAAATAATGACCTATGGCGATGGCTACAAAGGAATGCCTGCCGATGCCCCGTTTGATAAAATTCTGGTTACGGCGGGTGCACCCGAAATTCCGAAAGCATTAATGGCACAACTGAAAATAGGCGGTAAATTAGTGATTCCGGTGGGTAGAGAAAACCAGATTATGCAAATGCTTATCCGTAAATCAGCGATGGAATTTGAACAACACGAATACGGTGACTTCAAGTTTGTGCCGATGCTGGAAAACAAAAAGTAGATTTTGTTAAAGTAAACCGATTATTTAAGTTTTAGTTATTTTTTTTCTACTTTTATCAAAAAATATTCATGAAGAAAGCATTTTACATTCTATTGATTCCTGTTTTACTGGTTGCTTGCAGCAGTGATGAGGACAACAACTGCACCTATTATGATTATGCAACAATTACCGATATTGAGCACGAAGAGCTGACCGTTAGAGTACGGCAAGACTTACCTTTGGAGTTTAATATCCGGATAGCCAACGATTGCGGCGAATTCACACGATTGAATGTAGAGAAGGATAATTTTGTCTGGAATATTGATGCTGTTGCCAAATTTGAAGGTTGCGACTGCAACGAACAATCCTATACGATAGCTTACCCCGATGCTTTCATTTTCCGGGCGGAAGAAATAGGTACTTATACGCTAATATTCAATAATTACGAAGGGCAAACTATTCAAAAAGTGATTGAGGTTACGCAATAATTTTAATTCGTGTAAACCGCAGCTAAAAATAATTTTAAAGTCTCTAATATACAGCCTGAATTCAGGCTGTTTTTTTTTATTTAATAATGAATTATCATCAAAGATGAATTTATTATTACCGATAATGTTGTCTTAAATAAATTATCTCCTTAAATTTGTACCTAAATTGAACCGATTATGTTTTCCAAGTCTTGTGAATATGCCATAAAAGCAATGATTTATATCGTTTCCGAATCGCTGGAAGGAAACCGTGTAAAGGTCAATTCACTGGCCCAGGAAATCGGAGTGCCCGAAGCGTTTATGGGAAAAATCATGAGTCAGCTGGCACAAAAACAGTTGGTTGAATCACTCAAAGGTCCATACGGTGGCTATCAGACCAGTATATCTCATGCCAAAAAAATGAGTATTATTGATGTAATACACGCAGTGGACGGCTCGCAGATTTTGGAAGGCTGTGCATTGGGCTTGTCTTACTGCGATGAAAAAAACCCCTGCCCTATGCACGAACAATTTGCTGAAATCAGGCAAAGCCTCAGATTCAGGTTTGGTCAAAAATCTATGTACGATTTGGCTGTTGAGCTGAGAAAAGGAAAAACTGTATTGGTCAGATAATTTTTTAACCCTATTTAAGATAATTTTATCCGAAATAAGTAATGAGAAGAGATATTGAAAATTTAGATGATGTAAAGCTGCTTGTTGATGAATTTTACGGCAAAGTACGCAAGAATGAATTACTACAACCTATTTTTGACGGTGTGATACAAGATCGTTGGCCGGAACATTTAAACAAAATGTACCGTTTCTGGCAAACCATTCTTTTGGAAGAACACACTTATAATGGTGCTCCTTTTCCGCCACACGCCCTATTGCCTGTTGATATCGAACATTTTAACACATGGCTCACTCTTTTCTATGAAACGCTCGACGAATATTTCGATGGAAGAAATGCCGAAAAAGCCAAGGGACAAGGGCAACGAATGGCACAGATTTTTTACCATAAAATAGATTATTTAAGAAATAACCCCGACAGTTTGTTCCATGAAAATTACCGATAAAATTGCTATAAGCAGCATATATTTGTGGATGGGGTTTGTATTGGCCATCAGTTTTTTAGAAGCCTGGTTGAAATTTCAGGCACCCGGCATTACCATTCCGTTAGGATTAGGAATCGGACGCCTGGTCTTTTTTGCACTCAATAAAACAGAATGGTTTTTTGCTGTATTAATTTTACTGATGCAAATCAAAAGCGGAAACTGGAAACAAATCCGTATGGAATGGTCGGCATTGCTGATAATCCTCTTGCTCCAAACATTCTGGCTGTTGCCATTATTAGATGTCCGGGCAGAAAAAGTAATTCAAATGGTTGAGATAGAACCTTCCAACCTGCATTATTACTACGTGGCTCTGGAAATGATTAAAGTATTGATACTATTTGTGTTCGGAAAGAAATTATTCAAATCTGCCTGATATGATTGTGCCTACTTCTCAGTCTTTAAAAGATTTAATTAAAACAGATTATCATTGCGTGTACGTTTTTTCTTCATCGCTTCGTGAGTATTTAAAAACAGAGAGCGACCTCACAAAAGTCAATGAATATGCACAATGGTTCTGGAAAGAATATTTTGAGGAACAGTGTTTGGTCGAAGAACAGTTTTTTGCCTTGCATTTATCAGAAGATTTGCCTGATTTCAAAAAAATACTCGCTCAGCACCGCAGGCTGAAAAGACTTTTCACTTCGCCGAAAAATTTGTTTAAAGCACTGAATCGCATTGAGGAAGAACTGGATGCTCATTTGAAGTTTGAAGAAAGAACGCTGAAATTCTGGCTGAAAGATAAAACTATCCGTATGAAAAATCATGTTGATTGGCACGATTTTGAATCAATCAACCAGGAATATTTCCAGAAAAAACGAAAAGTTAGTCCATAAAAGCTATCGTCGCCAACCGGTAGGAATCCAACCCGAAACCAGTAATAATTCCTTTGCAATACGGCGAAATATAAGAATGATGCCTAAAACTTTCCCGGGCAGAAGTATTGCTTATGTGTACCTCGATAACCGGTGTTTTTATCGCCCGAACGGCATCGGCAATCGCAACGGAAGTGTGCGTATATGCACCGGCATTCAATATGATTCCGTCATATTCAAACCCTGTTTGATGCAAATGATTGATGATTTCCCCTTCTACATTCGATTGAAAATAAGAGAATTTTACTCTTGGAAACTTATTCTTCAAATCAACCAAATAATCTTCAAAACTCTTTTCCCCATAAATTACTGATTCTCTTATTCCTAAAAGATTTAAATTCGGTCCGTTGATAATAGCAATGTTCATTCTTACATCTTTTAAGCAAAGATAAACAAATATTAAATCCGTTTTTCTCAAAATGTAACAAATAGTAAACCAATAGTCTGGTAAGGGCTTGAATAAATTAACTTACTGTTAGCATTGTTAAGCTAAAATTAAGTTGTACATTTGCACCCGAAAAATTAAATAATATGAAAAAATTAATTTTAAGTATGGCGGCTGTAGCAATGATTGCTACTACTGCACAAGCACAGGAAAAGACTTTCGGTTTTAACGAAGGTGATGTTTTATTGGAAGGTAACCTTTCATTTTCTTCAACGAAAGATAACAACACAGACGTGAAAGAAAGTGAATTTACTTTTGCTCCAAAAGCAGGGTATTTCCTAAACGATGATTTTGCATTGGGTGTACAATTGAATGTTACCAACGGAAAAATTGACACTAATGTTGGCGAAACCACAAACAACGTTTTTGGTGCCGGAGTTTTCGGACGTTACTATTTCTTAGATTTAGGTCAACGATTCAAAACGTATGGTGAAGTTGGTTTAGGTTTTGCTTCTTACAAAGACGAAGTAACCACCGGAGGAGTGAGCGTTGAAAACAAAGCGAGCGGTTTCGGAGCAGGTCTTGGTTTAGGTATGAACTATTTCGTAACCGAGAAAATTGCGATTAACTTTGCTTTGACAGACATCTTGTCTTACAGCTCAGCTAAACAAAAAGGCGGTGAATCTGTTAACTCTTTTGGGTTACAGGTAAACGAATTAAACAACTTTTTCAGTACTGCACAATTTGGTTTGACTTTCAAATTCTAATTTTGTACTGCAATTTATTAGTGAACAGCTTGAGTTTTCTCAAGCTGTTTTTTTTATGTTTTTAGTTTTTTTCTATTAACAGGCTCTAAGGCTTTTTTTCATCATAATATCAATCTGCTCATCATCGCCCAGTCTGAAAATATGCTTGTCAAACTCTACAAAGCCATTCTTTTTATAAAAGCTGATAGCTCTTGGGTTTTCTTCCCAAACGCCTAACCAGACATATTCTGATTTTTTCTGTTGGGCGATTTCAATCGCTTTTTCATATAGGATTTGTCCGATTTTCTGCCCGTGAAATTTTTGTAAGACATAAATCCGTTCGATTTCAAGAGCTTTTTCTTCTTTTAACTCGGTTTGCGATGCTCCGAAATTAATTTTCAGATAACCGATGATTTCGTTATCAAGTATTGCAAAATAAAATTCAGAATTTGGGTTTATGAGCTCTGTTGTCAATTTGATTTTGCTAAAACTCTCGTCCAAATATTTCTGCATATCGGCTTCAGTATTTGAACCTGCAAAAGTTTCATAGAAAGTTTTTCTGCTGATTTTTTGCAGTTGCTCAACATCTTCAGACGTTACTTTTCGTGTTGTGACAGTCATTTGAAATCGTTTGTTAATGCGTTGAAACTGCTTTTAGTCCAATAATTGAGCCGATTAAAGTGGTAATAAAGAGTATGCGTAAAAAGGTTGCCGGCTCTTTAAATACAATTATTCCGACCAAAACTGTCCCGACTGCACCGATACCTGTCCACACGGCATAAGCTGTTCCGATTGGCAAAGTTTGCGTTGCTTTTATCAGAAGTCCCATACTGATTACAAGAGCAACCAAGAAACCGGCATACCATAAATACATTTCATTTCCTGTTGCCTCTTTTGCCTTTCCTAAACAGAATGCAAATACGACTTCAAATAAACCTGCGATGATTAAAATAATCCAATTCATTTCTTTTGTTTTTGTTTACAAAGGTCGGAAACGGAATTGAAGTAAAATTTTACAAATGATAAAAAATGAGGTGTTTACCTTATTTCTGCCCTAATCCTACTCAAACTGACTTGTGTGATACCCAAATAAGAAGCAATGTGTCCTAATTGAACTCGTTGAACTATATCAGGACTCTTTTTCAATAGTTCTTTGTATCGCTCCGTAGCTGTTCGGACTTGTCGGGAAATGAGCCGTTCTTCAGTTTTTATCAGTTCTTTTTCGGCAAATCTTCTTCCGAAATTTGCAATATGTATGTCTGTTTCAAAAAGCCTTTGCAGGTTTTCTGCTTTCAGTTCGTACAATTCACAGTCTTCCAAAAGTTCTATGTTTTCATAGCCTTTCAGATTAGCAATATAACTTTTCATCGAGATAATCGTATCTCCCTCTTTTCCAAACCAAAAAGTGATTTCGGTATCGGGTTTATGCGAGTATGCCCGTGCAATCCCTTTCTTTATGAAATAAATATTTTTCTCAATCGTATCTGCTTTCAAAAGAATATGCCCTTTTTTACATTGAACCTCTGTAATGGATTGTTTAAGCAATTCTTTTGAAGTATCCGGAAGCAGGTATATGTTGTTGATTATAAGGTCTATGTTCATTAATCTAATCCTGATTTTGTAGCAAAATTAAAATAATTTTTACTAAAAATAAAAGTATAAAAAAACCACCCTGATACCAAGGCGGTTTCTGTTGTGGAGAATAAGGGAGTCGAACCCTTGACCTTTTGGCTGCCAGCCAAACGCTCTAGCCAACTGAGCTAATCCCCCGTTTAACGAATGCAAATATAATATTATTTTTTGTAACTCTACAAAATAAAAACTTATTTTAGTCTGAATTTATATTTTTTAAACCCGATTTATAATCGTATTTTTGCCAAGTTTTTATTACCGCTTAAAAAAACAAGCATGAAGCAGACCAAATACATATTTGTAACAGGAGGAGTAACCTCTTCGTTAGGTAAAGGAATTATAGCCGCATCATTAGCCAAATTACTGCAAGCCAGAGGATATAATACCACCATTCAAAAGTTTGACCCCTATATCAATGTTGACCCGGGTACGTTGAATCCGTATGAACATGGCGAATGCTATGTGACCAATGATGGAGCGGAAACCGATTTAGACTTAGGTCATTACGAGCGTTTTCTAAATAAACCAACTTCTCAGGCAAACAACGTAACCACCGGACGTGTTTATCTTTCGGTTATCGAAAAAGAAAGACGTGGCGAATTTCTTGGCAAAACCGTTCAGGTTATTCCGCATATTACCAACGAGATTAAGGAACGTATGCAATTGCTCGGAAAATCAGGCGATTATGATATTGTAATTACCGAAATTGGCGGTACAGTCGGCGATATTGAATCATTGCCTTATATCGAATCTGTACGGCAGATGCTTTGGGATTTGGGCGAAGAAAATGCGATTGTTATCCACCTGACTTTAGTTCCTTACCTTTCTGCTGCGGGAGAACTAAAAACAAAACCAACTCAGCATTCCGTTAAAACATTGATGGAAAGCGGTATTAAAGCCGATATTTTGGTTTGCCGTACCGAACATGAATTGTCAGGCGAAATCAAACAAAAACTGGCTGCATTCTGTAATGTAAAAAGCGAAGCGGTTATTCAATCTATTGATGCAGACACGATTTATGATGTACCTAATCTGATGCTGGAAGAAGGTTTGGACAGAGTAGCGTTGAAAAAACTTAACCTTCCTGAAAAGTCTCTTCCGGATTTGAAAAGCTGGAATGATTTTCTACACAGATTGAAAAACCCCAAACAAACCGTCAATATCGGTTTGGTGGGTAAATATGTTGAATTGCAGGATTCCTATAAATCTATTCTGGAATCTTTCGTTCATGCAGGTGCTGAAAACAACGTTAAAGTAAACGTAGTAAGCATTCATTCTGAATACATTACACCCAATAACATCAATGATAAGTTTAAAGGATTAGACGGTGTTTTGGTCGCACCCGGATTTGGTTCGAGAGGCATTGAAGGTAAAGTTTTGGCAGTAAAATATGTCCGCGAAAACAAACTACCTTTCCTCGGAATCTGTTTGGGAATGCAAATGGCAGTTATCGAATTTGCCCGCAACGTTTTAAATATGCAAAATGCCAATTCAACCGAAATGAACGACAGCACACCTTATCCGGTAATTACTTTTATGGAAGAACAAAAAACCATTACCGACAAAGGCGGAACCATGCGTTTAGGCGGCTGGGATTGTGCCGTCAAATCCAACACAAAAGCATTTGAAATTTACCAATCTGAGTTAATTAACGAACGTCACAGACACCGTTATGAATTCAACAGCAATTACCTGGAAGATTTTGAAAAAGCCGGTATGATTGCCTCAGGTTATAATCCGGAGACCAATCTGGTTGAAATTGTGGAAATTCCGAGCCACCCGTTTTTTGTGGCAGCACAATACCACCCGGAATATAAAAGTACCGTTGCCAATCCGCACCCGTTATTCGTGCATTTTGTTAAGGCAGCAATGAACAAAAAATTAAACAACTAAAAGCTATTTTTTGAATAAACTAAACTAATGGAAGAAAGAAAATTAGACAGAAACAGCATTATAGGACTGGTTTTGATTTCCGGATTGCTCGCTTGGTTTTTAATGACCAGCAAATCCAACGAAACCCCGGAAGCAGACAACAAAGCTGAAACAGAGCAAACAGCAAACCCTGTGGCTGTTACAAATGATTCTTTGCAGGTTGCAAAGCTTAAACAAAATTCAGGTGCTTTTGCTTATGGGTTAGATAATGCCCAGACTCAGGACATCGAAGTGGAAAGTGAATTGCTCAAAATGACTTTTTCCAGCAAAGGTGGTTACTTGTCAAAAGTAGAAGTCAAAAATCAAAAGCGGTTTACCAAAGATTCTGACGAGCTGGTTAAACTGATTGACGGGGATAATGCAAAACTCAACATTCAGCTTTCAACACAAGACAGCAGAGTACTGAATACAAGCGAGTTGTTGTTTGAACCTACTGTAAGCAAAAACGGCGATAATCAAGTTGTAAGCATGAAATTAAAAACTTCAGAAAACAATTATCTGGAGTATGTTTACACGATTAAACCCAATGATTATATGCTTGATTTGACCATCAAATCTGTGGGACTAAATCAAGTATTGAACGTGAATGCTCCGGCAACATTAAATTGGGAGCTGAAAACTATCCGAAACGAGAAAAGCATCAGCTACGAAAACCGTTATTCTGAAGTGGTTTATGAATATGAAGGTGGAAAAGATGATTACCTGAATGCCTCTAAAAGCTACACCGATGCCAATGAAAAAGATGTGAGCTACGTGGCTTTTAAACAACATTTGTTCACCTCCATTCTTTTGACCGATACACCGTTTGAAACCGGTAAGTTAGTGTCTGAAAATCTGGTGCAAAACGAAGATGTTGATACATTATATCTGAAGAAATATGTAGCCGAAATGCCTTTGAAATATACAGGAGGCGAGTTGAATTACAACATGAATTTGTATTTTGGACCGGCAGATTATAATATATTAAACACTTACGAAAGAAATCTTGATGAAATCATTCCGCTCGGCTGGGGAATTTTTGGCTGGTTGAACGAATGGATAATCATTCCGGTATATACATTTCTGATTAAATTTATACCTTATGGTTTCGCAATTATATTACTGACGGTTGTAGTCAGATTATTGATGTCACCGGTGCAATACAAATCTTATGTTTCTCAGGCAAAAATGAAAATCATCAGACCTGAAGTTCAGGAAATCGCTGAGAAATACAAAAAAGACCCGATGAAAAAGCAGCAGGAAACGATGAAACTGTATCAGAAAGCAGGAGTTAGTCCGCTGTCGGGTTGTATGCCAATGTTTATACAAATGCCGGTGTTTTACGCTTTATTTATGTTTTTCCCGTCTGCATTTGAATTGCGTCAGAAATCATTTTTATGGGCAGATGATTTGTCTTCGTATGACAGTATATTCACATTGCCTTTCAAAATACCTTTTTACGGCGACCACGTGAGCCTCTTCCCTATTCTGGCTGGTCTGGCAACTTTTGTATATATGAAGATGACGACCGGCGACCAAACTTCATCTATGCCGCAACAGGAAGGAATGCCGGATATGAGTAAACTCATGAAAATCATGATTTACATTTCACCGGTAATGATGATGTTTTTCTTCAATAATTATGCATCAGGATTATCACTGTACTACTTCACTTCCAACCTGATTACTATCGGAATCATGTATGTGATTAAATACAGAATCATCAATGAGGATAAAGTAAAAGCTCAGATTGAAGAAAACAAAACCAAAGAGCGTCCGAAAAATAAATTCCAGCGTAAAATGGAAGAAATGATGGAACAAGCACAACAGCAAAAGAAAAAGTAATTTACTAATTTGAAAAAACAGCCCGAAAATATTAAATTTTCGGGCTGTTTTATTTTTATTGAACGGTACTAATTGATTTACAATATCATTTCTTCATACGACAAAATCGTATCAAAACCTTTATTTTTAAAATATTCCACCGGATTTTCCTGACTTGCTACCATGACAAAATCGCCTCCCCAACCGCCAAGACTTTTAACCAATCCATTAAAATCAGGAAAAAGCTGTTGCTGAATGGTTGGTGTTTCCAAAACAGCACTCAGATTTTGTTCATAGCGTTTAAAAAAAGTAATAAATGTTTCCAAATCCTGAATTTGTAGTAATTCATCAGTCATTTGGGAAACTTCTGCAATTTCGTTGGTTAGGTCTTTTTGTTTCTTTCGGAAGTTTGCAATGGCCTCTTTGCTGTCACGTTTTTGGTTCAGGTACACAAAATAAATATGTTCTTTAAATACAGGATTAAAAATCACTTGCTCCACAATCGGTTTCCCATTTTGCATCTGATAGGTTACCGGAACATTGTTTTGTGCACAAGCTATGTCATAACCACTTCCGCCAAAAGATTTTTGCAATAATTCAAACGCATCAATATCAAACCATTGTGCAATATTATTGATTAATGTTGAAGAAGTTCCCAAGCCCCAGTTTCTCGGAAAAGTAAGTTCCGTTTCAGCAATAAATCCACCGGAAGACAATATATTCGGATTCATCAGATGTGCTTCGTGCAGAATGGTTATCAAAGTGTTACGGACTTTATCAGCAGATTGATTGTTGTCTGCAATGATATCTTTAATTTCGATTTCATCATTGTACCACACCGACCCGTCAGCATCATAGCTTTTCCAGCTTATTACAGAATTCTTTATAGGGAATACACGCAGATATTGCCCGAATTTCGTCGGTAAAGCAAATACTTTTGCTCCTTCCAAAACGTAATATTCACCTAAAATAAAGAGTTTTCCGTTGCTGTAAAATTGCATATCTATAATAAAAATAATGAGATACTAAAACAAGTTAGTACGACAAGAGTAAACTATTCTTTCCTCAAATGCTCCACAAAACTAACTACAGCACTATGTGAAACTGTTTGGCTTTCAAAGTGCTTTACAACTTTTGCACGTTCTTCTGAAGTTGCTTCCAATTGATTCAGGATATTCATCAGGTGCATTTTCATATGTCCTTGCTGAATTCCTGTTGTAGTCAGAGATTTGATTGCCGCAAAGTTTTGAGCCAATCCGGCAACAGCGATAATCTGCATCAATTCATTCGCATTGGGTTTTCCTAACAATTCCAAAGCAAATTTTACCATCGGGTGCAGATTGGTCAATCCGCCGACCGTTCCTAACGCTAAGGGTAAATCCAGCCAAAAAAGGAATTCATCATCTACAATTTCGGCGTGAGAAAGTGACGTATATTTTCCGTCTTTTGCCGCAAAAGAATGAACTCCGGATTCAATAGCACGGAAATCATTTCCGGTTGCTAAAACTACCGCATCTACTCCATTCATAATTCCTTTGTTGTGTGTAACGGCACGATAAGTTTCTATTTCGGCAATCCGAACCGCCTGAACAAATCGCTCGGCAAATTCTTTTGGATTTTCAATTTCTTTGGATTTTAAATCATCAATTTTACACGAAACTTCTGCACGAACCACACAATTTGGAACATAGTTTGATAAAATAGACATCACGATTTGTAGTGAGTTTCTTTCATTTTCAGTAAAATCTTCAAATTTCATCGATTCCTCTCTCAATACATTCGCAAATTCTTCCAGACACGAATTAATGAAATTGGCTCCCATACTGTCTTTGGTGTCAAAAGTAGCGTGCAGTTGATAATAATTTGCCAGTTCGGTGGTCTTGTCCACCAAATCGATTTTCAAAATCCCGCCACCGCGTTTTTCCATATTTCGGGTAATTTCGGCTGTTTGTTCTCTGAACATCGGTTGCATTTGTTCGATGAACTGTTCGATTTTTTGTTTTGAACCTTCGAACATAAAATGTACGTTTCCGATTTTTTCCGTAGAAAGCACCGTTGCTTTGAATCCGCCTCGCTGCGACCAGAATTTTGCTGCATTTGCCGCCGCTGCAACCACCGAACTTTCCTCAATAACCATAGGAACAGCGTACATTTTACCGTTGATAACAAAATTGGGAGC
>Ga0180217_1000536_pt1 | contig 58652 bp, 58 predicted proteins | sample eDN3rd37CBELigOP_FD_128521 | JGI IMG/M metagenome (GOLD analysis project Ga0180217, IMG submission 128521) | Enriched Organic Plus compost microbial communities from Emeryville, California, USA - eDNA 3rd pass 37_C BE-Lig OP (version 2) (version 2) ...
ATGAAGAAGACCCTTGCCGTCGCCGGCATCGTGCTGATGACCGGATCCATGGCTGCCTGCGGTGGCAGCGACAGCGGCGCCTACTGCGACACCCTCAAGTCCGCCGAGAGCCAGTTCGCCGGATTGGAGAACGGCGACGCGGACGTCATCGAGAAGGCGTTCAGCACGTTCCACGAGCTCGCCGGCGAAGCACCGTCCGAGGTCAAGGACGACTGGAAGAAGCTCGACGGCGCCGTGACGATGGTCGAGGACGCGTTCGAAGAGGCCGGCCTGAAGATGTCCGACCTCGCCAAGCTGCAGACCGGCGACATTCCCGAAGGCGTCGACCTGGCCAAGCTCCAGGACGCCGCGACGTCGTTCCAGGAGCTCGACAGCCAGGAGTTCGAGGATGCCTCGGCAGCGATCGAGAAGCATGCCAAGGACGAGTGTGGGGTCGACCTCAGCTGACCATGCAGAACACTGACGTCGGCGTCGGCGAGCTCATCGACGGGTTGACCAGGATCGTTCCTGATTGGCCCGAACCGGGGGTCACCTTCAGGGATCTGACCCCGCTGCTTGCCGACGCCGACGCGCTGCACACCATCTCCGACGCCTGTGCCGGTGCCGTTCACGCGCTGGGCGAGGTCGACATCGTCGTCGGCATCGAGTCGCGCGGGTTCTGGATCGGTCCGGCCCTGGCGATGCGGCTGGGCGTCGGTTTCGTCCCGGTCCGCAAGGCGGGCAAGCTGCCCGGGCCGGTGCACTCGGCCGACTACGCCCTCGAGTACGGCACCGCGACGCTGGAGATCGGGACGTCGTTGATCCAACCGGGTCAGCGGGTCGTCCTCGTCGACGACGTGCTGGCGACAGGTGGCACGATGGCTGCCGCGGACCGGTTGATCCGTGACTGCAACGCGACAACAGCCGGCGCGCTGGTGTTGATCGAGTTGGCCGCGTTGGGTGGACGGCAGCGGCTCGAACCGATGCCCGTCGTCTGCCTGCGCACGTATTGAGGACCACGTGTGTTGAATCCCCGTCAGGTGCGCATCGTCGCCCTCGTGCTCGTCGCCGTCCTGGTCATCGCGGCGGCGGCGTCGCTGCTGACCGGCAGCTTGTGACACCGGCACCCTAGACTGGTGGTGACGAGCGAGGAGGGGAGTGTGGCTGAACGCACCGAGGCCCCGGCCACGCCGACACACGAGTCGGCGCCGGCTTCGTCGCGGGTGCGCAGTCGCCTCGCCCGCATCGGTGCGAAGTCGACACCCGACGCGGTGCTCGACCCGCTGCTGACGATCCACCGAGCCGCTCATCCCAAGGCCGATGTCGGACCGATCCGCAAGGCCTACGAGATCGCCGACCGGCTGCACGAAGGTCAGACCCGCAAGAGCGGTGACCCCTACATCACGCATCCGCTCGCGGTAGCGACGATCCTGGCCGAGCTGGGCATGACCGTCCCGACCCTGTGCGCTGCCTTGCTGCACGACACCGTCGAGGACACCCCGTACACGCTGGACCAGCTGCGCGCCGACTTCGGCGACGAGGTCGCGCTGCTGGTCGACGGGGTCACCAAGCTCGACAAGGTCAACTACGGCGAGACCGCGCAGTCGGAGACCATCCGCAAGATGGTCGTCGCGATGAGCCGCGACATCCGCGTGCTCGTGATCAAGCTTGCCGACCGGCTCCACAACATGCGCACCCTGCGGTACCTGCGTCAGGACAAGCAGGAACGCATCGCACGCGAGACGATCGAGATCTTTGCCCCGCTCGCGCACCGACTCGGCATGAACACGATCAAGTGGGAGCTGGAGGACCTGGCGTTCGGGACCCTGCACCCGAAGGTCTACGACGAGATCGTCCGCCTCGTCGCGGACCGGGCGCCGTCACGTGAGGAGTTCCTCGAACGTGTGGTGCGCGACGTCGAGTCCGATCTGCGGCACGCCAAGCTGAAGGCCAAGGTCACCAGCCGGCCCAAGCACTACTACTCCATCTATCAGAAGATGCTGGTCGGCGGCCGCGACTTCAGCGACATCTTCGACCTGGTCGGTGTGCGGATCCTGGTCGACTCGGTCGCGGACTGCTACGCCGTCCTGGGCGTGCTGCACGCGCGCTGGAATCCCATTCCCGGGCGCTTCAAGGACTACATCAGCGTCCCGAAGTTCAACATGTACCAGTCCCTGCACACCACGGTCATCGGTCCGCAGGGCAAGTCGGTCGAGCTGCAGATCCGCACGTACGACATGCACCGTCGCGCCGAGTACGGCGTGGCAGCGCACTGGAAGTACAAGGAGGACAAGTCCGCCGGCAAGTCCTCGAAGGCACCGTCCGCCGATGACATGACGTGGTTGCGCGAGCTGCTGGACTGGCAGTCCGAGACGTCCGACTCCAGCGACTTCCTCGACAACTTGCGATACGAGATGAACAGCGTCGGCGTGTACGCCTACACGCCGCGTGGTGATCTGATCCAGCTGCCGGAGAAGGCGACACCGGTCGATTTTGCGTACGCCGTGCACACCGAGGTCGGCCACGCGTGCATCGGTGCGCGGGTCAACGGCCGGCTGGTCTCGCTGGAGTCGCAGCTCGAGACCGGTGACGTCGTGGAGATCTTCACGTCCAAGTCCGCCGAGGCCGGTCCGAGTCGCGGGTGGCTCGACTTCGTCGCGACCCCTCGGGCGCGGAACAAGATCAAACAGTGGTTCACCAAGGAGCGCCGCGAGGAGTCCATCGAGCTTGGCAAGGATCTGATCGCCAAGCAGCTGCGCAAGGAGGGGCTGCCGCTGCACCGCATCTTCAACAAGAAGATGCTCGATCAGGTCGCCACCGATCTGCAGCTGGCCGGTGTCGACGCGCTCTACGCCGCCGTGGGGGAGAACAACGTCGGCGCCCAGAACGTCGTCGATCGAGTACTGGAGCTGGCCGGTGGCCGGGTGGGGGCAGAGGAGGACTTGGCCGAGGCCACGGTTCTGCCGACCGACGATCGCCCGCGTCGTCGATCCCGCCTGAGCGCCGATGCAGGCGTCATCGTCGACGGTCTCGACGGCGGCACGATGGTCAAGCTGGCCAGGTGTTGCACCCCGGTCCCCGGCGACCGCATCGACGGATTCGTGACGCGCACGTCGGGGGTCTCGGTCCACCGCACCGACTGCGCGAACGTGATCGAGCTGCGCCAGACACAGCCAGACCGGTTCGTCGAGGTGCAGTGGGCGCCCACCGGGTCGAGCACCTTCCTCGTCGCGATCCAGGTCGAGGCACTCGACCGACCAGGCCTGCTCAGCGACATCACGCGGGTCATCTCCGACCAACACGTCAACATCTTGTCGGCCTCCCTCGTCACCGGCCGCGACCGCGTCGCCAAGACCAAGTTCACCTTCGAGATGGGCGACGCCAAGCACCTCGGACACGTGCTCTCCGCCGTCCGCAAGGTCGAGGGCGTCTTCGACGCCTACCGCCTCACCCAGTAACCCCCTCCGCTCGCGAGTCACCAATTCCCGCTCGCGAGTCACCAATTCCCGCTCGCGAGTCAGTAGTTCCGGCTCGCGAGTCACCTTGTGCGAACCTGTGGAAAGTCGGCTTCACGATCGGCAGACGTGATGTTGAATCCCTGTCGTGAACCTGATCAACGAAGGAAGCCCTTTCGTGGCCGCCGACGCGCGGGCGTGGGGATGGGACGGCAAGTCGGTGGTCGAGGCCGCGAATGACGGACGCATTCGCCGTGTTGCACGCGGTCTGTACGTCGACGCCCGGCGCCGAGATTCCAGAGAGCTGCGCCTCGAAGCCGTGCGTCTGGTCGCACCCGATCACGCCGTAGCCTGCAACGAGACAGCCGCATGGCTCTACGGCATCGACGCGTTCAAGCCGTCCGAACAGCACCTTCTCGTGCCGTCGTTCGTGGTGCGGCACGGCACCTCGCGCATCCGCCGCCCCGAGGTCCGTTGCCGCCAAGCCGATCTGGCGCTCGACGACGTCGACCGGGTCGGGGGCGTGTGGGTGACGACCCCCGAGCGGACTGCGATGGACCTGCTGCGGTCGTTGTATCGCCCCTACGCCCTGTCGGCTGCGGACGCCATGGTCGGCGCGCAACTGGTACGCGACGAGGACTTGATACAGCGAGCCTTCGAGCTCAAGGGCTATCGGGGAATCGTTCAAGCGCGGGAGCTTTCGCTGCTGGTCGAGGGCCAGTCGGCTTCGCCCGGCGAGTCCTGGATGCGCCTTCGGCTCCTTGACGCCGGGCTGCCCAGACCGGTGTGCCAGTTCGAGGTCGTCGACAGGTTCGGGCGTAGACGATTTCTCGACTCCGCCTATCCGGAAGTCAAGGTTGGAGTCGAGTTCGATGGTCGCGAGTTCCACACCGATGCCCATGACCGCGAGCGTGATGCTGATCGGAGGAACTATCTGACGACGGTCCTCGGCTGGCACATCGTGGTGGCGACGACCGAGACCATCTTCGGATTCGACGCGTCATTCGAACGCGAGGTTGCGGCCCTGCTCGGCACACCTGCACGACTGCCTCGGATGTGGGGAACCATGCGGCCGGAGGCGAAGGCTGCCTGACAAGAATCAGTGACTCCCAGGTCGGAAATTATGACTCTTCGTCGGGAATTAGTGACTCGTCAGCGGGAATGCGTGACTCGCGAGCGTCAGGAGTAGTCGGCTTGGGCCTTCTTGGCCATCTCGAGGAACTGCCGGTTCGACGCGAGGGTGGCCTCGAGGTCCTTGATCTTCTTGGCGTCACCGGCCGTCTGCGCCTTGGCCAGCTTCTCCTCGGCTTCGTCGATCGCGCGTTCCAGCTTGGAGACCATGTCGTCGGCCCTGGCTGACTTCTCGGGGTCGGTGCGCTTCCACTCCTGCTCGCCGGCGGCACGGATCGCTTGCTCGACCTTGCGGATCCGGCCCTCGAGCTCGGACATTCGAGCACGCGGCACCTTGCCGGCGGCTTCCCAGCGCTCAGCGATGTCGTGCCAAGCCTTGCGGGCAGCCTCGACGTCGGTGATCGGGAGCAACTTCTCGGCGTCGGCGAGAATCTGGACCTTCTTCTCGGCATTGACCTCGTACTCGGCGTCCAGCGCTTGATTGGCCTCGTCACGGGCCGCGAAGAACACGTCCTGAGCCGCACGGAATCGCTGCCACAGCTTGTCATCGACGTTTCGCGGAGCAGGGCCGGCCTTCTTCCACTGCTGCATCAGGTCGCGATACTTGCCGGCAGTTGGACCCCAATCGGTCGACGACGACAACGCTTCGGCCTCGGCGATCAGCTTCTCCTTGACCTTCGCCGCGGCCTCGCGCGCGACGGACAGCTCACCGAAATGCTGCTTGCGTCGACGCGTGTACTGGGTACGAGCAGAGCTGAAGCGGTGCCACAGCGCGTCATCGGCCGACTTGCTGAGTCGGGGGAGCGCCTTCCACTCCTCGAGCAGCGCACGCAGCTTGTCCGCTCCGTTGCGCCAGTCCGATCCCGCAGCGATCTTCTCGGCTTCATCGGCAATACGGTTCTTGCCGGCTTCGGCTTCGGCCAGCCGCGCCGCCTTCTGCGCCTGTCGCTCCGCGCGCGCCTTCTCGATCGATGGCTCGAGACCCTTGACCCGCGTGGCCAGCGAAGCGAGGTCGCCCAGCACCTCACCCTCGGTCAGCTGCTCCTTGACCCGAGCGACCGCCTTGACCGCGTCGTCCGGTGCGACCGAACCACTCTTGAGCCGCTGCTCCAGCAGATCGACCTCGGCGACCAAGCCCTCGAAACGGCGGACGTACATGGCTAAGCCCTCTTCAGGCGTGCCTGCTTGCCATTGTCCGATCTGTCGTTCGCCGTCAGCAGTGCGGACGAAGACGTTGCCGTCGGTGTCGATCCGTCCCCACTCGTGCGTGGCCGCGTCGCTCATGCCGAACAGTCTATGAGCAAGCCCTCGCGTAACCTGTGGGGCGTGCTCCTCACCTCGTTCCCCGCCGGCCCATTGCAGGCCAACTGCTATTTCGTCGCACGTGGTCCCGGGACCGGCTGCGCCATCGTCGACCCCGGGATGGATGCGATCGACGGCGTCAAGCAGGTCGTGCGCGAGCAGAACCTACGGCCGTTGGCGGTGCTCATCACGCACGGTCACTTCGACCACATGTGGTGCGCCCAGGACGTCGCAGCGGCCTACGACTGTCCGGTGTGGATCCATCCGGCCGATCGGCACCTGCTCGCCGACCCGATGGCTGCGGTCTCCAACGAGTCTGCTGCCATGCTGCGCGCCCAGCTGCAGCTGGGCGACCTGCCGCAGTTCTCGATGCCGGCAGACGTTCGCGACGCCGTCGACGGCGCCGTGATCGAGGTCGACGGGCTGACGATCACGGTCGACCACGTCCCGGGGCACACTCCAGGGACGGTCTACTACCGCGTCGACTGGGAGGGGCCCGAGGACGTCTCACAGGTCATGTTCAGCGGTGATTTCCTGTTCGCCGGGTCGATCGGTCGCACCGACCTGACCGGCGGGTCACACTCGCAGATGCTCGACAGCCTGCGCGACAAGGTCCTGCCACTGGCCGACGACATCGTGGTGCTGCCCGGGCACGGGCCGCAGACGTCGATCGGACGTGAACGGGCGACGAACCCGTTCCTTGCCGAGCTCATCGGCCCGAGCTGAGCGGACGACGACATGGCCAAGTTGAGTGGATTTCCCGAGTACCTTCCGGCGGAACGCATCGTCGAGCAACACGTGCTGGACCACCTGCGTCGCACGTTCGAGCTCCACGGATTCGCCAGCATCGAGACCCGTGCCGTCGAACCGGTTTCCGAGCTGTTGCGCAAGGGCGAGATCGACAAGGAGGTCTACGCGGTTCGACGCCTGCAGGCCGAGTCCGATTCCGACAAGGATCAGCTGGCGCTGCACTTCGATCTGACCGTGCCGTTCGCGCGGTACGTCGTCGAGAACTCCAATGACCTCGATTTTCCGTTCCGGCGCTACCAGATCCAGAAGGTCTGGCGCGGCGAGCGACCGCAGCAGGGCCGATTTCGCGAGTTCACGCAAGCTGACATCGACATCGTCGGCCGCGACACGCTCCCGTTCCACGCCGACGTCGAGGTCGCGCAGGTGATGGCCGAGGCGCTGGCGGGCCTGCCGGTGCCGCCGCTGACCTTGCAGGTCAACAATCGCAAGGTGCTCGAGGGTTTCTACCTCGGCGTCGGTGCGCAGAGCCCGGCGGCGGTGATGCAGGTCGTCGACAAGCTCGACAAGTTGTCCGGCGACAGGATCATCGAGCTGCTGCAATCCGACGCCGGACTGACCGTCGAGCAGGCGACGCAGTGTGTCGCGGTAGCGCAGATCTGTACGCCGGACGGCTCTTTCGCCGACCAGGTGCGTGCGCTGGGAGTCGAACACCCCTTGCTCGAGGAGGGCTTGGAGGAGTTGCGGCAGGTCATCGAGGGCGCCCGCGCCCCCGACGGCGTGACGGTGACGGCGGACCTGCGGATCGCGCGCGGCCTGGACTACTACACCGGCACGGTTTTCGAGACCCGGATGGCCGGGTACGAGCACCTGGGATCGATCTGCTCGGGCGGACGGTACGACCAGCTGGCCCGTGACAATCGCAGCACGTACCCGGGCGTCGGTATCTCGTTGGGCGTCTCACGTCTGCTGGCGCCGCTGTTCGCCGACGGGCTCAGAGCCGATCGTTCGGTGCCCAGCGCGGTGCTCGTGACGCTGCTGGACGAGGACGGACGCACGGTCAGCAACGACGTCGCGCAGGCGTTGCGACGCCGTGGGATCTCGACCGAGGTGGCCCCCAGGCCACAGAAGCTCGGTCAGCAGATTCGCCATGCCGAACGTCGAGGAATACCGTTTGTGTGGTTCCCCGAGACCGACGACCAGCCACATCACGTCAAGGACATCCGCTCCGGGGAGCAGGTCGCTGCGAACCCTGCGACCTGGACACCACCCGCCGACGATCTGCGACCGCGGCTCGTCACGCCATCTTCTGAGGAGACCACCCCGTGATCCGCACCCATGACGCCGGAACCCTGACCGCCGCGAACGTCGGTGAGCAGGTCACTCTCGCCGGATGGGTCGGTCGGCGCCGAGATCACGGTGGCGTCGCGTTCATTGATCTGCGCGAGGCCAGCGGCGTGGTCCAGGTCGTGGTGCGTGAGGACGTTGCCCACCAGCTGCGGCCGGAGTACTGCCTCAAGGTCGTCGGAACGGTCCAGAAGCGTCCCGAGGGCAACGAGAACCCGGCGATCGCCAGTGGCGAGATCGAGGTCATCGCCGACGACGTCGAGATCCTGAGCCCGTCGGCACCGCTGCCGTTCCCGATCGACGACGCCGCGTCGTCGAAGTCCGGCGACGTCGGTGAGGAGGTGCGACTCAAGTACCGCTACCTCGACCTGCGCCGTGGCGGGCCCGCTGCCGCGATCCGGCTGCGCTCGAAGGTCAACGCTGCTGCCCGTGAGGTGTTGGATCGACACGACTTCGTCGAGGTCGAGACCCCGACGTTGACCCGGTCGACACCTGAGGGCGCGCGGGACTTCCTCGTTCCGGCTCGTCTGCAGCCGGGTAGCTGGTACGCCTTGCCGCAGAGCCCGCAGCTGTTCAAGCAGCTGCTGATGGTCGGCGGCATGGAGCGGTACTACCAGATCGCGCGCTGCTATCGGGACGAGGACTTCCGGGCCGACCGGCAGCCGGAGTTCACCCAGCTGGACATCGAGATGAGCTTCGTCGAGCAGGACGACGTGATCGCGCTGGCCGAGGAGATCCTGGTCAGCCTGTGGACTCTGATCGGTCACCAGATCAGCACGCCGATCCCGAGGATGACCTACGCCGAGGCGATGCGCCGGTACGGATCGGACAAGCCTGACCTGCGCACCGACCTGGAGATCACCGAGTGCACCGAGTACTTCAAGGACACGCCGTTCCGCGTGTTCCAGGCCCCGTATGTCGGTGCCGTCGTGATGCCGGGCGGGGCGTCGCAGGCTCGCCGCCAGCTCGACGCGTGGCAGGAATGGGCCAAGCAGCGCGGTGCCAAGGGGCTGGCGTACGTGTTGGTCGGCGAGGACGGTGAGCTCGGCGGGCCCGTCGCCAAGAACTTGTCCGAGACCGAGCGCGCAGGGCTGGCCGAGCACGTCGGTGCCCGGCCCGGCGACTGCGTGTTCTTCGGTGCTGGTCCCGTCAAGGCCACCCGTGGGTTGCTGGGTGCCGCGCGCCTCGAGGTCGCACGCCGGTGCGATCTGATCGACGAGTCCGCCTGGTCGTTCGTGTGGATCGTCGATGCACCGCTGTTCGAACCCGCCGGCGATGCCGTCGCCGCCGGCGACGTCGCGGTCGGTAGCGGCGCGTGGACTGCTGTGCACCATGCCTTCACGTCGCCGCAGGACCTCGAGGGCTTCGATGCTGATCCGGGCCATGCGTTGGCCTATGCGTACGACATCGTCTGCAACGGCAACGAGATCGGTGGCGGATCGATCCGGATCCATCGCGAGGACGTGCAGAAGCGGGTCTTCGCCATCATGGGAATCGACGACGAAGCGGCCCAGGAGAAGTTCGGCTTCCTGCTCGACGCGTTCCAGTACGGCGCGCCGCCCCACGGTGGCATCGCGTTCGGTTGGGACCGCATCACGGCCCTGCTCGCCGGGGCCGACTCGATCCGTGAGGTCATCGCCTTCCCCAAGTCCGGTGGCGGTTTCGATCCGCTCACCGCAGCCCCGGCCCCCATCACCGCTCAGCAGCGGGCCGAGGCCGGTATCGACGCCCAGCCCGAGGACGAGGACGACGACTAACCCCCGAATTTTGCGGGGTGGTGCACCGGTCCGACCGGTCTGAGTGGGGCATCACCCCGCAAAATTCGGGGGTTGGTTCCGGGTAGGGTCGCGGGTGTGAGCGACGGTCTGTTCGATCTGCCCGGTGACGGTGGCGTCAGCGCGCGGGCCGGAGACGGCGGGGGGACCCTGGCCGGGAACGCTCATGCGTCGGCGCCACTGGCGGTTCGGATGCGGCCCCGGTCGCTCGACGAGCTGGTCGGTCAGCAGCACCTGCTCGCCCCCGGGTCGCCGTTGCGGCAGATGATCGACGGCGACCAACCACTGACGATCCTGCTCTGGGGCCCGCCGGGGACGGGCAAGACCACGATCGCATCGTTGCTGAGTCGTCACACGCAACGCCGCTTCATCGAGGTCTCCGCCGTCAGCGCCGGGGTCAAGGAGGTTCGAGACGTCATTGCCGGGGCAAGACGCGCTCTTGCCAACGGTGTCGAGACCGTGCTGTTCGTCGACGAGGTGCACCGCTTCAACAAGTCGCAGCAGGACGCCCTGCTGCCCGGCGTGGAGAACCGCTGGGTCTCGCTCATCGCCGCCACGACCGAGAACCCGCACTTCAGCGTCATCTCGCCGCTGCTGAGCCGCGCGCTGCTCCTGACCCTCGACAGCCTGACCGACGACGACATCGCGACCGTCATCGATCGAGCCGTCACCGACGAGCGGGGGCTGGCCGGTGCCGTGACGTTGACCGAGGAGGCGCGCGATCACCTCGTCAGGCTCGCCGGCGGCGACGGCCGACGTGCGCTGACGTACCTGGAGGCCGCTGCGGGAGCCGCCAGCAGCCAGGGCCGCACCGAGGTCACGGTCGACGACGCCGCGCTCGCCGTCGACAGGGCCGCCGTCCGGTACGACCGCCAGGGCGATCAGCACTACGACGTCACCAGCGCGTTCATCAAGTCGATCCGCGGCTCCGACGTCGATGCCGCACTGCACTACCTGGCTCGAATGATCGAAGCCGGCGAGGATCCGCGTTTCATCGCCCGACGACTGATGATCCACGCCAGCGAGGACATCGGGATGGCGGACCCGACAGCCCTGCAGACCGCGGTCGCAGCGGCTGAGGCGGTGGCCATGATCGGGTTTCCGGAAGCACGCATCACGCTGGCTCAGGCGACGATCCACTTGGCGACGGCACCGAAGTCGAATGCCGTGATTCGCGCGATCGACTCTGCGCTGTCCGATGTCCGTGCCGGCAAGATCGGAGCCGTGCCACCCGCGCTGCGCGATGCCCACTACGCGGGAGCCAAGAAGCTCGGCCACGGTCACGACTACGCCTACCCGCACGACGACCCCAGGGGTGTGGTGCCGCAGCAGTACGCGCCGGATGGGGTCGACGGCACCCAGTACTACCGTCCAGGACCGCACGGAGCCGAGGCTCCGTTGGCCGAACGACTCGAACGCATTCGCAAGATCCTGCGCGATCGCTCCACGAAGTGACTCCTCGTTGGGAATTGCTGACTCGCGAGCAGGAATTACTGACTCGCGAGCGTCGGGCCTGGGGCGGCTAGTAATCTCGTCTGCATGCCTGCCGACGTCGCGATCCTGGTCGTGACCGCGCTGGTGGCGGCCGTCGCCGTCGCTGCCGCGGTCGTTGCGGTTCGCGCGCTGCGAGAAGTGCGACGCATCGACGCCGAACGCGCCGCGGAGCCACCTCGCGAGCTCGTCGTGACCGAACCGGAACCGTCCGTCGTCGACGTCGAGGCGCGGCCCGTGAAGGTCGTCGAAGGGCGGGTCGTGGCGACTCTGACGCAGCAGGACCTGCTCGAAGCACGGCTGAGCCGTCCGCTGGCCCGGCTCTCGGTCTACGCGCACGGCATCGCGCACGCGCTGCGTCCCGAGAGCCGTGACCGCATCACCGCACTGATGAAGCGCGAGTACCGGCGGCGTCGTGCGATCCGGCTGCGGGCGGCCCGGCGCGCGCTGTATGCCGTGCCGAGCGACGAGCTGACCGGCCGGACCGAGTGGTTGGGCAGCACCGACCGTGCGGATTCACTCCCGCGGGCGGTGGGCGAGTGATCTCGCGCGTCGTCTACCTCGCCATCGGAGCAGCGGCCGGGGCCTACGGCACCGTCAAGGCCCGACGGGCGGCCTATCGACTGTCCGCGCCGGGGGTCGTCGACCAAGCAGCCGCTGCCGGACTGGGCTGGCGCGAGCTCCGCTCGGAGATCGCCGACGGGATGGCCGCTCACGAACGCACCCAGTACCTCAAACTCACCAGAAAGCAGCAGCGATGAAGACCGCGGAGATCCGCCAGCGCTTCCTCACCCACTTCGAGAAGGCCGGTCACACCGTCGTGCCGTCGGCACCGTTGCTGTTCGACGACCCCAACCTGTTGTTCGTCAACGCCGGCATGGTGCCGTTCAAGCCCTACTTCCTCGGGCAAGAGACGCCGCCGTGGAAGACCGCCACGAGCGTGCAGAAGTGCGTCCGCACCCTCGACATCGAAGAAGTCGGCAAGACGACCCGTCACGGCACGTTCTTCCAGATGAACGGCAACTTCAGCTTCGGTGACTACTTCAAGGCCGGGGCGATCGAGCACGCCTGGACCCTGGTCACCGGATCGGTCGAGTCCGGTGGCCTCGGATTCAATCCCGAGACCGTGTGGGTCACGGTGCTGGAGTCGGACGAAGAAGCGCGCGGGCTCTGGCGCGAGATCGCCGGCCTGCCCGACGAGCGCATCCAGAGCCGTGGACTGCTCGACAACTACTGGCACATGGGGGTCGCAGGCCCCGGGGGACCGTGCAGCGAGATCTACATCGATCGTGGTCCCGAGTACGGCCCCGACGGTGGGCCGGTCGTCGACGAGGACCGGTTCCTGGAGATCTGGAACCTGGTCTTCATGCAGGAGGAGATCTCCGACGTCGTCAGCAAGGAGCAGTTCAAGGTCGTCCAGCCGCTGCCCCACCCGAACATCGACACGGGCATGGGTCTTGAGCGGGTCGCGTACCTGTTGCAGGGCAAGCAGAACATGTACGAGATCGACGAGGTGTTCCCGGTCATCGCGAGAGCGGCCGAGCTGAGCGGCAAGACGTACGGTGACGACCGCGTCGACGACGTCCGCTTCCGCGTCGTCGCCGATCACGTGCGCAGCGGCCTGATGCTGATGGGCGACGGCGTGACACCGGGCAACGAGGCGCGCGGGTACGTCCTGCGCCGCTTGCTGCGCCGAGCGGTGCGCTCCATGCGGTTGCTCGGCTTCGACGATCGAGCCCTGCCCGAGCTGCTGCCGGTCAGCCTCGAGCAGATGAAGGCGTCCTACCCCGAGCTGGAGGCCGACTTCCCCCGCATCGAGCAGATCGCCTACACCGAGGAAGACGCGTTCCGGCAGACCCTCGACAAGGGCACGCAGATCTTCGAGAGCGCCGCTGCCGACGTCAAGCAGGCCGGTGGATCGACGTTGACCGGTCAGCAGGCGTTCACCCTCCACGACACGTACGGCTTCCCGATCGACCTGACGCTGGAGATGGCCGAGGAGCAAGGACTGGCGGTCGACGCGGACGGCTTTCGTTCCCTGATGGCCGAACAGCGTGCACGAGCGAAGGCCGATGCGAAGGCGAAGAAGGGCAGCCACGCCGACACCACGGTGTATCGCGGCGTGCTCGACGACAACGGGCCCACCGACTGGCAGGCCTACACCACCCTGACGACCGAGTCGAATGTCATCGCGTTGATCGCCCAGGGCCAGGGGACGGCGGTGCTGTCGGCCGGATCCGTGGGCGAGGTGGTGCTCGATCGCACACCGTTCTACGCCGAATCGGGCGGTCAGCACGCCGATGCCGGCTCCATCGTGTGGAGTGGGGGCCGGGCCGAGGTGCTCGACGTCCAACGTCCCGTCAAGGGCCTGGTCGTCCACCAGGTCCGGATCCTCGACGGTGAGCTGACGCTCGGCACGGACGTCGAGGCCGCCGTCGACCCGGAGTGGCGAACCGGTGCACGCCAGGCGCACTCGGGCACGCACGTGGTGCACGCCGCCCTGCGCGAGGTGCTCGGGCCCACGGCTCTGCAGTCCGGCTCGTTCAACCGCCCCGGCTACCTTCGGCTGGACTTCGGGTGGAACGCCGCGCTGTCACCGCAGCAGATGCACGACATCGAGCACGTCTCGAATCGCGCGCTGCGCGAGGACCTGCCGGTCTCGGCCCACCTGATGTCGCTTCCCGAGGCGCGCGACTTCGGCGCGTTGGCGCTGTTCGGCGAGACGTACGGGGAACAGGTTCGCGTCGTCGAGATCGGTGGCCCGTGGTCCCGCGAGCTCTGCGGCGGCACCCACGTGGAGCGTTCGTCGCAGATCGGCACGGTCGTGCTGACGTCGGACGGCTCCGTCGGCGCGGGGAACCGCCGGGTCGAGGCACTGGTCGGCATCGAGGGCTTCCAGTACCTGGCGCGTGAGCGCGATGTCGTCCGTCAGCTGACCGAGATCCTCAAGACCCAGCCCGATGACGTCCCGGGGCGGGTGCGTGACCTGGTCGATCGGCTCAAGACGTTGGAGAAGGAGTCCGAGAAGCTCAAGGCACAACAGCTGCTCGGAGCGGCGGCCGAGATCGCCGACGAGGCGCGTGACATCAACGGTGTCGCTTTCGTCGGGCATCGCGCCGAAGGGGCCGGAGGTGGCGACGTCCGCACGCTCGCCCTCGACATCCGAGGCCGCATCCAGGGGCGTCCGGCCGTCGTGGTCGTGATCGGTGACGCCGGTGGCAAGCCGTCGGCCGTGGTCGCCCTCAACGCGGAGGCACAGGATCGTGGCCTGAGCGCGAACGACCTGATCGGCACGATCGGCCCGATTCTCGGTGGGCGAGGCGGTGGCAAGTCCGACGTCGCGCAGGGCGGCGGCACCGACGTGTCGGCCATCCCGGCGGCTCTGGCGGCCGCGGAGGCAGCCGTCCGCGGCTGACGCACCGCATGCGCAGAGGCAGACGGATCGGCGTCGACGTCGGTGACGTGCGGATCGGGGTCGCGGTGTGCGACCCCGACGGCCTGGTGGCGACCCCGTTCGAGACAGTCGCGGCGGGGCCGGGCGCCGCGACCCGCATCGCCGGCATCGTCACCGAGGTCGACGCCATCGAGTGCGTCGTCGGCTGGCCGGTCGGCCTGTCCGGCCGCGAAGGACCGGCGGCTGCCAAGGTCAGGGCATTCTGCGCCGACCTCGCACCGTTGCTCGGTGACGTCCGCATCCGACTGATCGACGAGCGGATGTCTACGATGACTGCTGACGGGCTGCTCCGCGAGGGCGGCAAGTCGGGACAGAAACGTCGCAAGGTGATCGACCAGGCCGCGGCCACGGTGATCTTGCAATCGGCGATCGATGCCGAACGGACCCGCGGGTCCGCCCCGGGCGAACTGCTGCCCACGACAGTCGAGAACGGCCCCCACGACGGCGAGGACCACGGACATGAGTGACCCATTCGAGGCGATGACCGGCGGACGACCCGGCGACGACGGTCCCCGTCCGGCCGGCCACCGTCGGGCCGAGCGGCCTTCCGGGCCGTCCTGGGGTCGACGCCTGCTGGTGCTGCTGGTGCTGCTCGCCGTCGTGGCGGGCGGATGGTTCGCCTACGGCAAGGTCAAGGACTTCTTCAGCGGGCCCGAGGACTACGTCGGTGAGGGGACCGGCGAGGTCCTGGTGGAGATTCCTCAGGACGCGACGGGTCAGGCGATCGCGAACGTGCTGTACGAAGCCGACGTGGTCAAGAGCGCCGAGGCGTTCTACCAGCTGAGCCTGGCGGACCCGCGGGCTCAGGCCATCCAGCCGGGCTTCTACCAGCTGAGGAAGCAGATGTCGGCCGAAGCTGCCCTGACCGCGTTGAGTGACAAGGGCAACAAGGTCGAGGCCAAGGTCACGATTCCGGAGGGTTCACGGCTCGACGCGATCGCCAAGGCGATCGCGAAGAACTCCGAGATCACCGTCGAGCAGGTCGAGGCCGCCTTCGAGCAGCCCGACGCGATCGGTCTGCCGCCCGAGGCGAACGGCAATCCCGAAGGTTTCCTGTATCCGGCGACGTACGTCGTCACGCCGGGCATGGACGCTGTCGAGCTGCTCAAGCAGATGGTGGCCAAGACCGTCGAGGTCGAGAAGCGCTTGGACATCGAGACGCGGGCCCAGGCCGTCGGGCTGACCAAGACGCAGGTCATGACGTTGGCCAGCATCCTGGAATACGAGGCGAACCAGGACGCGGACTATCCGAAGGTCGCGCGGGTCTTCCTGAACCGCCTCGAACGGGGGATAGCGCTGCAGTCCGATGCCACCGTCTCGTACGCCAACGGCATCACCGGTGACGTCTGGACGACGCCGGAGCAGCGCGCCAACCAGTCCGAGTACAACACCTACGTCCACCAGGGGCTGCCGCCCGGTCCGATCGGTGCGGCGGGGGAGAAGACGATCGAAGCGGTGCTCAACCCGGCCGACGGGGACTGGCTCTACTTCGTGCCCGACTACGAGAACAACACGACCGTGTTCAGCACGACCTTGGCCGAGCACGAACGAGCCGTGGCGAAGCTGAAGGCCTGGTGCAGCGATCCGTCCAAGGACGAGGACGACATCTGCTGATGCGCGCGGCCGTCCTGGGCAGTCCCATCGCCCACTCCTTGTCGCCGGTCATGCATCGGGCGGCGTACGCGGCCGCCGGGCTGGACTGGACGTACGACGCGATCGACGTTCCCGCAGGGGGTCTGGCAGCCGTCGTGTCGGGATTGGGTGATGAGTGGCGCGGTCTGTCGGTGACCGCTCCGCTGAAACCCGAAGCCGCGGCATTCGCCACGGATCGCACACCTGTCGTGGAACGTCTCGGTGCGGCGAACACGTTGGTGCGCACCTCGAAGGGATGGATCGCCGACAACACCGATGTTCCCGGCGCGTTGGCGGCGTTGGCCGAGGCGGGCATCTCGGTCCTGGACGTGGTGCGCATTCTCGGGGCCGGCGCGACCGCGGCCGCGATGGCGTACGCGGTGGCCACGGCCGGCGCGACGCGCATCGAGATCATCGCCCGCGACCCGTCACGTGCCGACGCGGCTGTCGCGGCGGGGGTCGACGCCGGTGCCGAGGTCACCGTGGCGCGACTCGACGACGCCGCGGCCGGTCACGCCGATCTGCTGATCTCCACCGTCCCTGTGGCAGCTGTGCGAGATCGGGCCGCCGACTGGGTCGACGCCGTCGGGGCCGTGTTCGACGTCGTCTACGACCCGTGGCCCACCGCGCTGGCCACGGCAGCCGAGCAGCGTGGGGTCCCGGTGCTGTCGGGCCTGGACCTGCTGGCCCACCAGGCCGTGCTGCAGCTCGAGCAGATGGCAGGGGTCGCGGTCGACGTCGAGCTGCTCAGAGGCGCGGCCCGTGCAGCGCTCGCGGCTCGCTGACCCGCCACGGACTTCACGCACGCGTGGTGTTCATGTGACAGCAGGGGCGGGACATCCACTACGGTCGGTCCGTGACCATTGCTGTTGCCGTTGTCGCTGCTGCGGTCGTCGCGGCCCTGGGGCCGTGGGCGGTCGCGCACCTTCCGGAGCCGACTCGACCGGCGGAGGGCAAGCCGCTCTACGTCGACATCGCGCACCGGCGAGGCGCGCGCTGGTGGATGGTCGTTCCGGCTGCTGTCGCGGCGGGGCTGGTGGCGTGGCGCGTCGAGACCGTCGAGATCCTGCCCGCCTGGGTGCTGTTGTGCGGCGTGGGCGGGTGGCTCGCATTCGTCGACTGGCACTCGCACTACCTGCCGTTTCGGATCACCGCGCCGCTGTACCTCGGCGTGTGGCTGCTGGTCGGGCTGGCAGCGGTCCTCCTCGGTGATCGTGACGTCGCGGCGCGGGCGCTGGTCGCGAACGTCGTCGTGTACCTGGTGTTCAGGCTCATCTACTGGGTCGCGGCCCGATTCCTCGGTGGGGCATTCGGGTTCGGGGACGTGCGGCTCGCCGCGATCCTGGCCGTCGCGCTGGGACCGCTGGGACGTGAGGCGACCCTGGTGGGCCTCTACGCAGGATTCGTCCTGGGTGCGGTCCTCGGCCTGGTGCTCCAACGACTCAAGGTCGTCGCTCCCGGCGAGATCGCGTTCGGCCCCTACCTCCTGGCCGGAGCCGTCGTCGGTGCCGCATGGGGCCCGGCGTTCTACGGCCGCTGAGCCCCGCGCCGGCCTCGTGAGGCCCGTGGGAGAATCGGACCATGCTTCGTTGGTTGACCGCAGGTGAGTCGCACGGCCCTGCCCTGGTGGCGATTCTCGAGGGCCTGCCGGCCGGTGTCGAAGTCAGCAGCAAGGAGATCCAGGCGGCACTGGCTCGCCGCCGGCTCGGCTACGGGCGCGGTGCTCGGATGGCATTCGAGGCCGACGACCTCGAGATCGTCGGCGGCATCCGCCACGGTCGGACGCTCGGCAGCCCGGTGGCGGTGCGCATCGGCAACAGCGAGTGGCCCAAGTGGGAACAGGTGATGGCCGCCGACCCCGTCGATCCCGAGACGTTGGCCGGGCTGAAGCGCAACGCGCCCCTGACCCGCCCGCGGCCAGGACACGCCGACCTGGCGGGCATGCAGAAGTACGGATTCGACGAAGCCAGGCCGATCCTGGAGCGCGCCAGCGCACGCGAGACCGCGGCCCGAGTGGCGTTGGGCGAGGTCGCGGCCCAGTTCATCGCCCAGGCCACGGGCGCCAGGATCGTGTCCCACGTCGTCGAGCTGGGAACCGTCAAGGCCCCGGCTGGCGTGATCCCCTCACCTGCCGACGTCGAGGCGCTCGACGCCGACCCGGTCCGCTGCTTCGACCCTGCAACGAGCGCTGCGATGGTCGCCGAGATCGACGCAGCGCACAAGGACGGCGACACGCTCGGCGGAGTCGTCGAGGTGGTCGTCGAGGGGCTCCCGCCCGGTCTCGGCTCCCACACGCACTGGGACCGCCGACTGGACGCGCGTCTGGCGCAGGCACTGATGGGCATCCAGGCCATCAAGGGTGTCGAGCTCGGAGACGGCTTCGAGCTGGCACGCACCCGCGGTTCGGCCGCCCACGACGAGATCGTCCCTGACCAGGTGCCGGAAGGGACGCCGGCACAGCTGGCCGTCCGCCGCGTCTCGGGTCGTTCGGGAGGCACCGAAGGCGGCATGACGACCGGTGAGCTGTTGCGCGTCCGTGCCGCGATGAAACCGATTGCCACGGTGCCGCGGGCGCTGCGCACCGTCGACGTGGAGACGGGCGAGGAGACCACCGCGCACCACCAGCGTTCCGACGTGTGCGCCGTGCCGGCCGCCGGGATCGTGGCGGAGGCGATGGTCGCACTCGTCGTCGCGGACGCGATCCTCGACAAGTTCGGCGGCGACTCGGTGCCCGAGACCGCCCGCAACGTCCAGGGCTACCTGGCCAACCTGAGGTACGTGTGACGGGTCCGGTGGTCGTGCTCGTCGGCCCGCCCGGAGCGGGCAAGACCACGGTCGGTGAAGCACTCGCCCAGCGCCTGGGTGTCGCCCTGCGCGACACCGACCACGACATCGAGATGGCCCAGGGGGAGACCGTCCAGGACATCTTCGTGACGCGCGGAGAACCGCACTTTCGCGAGCTGGAGGAGCACGCGGTCGCGTTTGCGCTCGAGGAGCACGCGGGTGTGCTGGCGCTCGGCGGCGGCGCGGTTCTGAGCGAGGCGACACGCCGGCTGCTCCACGACCGGACCGTCGTGTTCCTCGACGTGAGCCTGTCGGGTGCGGCGTCGCGGGTCGGGCTCGGTGCCGGACGGCCCCTGCTGCTGGGTAACGTGCGGTCCCAGCTCAAGTCCCTGCTCGACGCGCGCCGACCGCTGTACGCCGAGGTCGCCGACCTGACCGTCGACACCGACGAGCTGGACCCGGCGGGCGTGGCGGACGTCATCGTCGACTGGCTCGCGAAACGATCGGAGGAGGACGCATGACGCGCCGTATCACGGTGCACACCGACCACCCCTACGACGTGGTGGTGGGTCGAGGCCTTGACGACCAGCTGCGCGAGTTGGTGTCCACAGGCGACACGCATCGCGTGGCGATCATCCATCCGCGAGCCCTGTCGGTCAGGGCGCAGACATTGCGGTTCGGCCTGCTCGACACCGGACTGCAGGTGCACCTGATCGAGGTACCAGACGGCGACGCCGCCAAGGACGCCGACGTGCTCCACTTCTGCTGGGGCATCCTCGGCGACGCCGGGTTCACCCGGTCCGACGTCGTCGTCGGGCTCGGCGGTGGCGCGACGACCGATCTCGCAGGTTTCGTCGCCGCCACGTGGTTGCGCGGTGTGCGTTTCGTCAATGTCCCGACCACGGTGCTCGGCATGGTCGACGCTGCGGTCGGGGGCAAGACCGGCATCAACACCGCCCACGGCAAGAACCTGGTCGGCGCGTTCTACGAGCCCGTCGGTGTGCTGTGCGATCTGAACGCGCTGCAGACGCTGCCGGGTGCCGAGCTACGCAGCGGACTGGCAGAGGTGCTCAAGTGCGGCTTCATCGCGGACACGACGATCCTCGACGACTTCGAGAACAACCCGTCCGCCGCGATGGACGTCACGGGCGACCTGTTGGCCGATCTGGTGGTGAGAGGCATCAAGGTCAAGGTCGACACCGTGGCGAACGACTTCCGCGAGACAGGCGCTGACGGCGGCATCGGGCGCGAGGCGCTCAACTACGGTCACACCCTGGGTCACGCGATCGAGACGTTCGAGGGTCACGGCGGGATGAGACACGGTGAGGCCATCTCGATCGGCATGGTGTTCGTCGCCGAGCTGGCCCACCGCACCGGACGCATCGACGACGCGGCGTTCGTCCGGCACCGCCGCGTGCTGCAGGCAGCCGGGCTGCCCACGTCGTACCGCTCCGATGTCTGGGACGCGCTCCTGGCGACGATGCGACTCGACAAGAAGTCGCGAGGCGACCAACTACGCTTCGTCGTGCTGCAGCGGCAGCCGCCGACCTCGCTGGTCCCCGACCCGAGCAATCCTCCCGGACGTACCAAGCCGGTGATCTTCGCAGGGCCGGACGAAGCGCTGCTCCGCGAGTGCTACCGAGCCGTCAGCTCGTGACCGGAACCCGGATCGGGCGGCTCCGATCGATCCTGCACGATCGTGGCCTCGACGGCATCGTGGTCACGACCTTGGTCAACCTGCGATATCTGACCGGATTCACCGGCTCGAACGGCGCTGTCGTGGTCGCGTCCGACGGTCCGGCCGTCCTGCTGACCGACGGCCGATACCGCGATCAGGCGGCCGTGCAGTGCCCTGACCTCGAGGTCGTCGTCGACCGTGATCTGATCGGATCCGCCGCTGCTCGTCTCCACGGGACGTGGGCCGTCGAGACCCACACGTTGAGCGTCGACGCCCATCGCGACCTGACCGAGCGGTCGACGGCGCAGCTGGTCGGCGCCGAGCGCGTCGTGGAGTCCCTGCGGGAGGTCAAGGACGAGACCGAGGTCGCGGCCCTGCGTCGGGCCTGTCAGATCTCGGTCGATGCCCTGGAGTGGCTCTGGACCCAACGACTGTCCGGACGCACCGAGCGCCAGCTCGCGCGACTGGTGGAGAACCGCGTGCTCGAGCTGGGTGCCGAGGCGATCGCCTTCGACACGATCGTCGCCGCCGGCGAGCACAGCGCGATCCCGCACCACCAGCCGACCGACCGCCCTGTGGCATTCGGCGACCTGCTCAAGGTCGACTTCGGTGCGCGCGTCGACGGCTACCACGCCGACTGCACCCGGACCGTCACGATCGGGCCCGCCGCCGACTGGCAGCGCGAGATCCACGCCGCCGTCCAGGAGTCACAAGCCGCCGGTGTCGCGGTGTGCACCGAGGGCACCGCAGTGGCCGACGTGGACGCGGCAGCGCGTCGTTCGTTGGAGGCCTCCGGGTGGCTCGAGCACTTCACGACCGGCTTGGGACACGGCGTCGGACTGCAGATCCACGAGGACCCGTTCATCGGCGCGCAGCACGCCGGTAGACTGGTCAGCCGCACCGTCCTGACGGTCGAGCCGGGGATCTACCTGCCGGGCCGTGGGGGAGTGCGCATCGAAGACACCGTCGCCGTCGGGTCCCACCCGGAGATCCTCACAACGACGCCCACCGACCTTCTGGAGATCGCCTGATGGCAACCACCAACGACCTGAAGAACGGCATGGTCCTCAAGATCGACGGAGGCCTGTGGTCCGTCATCGAGTTCCAGCACGTCAAGCCCGGCAAGGGCCCGGCCTTCGTCCGCACCAAGCTGAAGAACGTCGAGACCGGCAAGTCGGTCGACAAGACGTTCAATGCCGGCACCAAGGTCGACACCGCGAACGTGGACAAGTCCACGATGCAGTACCTGTACAACGATGGCAGCAGCTACGTCTTCATGGACACCACGAGCTACGACCAGATCGAGGTCACCCCCGAGGTCATGGGCGACGCCGTCGACTACCTGCTGGAGAACCAGGAAGCGGTCGTGGCGACCAACGAAGGTCGTGTCCTGTACGTCGAGCTGCCCGCGTCGGTCGAGCTGGTCATCGAGCACACCGAGCCGGGCCTGCAGGGCGACCGCTCCAGCGGCGGCACGAAGCCGGCGCGGCTGGAGACCGGCAAGGAGATCCAGGTGCCGCTGTTCCTCGACACCGGCGAGAAGATCAAGGTCGACACCCGTGACGGTAGCTATCTCGGCCGTGTGAAGGCCTGATGTCTGCGCGTACCAAGTCACGCAAGCGAGCGCTCGACGTGCTGTTCGAGTCCGAGCTGCAGGCGCTGCCGACCGGTGGCACGCTCGCCGAACGTCGAGCGCCCGATCACGAGCACCCCGCGAACGACTACGCGGCCGCACTCGTCGAGGGCGTCATCGCCCACCAGGAACAGCTCGATGCGTTGATCGCCGAGCACTCGGTGGGCTGGACGCTCGAACGCATGCCGGCAGTCGATCGCAATCTGTTGCGCATCGGCGCATTCGAGATCTTGTACTGCGACGACGTGCCCGATCAGGTCGCCGTCAGCGAGGCGGTCGACCTGGCTCGCGATCTGTCGACCGATGAGTCGCCCAAGTTCGTCGGTGGACTGCTGGGACGGATCGCTCAGGTCAAGACGGCGTAGTCGGTCCCGATCGAGCCGTTCGGCGCGGTCAGCGGGCGCAACACCGCCGTGCAGACCTGCCGCCGGGTGTCGATGGTCGCCCTGATAACCTCGTCCCGAACCATCCTTTAACCACCGTCCCGTGAGGCGGAGAAGGAGAGGTCAGCGTTGGTTGCTGTGCCCGCGTCCGCTCGGACGGTCCTGGACGACCAGGACATCTCCCGAGCGTTGACCCGCATCACCCACGAGATTCTCGAGAAGAATCGTGACGCCGACGATCTGGTGCTGCTGGGTGTCCCGACCCGCGGGGTGCACCTCGCCCAGCGCATCGCGGCCAAGATGTCACAGGTCGAGGGTCGCGACATCTCATCCGGAGCGCTCGACGTCACGATGTACCGGGACGATCTGAGGCTGCAGCCGGCGCGATCGCTGGAGCACACCGACATCCCCGACGACATCGACGGCCGCATCGTCGTGCTGATCGACGACGTCCTGATGAGTGGCCGCACCATCCGAGCGGCGCTCGACGCGCTGGCCGACCACGGCCGTCCCCGCGCCGTGCAGCTCGCGGTCCTGGTCGATCGAGGCCACCGCGAGCTGCCGATCCGGGCCGACTACGTGGGCAAGAACCTGCCGACGTCGATGGAGGAGAAGGTCAAGGTGCGACTCGCCGAGATCGACGCCGAGGACTCCGTCACGATCGAAGCCGTCGGCGAAGGAGGCCAGGCATGAAGCACCTGCTCAGCGCCGGCGACCTGAGTCGCGACGAGGCGGTCCGGATCCTCGACACCGCAGAAGAGCTGCTGGGTGTGGCCAGACGGCCCATCAAGAAGCTGCCCACGCTTCGCGGTCGCACGATCGTCAACCTGTTCTTCGAGGACTCGACGCGCACGCGCATCAGCTTCGAGGCGGCGGCCAAGCGACTGTCGGCCGACGTCATCAACTTCTCGGCCAAGGGATCGAGCGTCAGCAAGGGCGAGAGTCTCAAGGACACGGCGCTGACACTGCAGGCCATGGGGGCCGACGCAGTCGTGATCCGGCACAGCGCCTCGGGTGCTCCGCATCGCCTGGCGCACTCGCAGTGGACCCGCGGCGCCGTCGTCAACGCCGGTGACGGTACTCACGAGCATCCGACCCAGGCGCTGCTCGACGCGTTCACCGCTCGCAAGCACCTCGGCGGCGACCTGGCGGGGCGCAACATCACGATCGTCGGCGACGTCCTGCACAGTCGTGTCGCTCGCTCCAACGCTCTGCTGCTGAACACGCTCGGTGCCAACGTCACGCTCGTCGCCCCGCCCACGTTGCTGCCGGTCGGCGTCGACGCGTGGCCGGTCCAGACCTCGTACGACCTCGACGCCTCGCTGGAGAAGGCGGACGCCGTCATGATGCTGCGGGTCCAGGCCGAGCGGATGAACGCCGCTTACTTCCCCAGCGCGCGTGAGTACAGCCGCCGCTACGGGCTCGACGTCGCGCGGATGAACCGTCTGCAGGACCACGCGATCGTGATGCACCCGGGCCCGATGAACCGCGGGATGGAGATCAGCGCCGACGTGGCCGACTGCGAACGCTCCGTCATCGTCGAGCAGGTCACGAACGGTGTCGCCGTCCGCATGGCGGTGCTGTACCTGCTGGTCGGCGGTCAGACCGACGACACCGGCCCTGACACCTCGGGCAGTACCGAGAACATCCACTCCGACAACGAAGGCGCTCGATGACCACGTACCTGATCCGCGGTGCAGCTGTGCTGGGCGGCGACTCCACCGATCTGCTGATCGAAGACGGCGTCGTGCGATCCGTGGGCCGTGGGCTGACCGCCGACGGGGCGACCGTCGTCGACGCCGACGGTCTGATCGCTCTGCCCGGGCTGGTCGATCTGCACACGCACCTGCGTGAACCCGGTCGAGAGGACGCCGAGACGGTGCACACCGGGGCGCAGGCAGCCGCTCGAGGTGGGTACACGTGTGTACATGCGATGGCCAACACCGACCCCGTGGCGGACACCGCGGGCGTCGTCGAACAGGTGTGGAGGCTGGGCCGCGAGTCCGGGTACTGCGACGTCCAGCCGGTCGGTGCCGTGACGGTCGGGCTGGCCGGGGAGCGCCTGGCCGAGCTCGGGGCGATGGCCGACTCGGCGGCAGCGGTTCGGGTGTTCTCCGACGACGGCAAGTGCGTCAGCGATGCCGTGCTGATGAGGCGAGCCCTGGAGTACGTGAAGGCCTTCGACGGCGTCATCGCCCAGCACGCGCAGGAGCCGCGGTTGACCGAAGGTGCCCAGATGAACGAGGGCGTGCTGTCGGGCGAGCTGGGCCTGCAGGGCTGGCCCGCGGTCGCCGAGGAGGCGATCATCGCCCGTGACGTGCTGCTCGCCGAGCACGTCGGTTCACGCCTGCACGTGTGCCACCTGTCGACGCGTGGTTCGGTCGAGATCGTCCGCTGGGCCAAGAGCCGCGGTATCGACGTGACGGCCGAGGTGACGCCGCACCACCTGCTGCTGACCGACGAGCTGGTCCGCAGCTACGACCCGATCTACAAGGTCAACCCGCCGTTGCGCACCGCCGACGACGTCCAGGCCGTCCGCGAAGGGCTGGCCGACGGGACGATCGACATCGTCGCCACCGACCATGCTCCGCATCCGATGGAGGACAAGGAGTGCGAGTGGTCGGCAGCAGCGTTCGGCATGCTCGGGTTGGAGACGGCGCTGAACATCGTGCAGCAGACCATGGTCGACACCGGCTTGATCGGCTGGCCGCGGGTTGCCGAAGCGATGTCGACGATCCCGGCCCGCATCGGTCGCGTGTCGACCCACGGCCGGCCCGTCGCGGAGGGCGAACCGGCACACCTGGTGCTCTACGACCCCGCAGCCAGCCGCGTGGTCGAACCGGCCGACACCGCATCGCTGTCCCGCAACACGCCGTACGCCGGACGTGAGCTGCCAGGGCGCGTCGTGGCGACGTTCCTCGACGGCCGCCCAACTGTCCTCGAAGGAGAACTGCAGTGAGTCAGACCGAAGCCATCCTGGTCCTCGAGGACGGCCGGGTGTTCCGCGGTGAGTCGTACGGCGCCACCGGTGAGACGATCGGCGAGATCGTCTTCTCGACCGGGATGACCGGTTACCAGGAGACCTTGAGCGACCCGTCCTACAAGGGGCAGATCGTCGCGATGACGGCGCCGCACATCGGCAACACCGGCATCAACGACGAGGATTTCGAGTCACGTCGCATCTGGGTCGACGGCTACATCGTCCGCGACCCGGCACGGGTGCGATCGAGCTGGCGGAGCAACCGCACGCTCGACGCCGAGCTGACGGCCCAAGGTGTCGTCGGGATCAGCGGAATCGACACCCGCGCGCTGACGCGCCACCTGCGTGAGCGCGGTTCCATGCGGGGCGGCATCAGCACGACCAGCTCGGTCGACGAGCTGTTGGCCAAGGTGCAGGCGGCGCCGCAGATGAAGGGTGCCAACTTCCTGGCCGACGTCACGACGGCCGAGACGTACGTGGTGCCGGCCGCGGGGAACAAGCAGCTGACGGTGGCGGCCCTCGATCTGGGCATCAAGGGCATGACGCCGACACTGATGGCCGCTCGCGGTATCGAGGTGCACGTCATGCCGGCCACCGCGACCTTCGACGACATCCGGGCGATCGAACCCGACGGCGTCTTCATGTCGAACGGTCCCGGTGACCCGGCAACGGCCGACCATGCCGTGAGCGTCGTGCAGCAGGTGCTGGCCGCGCGGATCCCGTACTTCGGGATCTGCCTGGGCAACCAGGTCTTCGGTCGAGCGCTCGGCCTCGGCACCTACAAGCTGACCTACGGGCATCGCGGGATCAACCAGCCCGTCCAGGACCTGACGACCGGAAAGGTCGAGATCACGGCCCACAACCACGGGTTCGCGGTCGACGCTCCGACGACCGGGACGTTCGACACACCCTACGGACCCGGGCGCGTGACCCACGTGTGTCTCAACGACGACGTCGTGGAGGGGCTCGCGCTCCTCGAGGCGCCCGCGTTCAGCGTGCAGTACCACCCGGAGGCGGCGGCCGGGCCCCATGACGCCGCGTACCTGTTCGACCGGTTCGTCGAGCTCATGAACTCACAGAAGGTGGCCGGCTGATGCCCAGACGTCACGACATCTCATCGGTGCTGGTCATCGGATCGGGCCCGATCGTCATCGGCCAGGCCTGCGAGTTCGACTACTCGGGCACCCAGGCCTGCAGGGTGCTGCGGGAGGAGGGCCTGCGCGTCATCTTGATCAACTCCAACCCGGCCACGATCATGACCGATCCGGAGTTCGCCGACGCGACGTACGTCGAACCCATCACGCCGGAGTTCGTCGAGAAGGTCATCGCCAAGGAACGCCCCGACGCGCTGCTCGCGACCCTCGGCGGCCAGACGGCGCTCAACGCGGCGATCGCGCTGGACAAGGCCGGGATCCTGGCCAAGTACGACGTGGAGCTGATCGGCGCCTCGATCGATGCGATCGAAAAGGGCGAGAACCGCGAGTCGTTCAAGCAGATCGTCGAGGGTCTGCCGGCCGAGTGGGGCGCCGAGGTCGCCAAGTCGGTCATCTGTCACACGATGGAGGAGTGCCTGGCCGGTGTGCCGGAGCTCGGCGGATATCCGGTCGTCGTGCGGCCCTCGTTCACGATGGGCGGCAGCGGCGGCGGCATCGCGTTCGACGAGGACGACCTGCACCGCATCGCCGGCTCCGGTCTGGCGCTCAGCCCGACGACCGAGGTGCTCCTGGAGGAGTCGATCCTGGGCTGGAAGGAGTACGAGCTCGAGGTCATGCGTGACACCGCCGACAACGTGGTGATCGTGTGCTCGATCGAGAACTTCGACCCCATGGGCGTCCACACCGGCGACTCGATCACGGTCGCGCCGGCGATGACCTTGACCGACGTCGAGTACCAGCGGTTGCGCGACATCTCGCTGGGTGTGATCCGTGAGGTCGGCGTCGAGACCGGCGGCTGCAACATCCAGTTCGCGGTCAACCCCGAGAACGGTCGCATCGTGGTGATCGAGATGAACCCGCGCGTCTCGCGATCCAGTGCGCTGGCCTCGAAGGCCACGGGATTCCCGATCGCCAAGATCGCTGCGAAGGTCGCGATCGGCTACACCCTCGACGAGATCCCCAACGACATCTCGGTGCGCGCGGACGGTGAGTCGACGCCGGCCGCGTTCGAGCCGACCCTGGACTACGTCGTGGTCAAGGTGCCGCGGTTCGCGTTCGAGAAGTTCCCGGCGGCCGACTCGACCCTGACCACCCACATGAAGTCGGTCGGTGAGGCGATGGCGATCGGGCGCAACTTCACCGAGGCCCTGCAGAAGGCGTTGCGGTCGCTGGAGCGCAAGGACGCCGAGTTCGACTGGTCCAAGCAGTGGGTCGAGCTGGACAAGGACACGCTGCTGCGGGAGATCGCCCGGCCGCACGACGGGCGGCTCAAGCAGATCATGGACGCGATCCGCGCGGGTGCGACGGCCGAGGAGATCTTCGACGCCACCGCGATCGATCCGTGGTTCGTCGACCAGCTGTTCTTGATCAACGAGATCGCGCAGGACCTGATCGCCGCCGACGAGCTGACGCCACAGCTGCTGCGCAAGGCCAAGCGCCACGGCTTCAGCGACGCGCAGCTGGGCCGGATCCGCGGACTGTCCGCGGACGTCGTCCGCGGCATCCGTCATGCGTTGGGGGTGCGGCCGGTGTACAAGACGGTCGACACGTGTGCTGCCGAGTTCGCGGCCAAGACGCCGTACCACTACTCGACGTACGACGAGGAGACCGAGGTCGAGCCGCGTGACAAGCCGGCCGTCATCGTCTTGGGCAGTGGCCCGAACCGCATCGGCCAGGGCATCGAGTTCGACTACTCGTGCGTCCACGCGGTGCAGGCGCTCTCCGAGGTCGGCTACGAGACCGTCATGGTCAACTGCAACCCCGAGACGGTCTCGACCGACTACGACACGGCCGACCGGCTGTACTTCGAGCCGCTGACGCTCGAGGACGTGCTCGAGGTGGTGCACGCCGAGAGCGAGGCCGGTCCGCTAGCCGGCGTTCTGGTGCAGCTGGGCGGTCAGACACCGCTGGGTCTGGCAGCGGGGTTGGAGGCTGCGGGCGTGCCGATCGTCGGTACGCAGCCGGCCGCGATCGAGCTGGCCGAGGAGCGCGGCGCGTTCGGTCGGGTGCTCGACGAGGCCGGTCTCGTGGCGCCCAAGAGCGGGATGGCCACGACGTTCGCCGACGCCAAGCGCATCGCCACCGAGATCGGGTACCCCGTGCTCGTGCGCCCGTCGTATGTGCTGGGCGGCCGCGGCATGGAGATCGTCTACGACGAGCAGACCCTCGAGGACTACATCAACCGGGCCACCCAGATCACGCCGGAGCGTCCGGTCCTGGTCGACCGGTTCCTCGACGACGCCATCGAGCTCGACGTCGATGCGCTCTACGACGGCGAGGAGCTCTTCCTCGGCGGGGTGATGGAGCACATCGAGGAGGCCGGCGTGCACTCGGGCGACTCGGCCTGCGCCCTGCCGCCCATCACGCTCGGCGATCTGGAGATCCAGCGCATTCGCGAGGCGACGGAGGCGATCGCGAAGGGTGTCGGCGTGCGTGGTCTGGTCAACATCCAGTTCGCGCTGTCGTCGGACATCCTGTACGTGATCGAGGCCAATCCGCGGGCGTCGCGGACGGTGCCGTTCGTCTCCAAGGCCACGGCGACGCCGTTGGCGAAGGCGGCGGCTCGGCTGATGCTGGGCGAGTCCATCGCCGATCTGCGGGCCGCCGGTGTCCTGCCGGCCGACCGCGACGGCGGGTCGTTGCCCGACGACGCCCCGATCGCGGTCAAGGAAGCCGTCATGCCGTTCAACCGGTTCCGCACGTTCGAGGGCAAGTACGTCGACACGCTGCTCGGCCCGGAGATGAGGTCGACCGGCGAGGTGATGGGCTTCGACCGCACGTTCGGGACCGCGTTCGCCAAGAGCCAGGCCGGCGCCCAGGGTGGGCTGCCGCTGTCGGGCAAGGTGTTCGTGTCGGTCGCCAACCGGGACAAGCGGCACATGATCTTCCCGGTCAAGCGGTTGGCGGACCTGGGCTTTGAGATCCTGGCCACGAGCGGGACGGCGAAGGTGCTGGCCCGCAACGGGGTCAAGGCCACGGTGCTGCGCAAGCTTCACGAGGAGCCGCTGGAGGGCCAGGAGGCGTCGACGATCGTGGAGAAGATCCATGAGCAAGACGTCGACCTGATCATCAACACGCCCCACGGCGTCAGCGCCGGGACCAACGCCCGCGTCGACGGCTACGAGATCCGCACCGCCGCCGTCGGCGAGGGCATCCCCTGCGCCACGACGGTCCAGGGCCTGGCCGCCGCGGTCCAAGGAATCGAGGCCCAGATCGAAGGCAGCATCGGTGTCACCTCGCTGCAGGACTGGGCCGCCCGCCTGAACGGGACCGCGCGGTGAGGCGGCTGCGGTTTCCCAACTTAAGTTGGGAATCCACCACCATCTTCGGTGTGCGCACCGAAGATGGTGGCAGGTTGCCGAAGACCAACCGGAGCGGGGGAACTCGATGACCTTCGGGTCGCGGTTCGATGCGGCACGTCAGGCCTATGGTCCGCTGTGTGTGGGGATCGACCCGCACGCCTCGGTCCTGGAGTCGTGGGGTCTGGACGACTCGTTCGCGGGCCTGGAGCAGTTCGCCGAGACGTGCGTCGAGGCGTTCGCGGGCCATGTCGGTTTCGTCAAGCCGCAGAGCGCGTTCTTCGAACGGTTCGGATCGCGCGGTGTCCAGGTGCTCGAGTGGCTGCTCCAACAGTTCCGGCACACCGGCACACTCACGATCCTCGACGTCAAGCGCGGCGACATCGGCAGCACCGCGACCGCCTACGCGCAGGCCTATCTCGACGACGACGCACCGATGGCAGCCGACGCCGTCACGGTCAGTCCGTACCTCGGATTCGGATCTCTCGACCCGTTCTTCGCCGAAGCCGAGCGTAACGACGCCGGCGTCTTCGTCCTGGCGTTGACCTCGAACCCCGAGGGCCCTGAGTTCCAGCACGCGGTGGTCGGCGACGGTCACACCGTGGCCGGCTCCGTGCTGGCTCAGCTGCGCACGTTGAACGCGGGCGCCGAACCGATCGGATCGTTCGGCGCCGTCGTCGGGGCGACGATCGGCGGAACCGGTGAGGACCTCGACATCAACGGGCCGCTCCTGGTCCCCGGATTCGGGGCTCAGGGCGGCACCGTCGACGACATCGCCGAGCTGTTCGCAGACGTGTCGCACGCGGTGCTGCCCTCGTCATCGAGAGGCGTGTTGAAGGCCGGACCCGAAGTCGACTCGCTGCGTTCGGTTGCCGCACGGATCAACGCCGAACTAGTAGTGTCCCAACCAGCGCAGGACACCACGTCCGACACGGAGTAGACACAGGTCAACGGCACGAGGAGGGGGCGATGGGACGCATCACCGCGATCGCGGTCACCGCCGTCACGATCGCGACCGTCCTGTCCGGATGCAGCATCAGCCGCAGTCCTTACTGTCAGGCCGTCGAGGACCATCAGGAGCTGCTCAGCTCGTTCGACTCGGACCGAAGCGACGCGGGGTACACCGCCTACGCACGAGCCCTGGCTGCCATCGCTGCAGAAGCACCTGCTGAGACCCAGAAGGACTGGAAGAAGCTCGCCGACGTGACCCAAGCGGTGGTCACGGCCCACACCGAGGTCGGGTTCAAGCTCGAGGACATGGACAGCAAGTCCAAACGCGAAGGTCTCAGCGCCGGCGACATCGAATCGATCAACGCCGCTTACAAGGCGTTCAACGACACCGTGGACCAACGCGCGGCTGTGGTGGCCGACGCCGACAAGACATGTGACATCACGCTGAAGTAAGTTTCTGCACTATCGACAACGAGGTGAGACAGATGGCCCTTCCGATCCTGACCCCCGAGCAGCGCCAGGCAGCTCTGGAGAAGGCAGCACAGGCGCGACAGATCCGTGCCGAGGTCAAGAACCGTTTGAAGACGTCGGGCGCGACGCTCGCTGAGGTGATCAGCGAGTCGAAGGCCAACGAGGTCGTCGCCAAGCTCAAGGTCGTCGACCTGCTCAAGTCGATGCCCGGCGTCGGCGCGGTCAAGGCCAAGGAGATCATGGACCGGCTCGGCATCGCCGAGAGCCGTCGGCTGCGCGGTCTGGGTGCGAACCAGATCAAGGCGTTGCTCGACGAGTTCAGGTCGCGTGCCTGACGGCGGGTCCGCCGCCGCACGCCTGATCGTTCTTGCCGGTCCCACTGCGGTCGGCAAGGGCACCGTGGCGGACTGTGTCCGCCGCACCCACCCGGAGATCTGGATATCGGTCTCGGCGACGACGAGGGCGCCGCGGCCGGGCGAGGTCGACGGGGAGCACTACCACTTCGTCAGCGACGCCGAGTTCGACCGGCTGATCGAGGACGACGGGCTGCTGGAGTGGGCTGTGGTGCACGGGGCGGCTCGTTACGGCACCCCTCGAGCCGCCGTCGAGGCGCAGCTGGCAGCCGGTCGCCCGGCGTTGCTCGAGATCGACCTGCAGGGCGCTCGGCAGGTGCGCGAACGCATGCCGGAGGCCTTCCTGGTCTTCCTCAAACCGCCGAGCTTCGAGGAACTGGTGCGCAGGTTGACCGGTCGCGGCACCGAGACCCCGGCCGAACGTGAGCGTCGATTGCAGACCGCGCGGGTCGAGCTGGCGGCCGAGGAGGAGTTCGACGCGACGATCGTCAACTCCGATGTCGAGACCGCGTGCCGCGAATTGATAGACTTGTTCGGTCAGGCGGGCCGCGTCCCTGCGCCCGATGCCGACATCTAGTCATCACGACAGATCCCCGATCAGTAGAAGGACCACTGTGGCCATCACCCGTTCCGTCGCCGAGGGCGTCACCAATCCGCCGCTGGACGACCTGCTGGAGAAGACCGACTCCAAGTACAAGTTGGTCCTGTACAGCGCCAAGCGCGCCCGTCAGATCAACGCGTACTACTCGCAGTTGGGTGAGGGGCTGCTGGAGTACGTCGGTCCGCTGCTCGAGACCGGGGTGCAGGAGAAGCCGCTGTCGATCGCGCTGCGCGAGATCAACGCCGACCTGCTGACGGTCGAGGACATCGATCCCGAGGCCGAGGCTGCCGCCGCGGCTGCCGACGAGGCCTGACCAACAGGGACCTGACATGGCCGAGATCGTCCTCGGAGTCTCCGGAGGCATCGCCTCCTACAAGGCCGCATCGCTGTTGCGGCTGCTGACCGAGTCCGGGCACGGCGTACGCGTCGTCCCGACGGCATCGGCACTGAACTTCGTGGGCGCTGCCACGTGGGAGGCGCTGTCGGGCAAGCCGGTCCAGCACGAGGTGTTCGACCACGTCGACGAGGTGGCCCACGTGCGTATCGGCCAGTCGGCCGATCTGGTCGTCGTGGCCCCGGCCACGGCCAACCTGCTGGCGAAGGCGGCCCAGGGTCTGGCCGACGACCTGCTGACCAGCACGTTGCTGACGGCACGGTGCCCGGTCGTGATGGCGCCGGCCATGCACACCGAGATGTGGGAGCACGCGGCGACGCAGGCGAACGTGGCGACGCTGCGTGACCGGGGCGCCATCGTGCTGGAGCCCGCTGTCGGCCGCTTGACCGGCAAGGACTCGGGCGCAGGTCGACTGCCCGAGCCCGAACAGCTGCACACCGCGATCACCCACCTGCTCAGTGGCCGGCCGAACGATCTGGCTGGGCGTCACGTCGTGGTGTCAGCCGGCGGTACCCGGGAGTATCTCGATCCCGTTCGGTTCCTGGGCAACCGTTCCTCCGGTCGACAGGGGTATGCCTTGGCCGAGGCGGCCGTGGCTCGTGGCGCCCGTGTCACTCTGGTCGCGGCGAACGTCTCCCTGCCCGATCCGGCCGGCGTCGAGATCCGCCGCGTGGTGAGCACCGCCGAGCTTCGTGAAGCCGTCGTCGACGCGAGTGCCGACTGCGATGCCGTGGTGATGGCCGCTGCGCCGGCCGACTTCCGGCCGGCGGAGTTCGTCGAGTCCAAGATCAAGAAGTCCGTCACCGGAGCCGCGCCCGACATCGAGCTGGTGGAGAACCCCGACATCCTGGCCGAGCTGGTGGCGTCCCGCACGAGCAAGCGACCGGTCATCGCCGGTTTCGCTGCCGAGACCGGTGATGCCAGTGCGACGGTCATCGAGCACGGGCGGGCCAAGCTCGAGCGCAAGGGGTGCGACTTGTTGGTCGTCAACGACGTCAGCGCCGGCAAGGTGTTCGGTTCGCAGATCAACGAAGCGGTCATCTTGGCCGCAGACGGCTCGGTGGTCGAGGTCCCGTCAGGGCCGAAGGCCGATTTGGCCCACGCGATCTGGGACCAAGTGGTCCACCGGTTGGACGGCCAGAACTTCTGAGGCTCTGCGTCGTTAGACTTTCGGATGCGCACGACGAGCGCGTCGATCTCGAACAGGAGCACATGTGAGCCGTCTTTTCACCTCCGAGTCGGTGACCGAGGGTCATCCGGACAAGATTGCCGATCAGATCAGCGACAGCATTCTCGACGCCCTTCTCGCGCAGGATCCCAAGAGTCGGGTCGCCGCCGAGACGTTCGTGACCACGGGGCTGGTGCTCGTCGGCGGTGAGGTCACGACGGAGGCGTACGTCGACATCGCGCGGATCGCCCGCGATCGCGTCCTCGAGATCGGGTACGACTCCTCGACCAAGGGCTTCGACGGCCAGTCGTGCGCGGTGCAGGTGACCTTGGACGCCCAGTCTCCCGACATCGCCCAGGGTGTCGACAAGGCCGAGGAGGCCCGCCTCGGGGGAGCCACCGATCCACTGGACCTGCAGGGTGCCGGTGATCAGGGGCTGATGTTCGGCTTCGCGTGTGACGAGACTCCTGAGCTGATGCCGCTGCCCATCACGATCGCTCACCGTCTGGCCGAGCAGCTGACCAAGGTGCGCAAGGACGGCACGCTGCCGTACCTGCGTCCTGACGGCAAGACCCAGGTCACCATCGAGTACGACGACGATGACAAGCCGGTTCGTGTGGAAGCCATCGTGATCTCGACCCAGCACGAGGACGGCGTCGATCTGGAGCACCAGCTGCCGGCCGATCTGAAGAAGCACGTCATCGACGAGGTCCTGGGCCAGTACGAGATCGACGCCTCCGACTACAAGTCCCACATCAACCCGACCGGCAAGTTCGTCATCGGTGGGCCCATGGGCGATGCCGGTCTGACGGGGCGCAAGATCATCGTCGACACGTACGGCGGGTACGCCCGTCACGGCGGTGGTGCGTTCTCGGGCAAGGATCCGAGCAAGGTCGACCGGTCGGCCGCCTACGCCACCCGTTGGGTCGCCAAGAACATCGTCGCGGCAGGCCTGGCGAAGAAGGCCGAGGTGCAGATCGCCTACGCCATCGGCGTGGCTCGTCCGGTGGGCTTCTACGTCGACACCTACGGCACCGAGACGGTTCCGGTCGACAAGATCCGCGAAGCCGTCCTGGAGGTCTTCGACCTGCGCCCGGCCGCGATCGTGCGGGACCTCGACCTGTTGCGCCCCATCTACGCCCAGACCGCTGCGTACGGTCACTTCGGACGTCAGGGGCTGCCGTGGGAGGACACCAGCCGCGCCGAGGCGCTCAAGGCCGCTGCCGGCGCCTGACCTCGGCTCGCTGGCGAGTCACAGGAACACCATGAGCTCCTGGTAATCACGCACTCCTCATGGCATGCATGCCATGAGGAGTGCTGGAACACCATGACCTCATGGTGTTCTATGGCGGGCCGGTCCTTGGTGACGTGGGTGGGAGGCGGTCTGCTCTCGGTGCTCGGCGTCTGCGGCGGCTGATAGAACAGGCTGCGTGAGTGACGACGCCGACGATCAGCTTGCGCTGGTGCCTGCGCCGCCCGTACGGGCACGGAAGGCGAAGGCGGTCGAGGTGGCGTCGGTCGATCCCGTGGCGCGTGTCATCGTCGACACCGGCCTGGCCCATCTGGACCGACCGTTCGACTACCTGGTCCCGGCCGAGCTCGACGACCGGATCGTTCCGGGCTGCCGCGTCCGGGTGCGCTTCGCGGGCCAGCTGGTCGACGGCTTCGTGATCGAGCGGCGTGCCGAGAGTGATCACGAGGGCACGCTGGCCGTGGTGTCGAAGGCGGTCTCACCCGAGCCGGTCCTCGCACCGCAGATCCTGACCCTGGCACGTGCGGTGGCCGATCGGTACGCGGGTACTGTCGGTGACGTCCTTCGATCCGCCGTCCCGCCGCGGCACGCTGCGACCGAGCGCAAGACATCGCGGGCCTGCTCGGTCCCCGACGTCGGGGTCGACGTGGCTGCGTGGGAGGAGTACCCGGCCGGTACCGAGCTCATCGGCGCCCTGCAGGACGGATCGTCGCCGCGCGCCGCGATGGCCGTGCTGCCGCGTCCCGGCCCGGATCGACTCATCGCCGGTGCCGTGCTTGCGACCTTGAAGAGCGGTCGAGGTGCCATCGTCTGCGTCCCGGATGTCCGCGACGTCGAGCGATGGCGTCCGACGTTCGCCGACGTGCTGGGTGATGCCTTCGTCGTGCTGACCAGCGCCCAGTCACCGGCGGAGCGCTATGCGTCCTTCCTCGCGGTGTCGCGCGGAGCTGCCAAGGTCGTGCTCGGCACGCGAGCTGCAGCGTTCGCTCCGGTGCACGATCTGGGTCTGCTGGCGCTGTGGGACGACGGCGACGACCTGTACGCCGAGCCGCGAGCGCCCTACCAGCACACCCGTGACGTCATGCTGCTGCGGGCCCAGCAACACGATTGCGGAGTCATCCTGGCCTCCTACGCACGCAGCGCCGAGGTCCAGTCGCTGGTCGAGTCCGGCTGGTGCATCGACCTGGAGCCCGCGCTCGCAGCCCGGAGGGCCGGCTGGCCTCGGGTCGAGATCACCGACGGCGCCGACAGCGGAGGCATCCCGGTTCGACTGCCGCGGCAGGTCTTCGCCCGGGTCCGAGACAGTCAGGGCCCGGTCCTGATCCAGGTTCCACGCCGCGGCTATCGCGCCGCGCTGGTCTGCCAGACGTGTCGGGCCCCTGCGCGATGTCCCGAGTGCGAAGGCCCGCTGATGCAGCCAGCGGCAGGTGCGGCACCGACGTGTCGATGGTGCGGCCACACCCAGGATCCGTGGGCCTGCCGAGCGTGCTCGGGGCGGACGCTTCGGGCCCCCGTGGTCGGACAGCTGCGCACTGCCGAGGAGATCGCACAGGCTTTTCGGGACCACGCCGTCGTGACGAGCGGTGGAGATCGGATCCTCGACGCAGCGCCCGAGGGCAGGGTCATCGTGCTGGCGACACCCGGCGCCGAACCACCGGCGCCCGGCGGCTACGAGGTGATCGTCCTGCTCGACACGTGGCTGATGCTCGCGCGCGATGACATCCGGGTCGCGGAGGAGTCGCACCGCCGCTGGTTCAACGCGCTCGCACTCGGCAGACCCAGATCGCGGGCCGTCGTCGTCGGCGACTCCAGCGCGCTGCAGGCTCTCGTCAGGGCCGACCCGGTCGGCTCCGCGCGCCGTGAGCTCGCCGAGCGCCGTGAGACCCGGATGCCTCCGATCGGTCGGCTCGCGTCGGTGGAAGGTCCCACCGACGTCGTGCACGCCCTGGCCGCGCGCGAGTGGACCGCCAACACCGACGTGCTCGGGCCGGTGCCCGTGCGGCTGCGTGACGAGCAGGGCGCACGCCTCGTGCTCAGGGCGCCACGTCGCGAGGGTGCGGAACTGGCCGGACTGCTCGCTGCAGTCACGGCCGAGCGCAGTGCCGCCAAGCTGCCCGGCGTTCGCGTCCAGGTCGACCCGCAACGCTTCTGAGGTGGTAGCGCCTAGGATCGAGTGGTGAAGTTGGTCTTTGCCGGAACCCCCGCGACAGCCGTGCCGAGCCTCGAGGCCCTGCTGGCGAGCAGGCATGACGTCACAGCGGTCATCACCCGTCCCGATGCAGCCTCAGGACGCGGCCGGAGCCTGCGCCCCTCACCGGTCTCGGCAGCTGCGGCGGCTCGCGGAATCGAGGTGCTGACCCCGCCTGATCCGTCCGATCCGCAGTTCTTGGACCGCCTGCGCCAGATCGCTCCCGATTGCATCCCGATCGTGGCCTACGGTGCGCTGATTCGGCGCGAAGCGTTGGACATCCCCCCGTACGGGTGGGTCAACCTGCACTTCTCGGTGCTGCCCGCCTGGCGCGGCGCCGCTCCGGTGCAGCGGTCCATCATGGCCGGCGACGAGATCACCGGCGCCACGGTGTTCAGCCTGGTCGAAGAGCTCGATGCCGGGCCCGTGCTGGGCTCGATCACCGAGCGGATTCGTGACGACGACACGGCCGGAACGCTGCTGGCCAGGCTGGCCGACTTCGGCAGCAAGCTGCTCGTCGACGTCATCGACCACATCGAGGACGGCGACATCGGTGTCGTCCCGCAGCCCGACGAGAACATCTCGTACGCCCCGAAGCTGACCACTGACGATGCACGTGTCGACTGGAATCGACCGGCCTATGCCATCAATCGCCAGATTCGCGGGTGTACGCCTGCGCCGGGCGCATGGACGACGGTGTCGGGGGAGCGGCTCAAGCTCGGACCGATCACAGCCACCGTCGACGACACGCTGGAGCCGGGACGGATGGCGATCACCAAGCACGAGGTGAGGGTCGGCACGGCGACGACCGACGTGATCTTGGGCGATGTCCAAGCGGTCGGGAAGAAGCAGATGGCGGCAGCGGACTGGGCGCGTGGTGCTCGGATGCCGCACGACCGCACGCTCGGCACCGATGGTTGACCACGTCCGACTCGCGGCATTCGCAGCACTGCGTGCGGTCGACGAGCGCGATGCGTACGCGAACCTGGTCCTGCCGTCGATCCTGAGCGACCATCGGATCACGGGTCGCGATGCAGCGTTCGCGACCGAGCTCGTCCACGGCACCCTGCGGATGCGCGGAGCCTACGACGCCGTGATCGGTCAGGTTGCCTCGCGTGGCTTGGAATCGCTGGATGCGCCGGTGCTGGACGCATTGCGGATGGGGGCCCACCAAGTGCTGAGCATGCGCGTGTCCGCGCATGCTGCGGTGAGCGAGACGGTCGACGTGGTGCGGCGGGAGATCGGTCGCAAACCGGTCGGTCTCGTCAATGCGCTGTTGCGTCGAATCAGTACCCGGCCGCTGGCCGACTGGCTGACCGACGCGACCCGCGACAGCGACGAGACCGACGCGTTGGCGATCAGGACCTCGCACCCGCGGTGGATCGTCGAGGCACTGCGAGACGTCGTGGGTGCGGCGGCGCTGCCGGCCCTGCTCGAGGCGCAGAATCGTCCGCCCCGTGTCACGCTGGTTGCGCGACCGGGCCTGTGCGAGCCGTCCGACCTACCCGGCGAGCCCGGCCGACTGTCACCGTTCGCTCGGATCCTCACCGCAGGAGGGGTTCCCGGCGAGATCCCCCACGTCCGTGACGGGCGCGCCGGTGTGCAGGACGAGGGATCGCAGATGGTGGCGATCACGGCGGCTGATGCCGTCCTGGACGGCCGTGACGAGCGGTGGCTCGACCTGTGTGCCGGCCCCGGTGGCAAGGCCGCACTGCTCGGTGCCATCGCGGCGCAGCGCGGCGTGACGCTGGTCGCCAACGAGCTGCAGGAGCACCGTGCCGACCTGGTGCGTCAGGCGGTGCGCGCGTTGCCCGACGTGGAGGTGGTGTCGTACGACGGCTGCGAAGGCCCCTGGGCGGACGAGTCGTTCGATCGAGTGCTGGTCGACGCCCCGTGCACAGGTCTGGGCGCCTTGCGGCGTCGCCCCGAAGCCCGCTGGCGGCGTTCGCCGGAAGACCTGGAGCTGTTGGTCCCCCTGCAGAAATCGCTGCTGCTGCGGGCACTGCAAGTCGTCCGCGTCGGCGGAGTGGTCACCTACGCCACGTGCTCGCCCCACCTGGCCGAGACCGATCGGGTCGTCGAGGCGGTCGTCGGCGAGACCGGTGCCGAGCTGGTCTCGGTGCACCGCTGGTGGCCCCACGTCGATGGCACCGACGCGATGTTCGCCGCGGCGCTGCGGCGTCGATAGGGTTTGACCCGTGGGTATCCAGATTGCACCGAGCATGCTCTCCGCCGACTTCGCCAACCTCGAGCTGGAAGCTCAGCGGATCGCCGGCGCCGACTGGTTGCACGTCGACGTGATGGACGGTCACTTCGTCCCGAACCTGACCCTCGGCGCCCCGGTGCTCGAGGCGTTGGCCAAGGTGGCGGCCCAGCCCATCGACGCGCACCTGATGATCGAGGACCCCGACCGATGGGCACCGCAGTACGTCGAGGCCGGTGCCGGCAGCGTCACGTTCCACGTCGAGGCCGCGGCCGCGCCGGTGCGGCTGGCCCGGGAGATCCGCGCCAAGGGGGCCCGCGCGTCGATGGCGCTGAAGCCGGCGACCCCGATCGAGCCGTACGAGGATCTGCTGCCAGAGCTCGACATGGTGCTGATCATGACGGTCGAGCCCGGATTCGGCGGTCAGCAGTTCCTCGATGTGTGCCTGCCCAAGATCGAACGCACTCGGCGCCTGCTCGACAAGGCCGGCGGCGACATCTGGTTGCAGGTCGACGGAGGCATCTCCGCCGAGACGATCGAGCGGTGTGCCGAAGCCGGGGCAGACGTGTTCGTCGCGGGTTCGGCGGTGTTCGGTGCTGACGACCCCGATGAGATGGTCGCCACACTGCGCGGCCTCGCCGACGCAGTACACTGAAGGGGCCTGGGCGACCGGGCACGACAACGAACAAGCTCTGGGGTCGGTGAAATTCCGAGCCGGCGGTGATAGTCCGCGACCCGTGGCAACACGGTGGAGCCGGTGGAACTCCGGCACCGACGGTCAAAGTCCGGATGGGAGGAGCTCAATCCGTGGCACCGCGCGTGTCACGGCCCCGGAGCGCGAGTACTCCGGAGAGGTCGATGGCTACCGACACCGAGCAGCGCGCGATGCGCCGTGCGATCGACGCTGCCGCGGCGATCGTGCGCACTCTGCCGAACCCTCGGGTCGGTTGCGTGCTGCTCGCGGCGGACGGTTCCGAGCTGGCCGTGGGTGTTCATCGTGGGGCCGGGACGGCGCACGCCGAGGTCGACGCGTTGAACCAGGTCGGGTCGGCGGCGCGCGGCGCTACCGCGGTCGTGACGCTCGAACCGTGCCACCACACCGGACGCACCGGACCGTGCTCTCAAGCCTTGATCGATGCGGGCGTCGCCCGCGTCGTCTTCGCCCAGATCGATCCCAATCGTGAGGCAGCCGGCGGTGCCGCTGCACTGCGGGCCGCGGGGGTCGAGGTCGAGTCCGGTCTGCTCGCCGACGAGGCAGCCGATCTGAACGAGGAATGGACATTCGCGATGACGGCGGGCCGGCCGTTCGTGACGTGGAAGTACGCCGCGACGATGGACGGCTTGAGCGCTGCCCCGGATGGATCGAGCAAGTGGATCACCAGCGAGGAAGCGCGCCAGGACGTCCAACGGTTCCGGGCCGGCGTGGACGCGATCGTCGCCGGCACCGGAGCCGTGCTCGCCGACGACCCGCGGTTGACGGTGCGCGACGCCGAGGGACTGCCACTGCCGTACGAGCAGCAGGCGCTGCGCGTCGTGGTGGGCGAGACCACGATCCCGAACTACTACCGCGTCTTCGACCGGGTCGCACCGACACTGTTGATCCATTCACGAGACCCAGAACACGTGCTGGCCAAGCTGGTCGAGCACGACATCCGTCACGTCTGGCTCGAGGGCGGCCCACGCCTGGCCGGAGGGTTCTGGAAGGCCGGTCTGATCGACCGCGTGATCGGGTACATCGCCCCCGCGATGCTCGGTTCGGGACGCGCCGCACTGGAGGGCGAGGCCACGACGCTGGCCGACATGCGTCCGATCCAGATCCATGACCTGACCCGCATCGGTCCCGACATCCGGATCATCGGGACGCCAGGACGCATGCAGCGAGAGGACTTCGACTGATGTTCACCGGACTGGTGGAGGAGAAGGGCGTCGTCACGGCGCTGGAGCCGATGGGTGACTCGGTACGTCTGTCGGTGCGGGGCGCGGTCGTCACGACCGATGCCGGTCATGGCGACTCGATCGCGGTGAACGGTTGTTGCCTGACGGTCACGGCGATCGATGACGATACGTTCTCCGCTGACGTGATGGCCGAGTCGTTGGCCAAGACCTCGCTGGGCGATCTGGCCGTCGGCGACGAGGTCAACCTGGAGCGTGCGGTGGCAGCCGGCCAGAGGCTCGGCGGGCACATCGTGCAGGGCCACGTCGACGGCACCGGCCGACTGATCGACCGCGAGCACACGCCGCACTGGGACGTGCTGAGATTTCAGCTTCCCCGCGACTTGGCTCGCTACCTGGTGCCGAAGGGGTCCGTCACGGTCGACGGCACCTCGCTGACGGTCGTGGACGTGGTCGACGACGACACCGAGATCGGTGGCGCCTGGTTCTCGGTCTCGCTGATCCCCACCACGCTCGCCGACACGGTCCTGGGTGCTCGCTCGCCCGGGGACCGCGTCAACCTCGAGGTCGACATCCTCGCCAAGTACGTCGAAAGGCTCGTGAACCATGACTGACCCAGCAGCGCGCGACATCAGGCTCGACAGCATCGAGCGCGCCATCGCCGACATCCGGGACGGCAAGGCGATCGTGGTGGTCGACGACGAGAACCGGGAGAACGAAGGGGACATCATCTTCGCGGCCAGCAAGGCGACTCCGGAGCTGATGGCCTTCCTGGTGCGCTACTCCAGCGGGCTGATCTGCGCGCCGGCGGTGGGCGAGATCCTCGACCGGCTCGCGATCCCGCTGATGACACCGCACAACCGCGACAAGCTCCGTACGGCGTACACGGTCTCGATCGACGCTCGCGACGGCGTGACGACCGGCATCTCGGCCAGTGACCGGGCGCGCACCTGCCGCGTGCTGGCGGACTCGGCGACCGAACCCTTCGAGATCACCCAACCGGGCCACATCGTGCCGCTGCGGGCCAAGCCGGGAGGGGTGCTGGAGCGACCGGGCCACACCGAGGCAGCGGTCGACTTCGCCCGACTGGCCGGCCTGACCCCGGTCGGGGTGATCGGTGAGGTGCTGCACGACGACGGCACGTTGCGGCGGTTGCCCGCCCTGCGCGAGTTCGCCGACGAGCACGGCCTGGCCCTGGTCTCGATCGAGGACCTGCAGGTCTACCTGCGGCTGCACGAGAGCCAGGTCGACCGCTTGGCCGAGACACGACTGCCGACCGAGTTCGGTGAGTTCACCGCCTACGGCTACCGCGACCGCATCGACGGCTCGGAGCACATCGCCTTGGTCCACGGCGATCTGGGCACCGAGGACGTGCTGGTCCGGTTGCACTCGGAGTGCCTGACCGGAGACGTGCTGGGCTCGCGGCGCTGCGACTGCGGGCCGCAGCTGGAGGCAGCCATGGCGGCCGTGACCGAGGCGGGCGCGGGCATCGTGGTGTACCTGCGCGGTCACGAGGGCCGAGGCATCGGCCTGTTGCACAAGCTGCAGGCCTATCAGCTGCAGGACGAGGGCCAGGACACCGTCGATGCGAACTTGAGTCTCGGTTTCGGTGAGGACGAACGCGACTACGCGGCGGGTGCGCAGATCCTGCGCGATCACGGCATCGTGTCGGTTCGGCTGATGACGAACAACCCGGACAAGAGCACGCAGCTGGAGCAGTACGGCGTCAAGGTCGCCGAACGTCTTCCCGTCGTGATCCGACCGACCGCCGACAACCTGCGCTACCTGCAGACGAAAGCTGAACGGATGGGGCACGAGCTGCCCGATCTGACCGACCTGAAGGCTGAGGACCTGGCATGAGTGGAGCAGGTGCACCCCGTCTGCAGATCGACGCAACCGGAGCGCGCGTGGTCGTCGTGGCGTCGACCTGGCACACCGTGGTGATGGACGGTCTGATCGCCGGCGCCGAACGGGCCCTCGTCGATGCGAACGTGACCGACGTCGAGCTGGTGCGTGCGCCGGGATCGTTCGAGCTGCCGATCATCGCCCAGGCGTACGCCAAGGCCGGCTGCGACGCCGTCATCGCGTTGGGCGTCATCATCCGCGGTGGGACGCCGCACTTCGAGTACGTCTCGGCTGCGGCCACCGACGGGCTGACGCGTGTGGCGATCGACACCGGAGTTCCGGTCGGATTCGGTTTGCTGACGTGCGACACCGAGCAGCAGGCGCTCGATCGTGCGGGCCTGCCGGGATCGACCGAGGACAAGGGGCGTGAAGCCGTCGAGGCGGCGCTGAGCACGTGGCTGGTCCTGCGGTCGGTGCGCTGAATGCGGCCGATAGACTCAAGACGCCATGAAGACCTTCGACGAGTTGTTCGCCGAGCTGAGCCAGAAGGCCAGCACCCGCCCCGAGGGCTCGCGCACCGTCGCCGAGCTCGACGCGGGTGTGCACGCGATCGGCAAGAAGCTCGTCGAGGAGGCTGCCGAGTCCTGGATGGCCGCCGAGCACGAAGGTCCTGAACGCACGGCCGAGGAGATCAGCCAGCTGCTCTACCACGCGCAGGTCATGATGCTGGCTGCCGGCGTGTCGCTCGACGACGTCTACGCGCATCTGTGACGGGCCGGAGCCACCGGATCATGGAGCTTCGTCCCGTCCGTCCCGCTCCGGCCACCCGTACCTGACCTCACAGAAGAGGACCCCACCCATGCTCAAGATCGCCGTCCCCAACAAGGGGGCACTGGCCGAGGCCGCCACGTTGATGCTCAGCGAGGCGGGCTACCGGCAACGTCGGAACGCCAAGGACCTGGTGACTCTCGATCCGGACAACGACGTCGAGTTCTTCTACCTGCGTCCGCGCGACATCGCCATCTACGTCGGTGAGGGCACGTTGGACGCCGGGATCACCGGACGTGACCTGTTGATCGACTCAGGCGCGCCAGCCGATGAGAACACTGCGCTGGGATTCGGTTCGTCGACTTTCCGGTTCGCGGCGCCGACCGGCACCATGACCGAGCTGGCCGAGCTGGACGGCAAGCGCATCGCCACGTCGTATCCCGGCATCGTCAACCCGTTCCTGGCCGAGCGCGGCATCAGCGCCGAGGTCGTTCGGCTCGACGGCGCCGTCGAGTCGTCGATCCGGCTGGGTGTCGCCGACGCGATCGCCGACGTCGTCGAGACCGGCAGCACGCTGCGTCAGGCGGATCTGGAGGTGTTCGGTGACGCGTTGTTGTCGTCCGAAGCGGTGCTGATCACCCGCCGATCTGCCGATCTGCCCCCCGCCTTCGAGGTGTTCAAGCGTCGACTGGACAGTGTCATCGTGGCGCGGACGTACGTCATGATGGACTACGACATCCGCGTCGAGAACGTCGAGCGCGCCATCGAGCTGACCCCGGGCATCGAGTCGCCGACCGTGTCGCCGCTGCATCGAGAAGGGTGGGTCGCGGTGCGCTCGATGGTGCCACGCGACGCCTCCCAGAAAGTCATGGACGAGCTGTACGGGCTGGGTGCGAGAGGCATCCTGGTCACTGACATCTTGTCCTGCCGCATCTGACCTGGAGTTCTGCATGGCTGACGAATCCATCACCTGGCGCCCGGGTGGAGCGCGCGTCGTCGCTTACGCCGTCGCGGTGGCCATGGTCGTCCTGACCATCTCGATCGCGGTGTCGTTGCCGGACGACATCGTCTTTCGCCCGTCGGAGAAGATCACGCTGGTGCTGATTCTCGCTGCGACGCTGTTCGGTCTGCACGGGGTGGGACGCAGCAAGGTGACGGCCGACAGCACGGGCGTTCGGGTCGTCAACGGGTACCGCACTCGGGTCGTCGACTGGTCCGACATCGAAGGCTTCTCGATGAAGGCCGGCGCACCGTGGCCGACGATGGTGACCACGTCCGATGACCGGATCATCCTGTTCGGCATCCAGGGGACCGACGGGCAGTTCGCGGCCGATGCCGTCGGCGAGCTGGTTCGCCGGCTGCAGGACGCCCGGTGACGGGTCATCACCGGACGCTCGCCGAGCCGCAGTTTCCCGACGACGACGGGCTGGCTGACGAGCGACTGGTCGCGGCGCTCGGTGACGACGTCGCGGTGCTCGGCGTCCTGCCGCACGTACGGGTGTTCGTGCCGATCGTGCCGATCCTGGGGGAGCGGGCCACCGACGGCAGTGACAAGAGCGCCGACATGGCTGCTGTGCTGATGACCGGTGCCGACGGGCGACAGGCGTTGTTGTTGTTCTCCGGCGTGGCGGCGCTCGAGGCCTGGAACCCGGCGGCGCGCCCGGTCCCGGTCATGGGCAACGACGCCGCGCGCGCCGCCCTCGACGAAGGAGCGTCCGCGGCGCTGCTCGACCTCGGCGGTCCCGGCTTCACCGTCATCGAGACCGAGGACCTGCAGCACCTGGCCGACGGACACCGCCTGATCACCACGCCCGAGGGCCCCGCCTGGGTGCAGTGACCCGCACCCATCCCCGAGTTTTGCGGCCTTCTGCACCGGTTCGGGGTGCCGACCGGTGCATCACCCCGCAAAATTTGGAGGATTTCGTCGGGGACGCGGCGGGCTGGTATCCTGGTGGGCGAAGTGGAGACCACCTCCCACCTGCTCGGCTGAGATGCCGTGGGGTCTGTGCGGGAAAGCAGTTGATTCCCGCCCGCGATCGTGACCTGGACGCGTCCGGCCGGTCGGTGACGTGGCCTTCGTTTCGACGGAGGCCATTTTTTCTGCCTCCACCACCGACCATCAGGAGGATTCATCAGCACGGAACTGCGCGTCAACGACCGCATTCGCGTCCCCGAGGTGCGTCTCGTCGGTCCCGGCGGGGAACAAGTGGGCATCGTTCGCATCGAGGATGCTCTCCGACTGGCAGCAGAAGCAGATCTCGACCTGGTCGAGGTCGCCCCGACGGCCCGTCCGCCGGTCTGCCGTCTCATGGACTACGGCAAGTTCAAGTACGAGAACGCCCAGAAGGCCCGTGAGTCGCGTCGCAACCAGACGAACACCGTCATCAAGGAGATGAAGCTCCGGCCCAAGATCGACCAGCACGACTACGACACCAAGAAGGGTCACGTCGTCCGGTTCCTCAAGGCCGGCGACAAGGTCAAGATCACCATCATGTTCCGCGGACGCGAGCAACACCGCCCGGAGCTCGGGTACCGGTTGCTGCAGAAGCTCGCCGCAGATGTCGAGGACCTGGGATTCATCGAGTCCAATGCACGCCAGGACGGTCGCAACATGACGATGGTGCTGGGTCCACACAAGAAGAAGTCCGAGGCCCAGGCCGAGGTCAAGGCCGAGAAGGAACAAGCGCGAGCCGAGAAGGCCGCCGAGCGGGAGGCCGTGGAGGCCGCCGACAAGGCGCATCGCGAGGAACACCACAAGACCGCAACACCCAAGAAGCCCCGTCGTCGTTCAGAGAACCTCGACCCGGACATGGAGGCATAGATGCCCAAGTTCAAGCCCCACTCGGGGATGAAGAAGCGCGTGAAGCGCACCGGCAGCGGCAAGCTGCGTCGTCAGCAGGCCAACGGTTACCACCTGGCCGAGCACAAGACCTCGCAGCACAAGCGTCGTCTGTCCGGCACCGCTGAGGTCGCCAAGGCCGACACCGCCCGCGTCAAGAAGATGCTCGGTCTGTAAGACCTGAGCTCGACCCCGAACCAAGGAGAGACAGATGGCACGCGTCAAGCGTTCTGTCAACGCACAGAAGAAGCGCCGCGAGACCCTCGAGCGGGCTGCCGGCTACCGCGGACAGCGTTCGCGCCTGTACCGCAAGGCCAAGGAGCAGGTCACCCACTCGCTGGTCTACAACTACCGGGACCGCAAGGCCAAGAAGGGCGACTTCCGTCGCCTGTGGATCCAGCGCATCAACGCTGCGGTCCGCGCCGAGGGCATGACCTACAACCGCTTCATCCAGGGTCTGAACCTGGCTGGCGTCGAGGTCGACCGCAAGATCCTGGCCGAGCTGGCCGTCAGCGATCCGGCCGCGTTCAGCGCCATCGTCGCGACCGCGAAGGCTGCGCTGCCGGCCGACGTGAACGCGCCCAAGGCCTCGGCCTGACCGACGCCTGACGTGGCTGGTCCACCAGTGGCGAGCACTCCTGAGCCGACCGTCCGCACCGGACGGGTCAAGCAGGCTCGGAGGCTCGCCACTCGTGCATTCCGGGCGGAGACCGGCGACTTCCTCGCCGAGGGGCCCCAGGCCGTTCGCGAGGCGCTGCGGCTCGACGACGTGGTCGTCGAGGTGTTCGCGACGGCCGATGCCACCTCACGTCACCCTGAGCTGGTGGCCTCCGCCGGCGCGCGGTGGACGGTCAGTCCCGACGACGTCGTCGACGCGATCGCCGACGCCGTCAACCCCCAGGGGGTGGTCGCCCGGTGCCGAAGCGTCGTCGTCGGGCTGGACGAGCTCCCGGCCGATGCCTCGTACGTCGTGGTGTGTGCCGACGTCCGCGATCCGGGCAATGCGGGCGCAGTCATCCGCTGTGCCGATGCAGCAGGAGCGGACGCCGTCGTCCTGGCCGGTGACAGCGTTGACCCACTCAACCCCAAGGCCGTCCGATCGACGGCCGGGAGCCTGTTCCACCTGCCGGTCGTGGTCCATCGCGACGTCGGCGACGTGATCGACCGGCTTCGAGCGGCCGGCCTCCAGGTCCTGGCCGCGGACAGGCACGGCGACGTCGGCCTCTACGACTCCGATCTGGACCTCACCGCACCGACGGCCTGGTTGATGGGCAACGAGGCGTGGGGTCTGCCGGAGTCGGTCAGTGCGCTGGCCGATCGTGTCGTGGCAGTGCCGATCTACGGGCGAGCCGAGAGCCTGAACCTGGCCACCGCAGCCGCGGTGTGCCTGTACGCCGGGGCCGCGGTTCGTCACTGACGTCACTGTGCGCCATCGTCGTCACACTGGTCGGTACAGGTACTTCGTACTAATCTCCGGTTCGTGGACTTCGACGACCATCCCGACGGTGTGCTGGTCGCCGGCGCCGACGGAACGGTCGAGTACGTCAACCAGCGCGTCGCCCAGATGGCCAAGGCCGTCGGTGACGAGATGATCGGCATGCACCTGGCCGACGCGATGCCGTTCGACGACCTGAACGGCAATGCCTGGTACGACGTGGTGCGTCCGTACGACGGGCTCGCGATCCGCAAGCGGGTGGCCGAGTCGTCGTGGTGGTCGCCACGGGGGAGCGAGTACCTGGTGACGGCTGCACTGATCCGTGACCGTCCCGCGGGCAAGGTGCAGAAGGTCGTCGTCAGCGTCCGCAACGCCCGCATCCGTAACCAGCGCGATCGCGAACGCTCGGACATGGTGGCGACGGCGGCCCACGAGCTGCGGTCGCCGTTGACGGGAATCAAAGGGTTCACGTCGACCCTGCTGACCAAGTGGGACAAGTTCACCGACGATCAACGACGCCTGATGCTCGAGACGGTCGACGCCGACGCCGATCGACTGACCCGTCTCATCAGCGAGCTGCTCGATGCGGCCCGGATCGATGCCGGGCGGCTGACCTTGCGTCAGGGCCCGGTCCGCGTCGACGAGGTCGTCGAACGCGTGTTGCGCAACGTGTCAGCTGCCTCGGGCCAGGAGTACCCGATCGAGACCGCGCCCGACCTGGAGCTGATCTGGGGCGACGCCGATCGCATCTCCCAAGTCATCACGAACCTGGTCGAGAACGCCAACCGCCACGGGCTCGGCCTGCGTCGGGTCGCCGTCACGAACGTCGCCCATGCGGGGGTCGCCGGGGTCGAGCTGCTGATCCAGGACAACGGGCCGGGCATTCCGATCGAGGCGCGACAACGGGTGTTCTCACGGTTCTGGCGGTCCGGTCCCGGCGCGGGCAGCGGTCTGGGCATGTACATCGTGCGAGGCATCGTCGAACAACACGGCGGCACGATCGCCATCGACGACGCAGCCGATGTCGGTGCGCTGATTCGAGTGTGGCTCCCGGTCAACGAACCCGAGGGCATGACCGACTGATTCGAGGGGTGCGTCGCGCCGATAGACTCGGCGAGCACCGATTCATCTCTCGAAAGGTTCGCATGTCCGGGCCCGAGGCACCCAGTGCCGACGTCGTCGACCGACTGCGGTCCGACGCGCTCACGGCGATCGCGGCGGCTGGTTCGCTCGATGAGCTCAAGCAGGTTCGTCTGGACCACGTCGGTGACAAGTCACCACTGGCGCTGGCCAATCGTTCGATCGGACAGCTGCCGGTCGAGGACCGCAAGGAAGCCGGCCGGCTGGTGGGCGAGGCCCGCGGCGAGATCGGTCGGCTGCTGGCGCAGCGCACGGCGGAGCTCGAAGCCGCCGAGGAGGAACGACGCCTGGTCGACGAACGTGTCGACGTCACGCTGCCGTGGGACGTCGAGCCGGTCGGTGCCCGCCACCCGTTGACCACGATCCAGGAACGTGTCGCGGACATCTTCGTCGCGATGGGCTGGGAGGTCGCCGAAGGTCCGGAGGTCGAGGCGGAGTGGTTGAACTTCGATGCGCTCAATCTCGGGCCGGATCATCCGGCGCGCACGATGCAGGACACGTTCTGGGTGCGATCGGACGAATCGGGAACGCAGGAGTCGGGGATGGTGCTGCGCACCCACACCTCACCGGTCCAGGCCCGCACGATGCTGACCCGCACGCCGCCGATCTACGTCATCTGCCCCGGACGCGTCTTTCGGACCGATGAGCTCGACGCCACCCATTCGCCGGTCTTCCACCAGGTCGAGGGCTTGGCGATCGACGAGGGCTTGTCGATGGCACATCTGAAGGGCACCTTGGACCATTTCGCCCAGGCGATCTACGGCGAGGGCATGACGACGCGGTTCCGGCCCTCGTACTTCCCGTTCACCGAGCCCAGCGCCGAGATGGACCTGCTGTGCTACGTGTGCCACAACGAGCCTGACGCCGTCGCCGACTGCCGCACGTGTCGCGGCGAGGGCTGGGTCGAGTGGGGCGGTTGCGGCGTCGTGAACCCGCGCGTGCTAGTCGCCTGCGGCGTCGACCCCGATCGCTACTCGGGCTTCGCTTTCGGCATCGGCCTCGATCGCACCATCACCGGCCGCTACGACATCGCCGATCTGCGAGACCTGTTCGACGGTGACATTCGATTCACCGAACCGTTCGGGGTGGAGCTATGAGGGTTCCTGTCAGCTGGCTGCGCGAGTACGTCGACCTGCCGGCCGATCTGTCTGCTGCGGACCTGGCTGCTCGGCTGACCGCCTTCGACCTCAAGCTCGAGGAGATCATCTCCTCGGGCATCACCGGCCCGCTCGTGGTCGGCCGCGTGCTGGCGCTGGTCAAGGAGGAGCAGAAGAACGGCAAGACCATCAACTGGTGCCGGGTCGACGTGGGGGAGCACAACGACCCCAGCACACCCGACGCTCCGGGTCAGGACGTGCCGTCGCGAGGCATCGTCTGCGGTGCGCACAACTTTGCCGAGGGTGATCTCGTGGTCGTGTCGCTGCCCGGCACGTATCTGCCCGCCCTGGGCTTCCAGATCGGTTCACGCAAGACGTACGGCCACATCTCGGACGGCATGATCTGCTCGTCCGCCGAACTGGGGATCACCGGCGACGCCGACGGGATCATCGTGCTCCCGCAGGCATCGGCCGAGCCGGGAGCCGACGCCGTCTCGGTGCTGGGACTCGACGAGGTCGTCCTGGACCTCGAGGTCAATCCCGACCGTGCCTACGCGCTGTCACTGCGCGGCGTCGCCCGTGACACGGCGATCGCGTTCGGGGTGCCGTTCCACGACCCGGCCGACATCGCAGTCACCGCGACGGGGGAGTCGTATCCGGTACGGGTCGACGACGTCGCGGGCTGCCCCGTGTTCACGGCTCGTGTCGTCACCGGTTTCGACCCGTCGCGACCGACGCCGGACTGGATGGTCCGTCGCATCGAGCAAGCCGGCATGCGCAGCATCTCTCTGGCGGTCGACGTCTCCAACTACGTCATGCTCGAGCTCGGTCAGCCGAACCACGCCTACGACCGCGCCAAGCTGACCGGCGACATCGTCGTCCGGCGCGCGACCCCCGGTGAGACCATGACGACGCTCGACGACGTCGAGCGCGTTCTGGACGCCGGCGACCTGCTGATCGCGGACGACGCCGGACCCATCGGCATTGCCGGCGTCATGGGCGCCGCCCATGTCGAGATCGACGACAACACCACCGACATCGTGATCGAAGCCGCCTACTTCGATCCGGTCAGCGTGTTCCGCAGCGCACGGCGTCACAAGATCCCGTCGGAGGCCTCCAAACGCAACGAGCGCGGTATCGACTGGTCGCTGCAGGCGCGGGCGTCGCAACGTGTGGCCGAACTCCTCGTCGAGCACGGCGGTGGCACGATCGAGCCCGGGCTGACGCAGGTGGGTTCGGCCCCGGAGTCACCGACCATCGATCTCTCGGTCGGCCTGCCGTCCCGCATCACGGGTGTCGACATCGACCCGATCACGGTCGTCGAGTCGTTGGAGGCCAACGGATGTGAGGTCGAGCTCGACCACGACGACCTGTCGGTCGTGCCGCCGTCCTGGCGACCGGACCTGCGGGACCCCTACGACGTCGTCGAGGAGGTCTTGCGAGTCGTCGGGTACGACCGAGTGCCGTCGGTGCTGCCGGCTGCTCCGGGGGGACGCGGACTGACCGATGCGCAGCGGCTGCGCCGGCGAGCCGGTCTGGTGCTGGCTGGTGCCGGATTGACCGAGGTCAAGACGTTCCCGTTCGCGGGACCGGCCGACTTCGATCGACTCGGTCTGGGAGCGGACGACGAGCGGCGGGTGCAGGTGCAGCTGGAGAATCCGCTGTCGGCCGAGGAACCCGGCATGACCACCACGTTGCTGACCGGGCTGATGCGTGCCCTCGTGCTCAACGTCGGCCGCGGTCACAGCGACGTCCAGATCGTCGAGACCGGACGGGTCTTCCGCCCGCGCGGGGGACCGGCTCCGATCTACGGCGTCGACCGGGCGCCGACGGCCGAGGAGTTCGCGGCCTTGGACGCCGTCCTGCCCGATCAACCGACCCACATCGGATTCGTGCTGAGCGGGGACCGTCAGCGGGCCGGCTGGGGTACCTCGGCTCGCCGTGCCGGTTGGGCGGACGCGATCGCACTCGTCCGGCGGCTCGCTGCGGCACTCAACGTCGCCGTCGAGGTTCGCCAGGCCGCGCACCTGCCGTGGCACCCGGGCCGGTGTGCTGAGGTGCTCGTGGACGGTCTCGTCGTCGGGCACGCCGGCGAACTGCACCCCCGCGTGGTACGCGATCACGGATTGACCGGTGTCGTCGCCGCCGGCGAGGTCGATCTCGACGCCCTGGTCGCAGCGGCTCCCGAGCTGGGGCGCAAACCGTCGTTCTCGACGTTCCCCGTGGCCAAGGAAGACCTGGCACTGGTCGTCGACGCCGACGTACCGGTCGAGGTGGTCGCCGCTGCCCTGCGTGGCTCGGGGGACTTGATCGAATCGGTGCGGCTGTTCGACGTCTACACCGGCGATCAGGTCGGCCCCGGACGCAAGTCCGTCACGTTCGCCCTGCGGTTGCGGGCCCCGGACCGGACGTTGACCGACGAGGATCTGGCGGACGCCCGGGCCAAGGCAGTCGCGGCAGCGGAGGCAGTCGGGGCGACGCTGCGCGCCTGACGGCGTCACGCGGCATGCCCATGCAAGAACTTGCATGGGCATGCAATACTATGAGGACTATGTCCAAGGTCCTCACCACATTGCCCGCCGGCGAACGCGTCGGCATCGCCTTCTCCGGCGGTCTCGACACCTCCGTCGCCGTCGCCTGGATGCGCGACAAGGGCGCGGTCCCCTGCACGTACACCGCCGACATCGGCCAGTACGACGAACCGGACATCTCCGGCGTACCGGGCCGGGCGATGCAGTACGGCGCCGAGCTGGCGCGGGCGATCGACTGCAAGAAGCCGCTGGTCGACGAAGGCCTGGCCGCCCTGGCGTGCGGCGCGTTCCACATCAAGTCGGCCGGCCGCACGTACTTCAACACCACGCCGCTGGGCCGCGCCGTCACCGGCACGCTCCTGGTGCGGGCCATGAAGGAGGACGACGTCAACATCTGGGGCGACGGTTCGACCTTCAAGGGCAACGACATCGAGCGGTTCTACCGCTACGGGCTCCTGGCGAACCCCGAGCTGCGCATCTACAAGCCGTGGCTCGACGCGGACTTCGTCGCCGAGCTGGGCGGACGCACCGAGATGAGTCAGTGGCTGACCGAGCACGGTCTGCCGTACCGGGACAGCCAGGAGAAGGCGTACTCGACCGACGCCAACATCTGGGGTGCCACGCACGAGGCCAAGACCCTGGAGCACCTCGACGTCTCGTTGGAGACCGTCGAGCCGATCATGGGGGTCAAGTTCTGGGACCCGTCAGTCGACATCGACGCCGAAGACGTCACGATCTCGTTCGTCGAGGGTCGGCCGGTCGCCATCAACGGCGTCACGTTCGAGGACTCGGTCGCGCTCGTCCACGAGGCGAACACGATCGGCGGACGGCACGGGCTGGGCATGTCGGACCAGATCGAGAACCGCATCATCGAGGCCAAGAGCCGCGGCATCTACGAGGCCCCCGGCATGGCGTTGCTGTGGGTCGCCTACGAACGGCTGGTCAACGCGATCCACAACGAGGACACCATCGCGAACTATCACGCCCACGGTCGCCGGCTCGGTCGCCTGATGTACGAAGGTCGGTGGTTGGACCCCCAGTCGATGATGTTGCGCGAATCGGTGCAGCGGTGGATCGCCTCCCTCGTGACCGGGAGCGTCACGCTGCGGCTGAGGCGCGGTGACGACTACTCGATCCTGGACACCCAGGGGTCGAACTTCTCCTACCACCCCGAGAAGCTCTCGATGGAGCGCACCGACAACGCCGTGTTCGGGCCGACCGATCGCATCGGTCAGCTGACGATGCGGAACCTCGACATCGCCGACTCGCGGGCCAAGCTGGAGATCTACGCGACCCAACCGCTGGACCAGGGACAGGTCCTGGTCGAGAACGGCACGTTGTTCGGCGAGCTCCCCGCCGGTGGCGCGATGCGGATCGAGGCGAACCCCGAGCTTGAGAACGACGCCGAGGAGCTGGTCGAGGTGGCCCTCGACGACGCGGCAATGGAGTTCGGGGCCGACTGATGAGCACATCCAAGAGGTTCACCGCAGCGGTTGCCGGTGCCAGCGGGTACGCCGGCGGAGAAGTCCTGCGGCTGTTGTTGCAGCATCCCGACGTCGAGATCGGCGCGGTGACGGCTGCCTCGAGTGCTGGCTCGGCGCTGGGCGAGCACCAGCCACATCTGGTCGCTCTCGCGGACCGGGTCATCCAGCCCACCGATGCCGAGACGCTCGGCGGGCACGACATCGTGTTCCTGGGGTTGCCGCACGGTGAGTCCGGGCGGATCGCCGCCGAGCTGGGCGATGACGTCCTGGTCGTCGATTGCGGTGCCGACCATCGGTTGGAGAACGCCGAGGACTGGAGCACCTACTACGGCACCGACCACGCCGGGACGTGGCCGTACGGTCTGCCGGAGCTGATCCGCGAGGGCGGCAAGCAGCGCGACGCACTGGCCGGGGTGAAGCGGATCGCCGTTCCGGGCTGCAACGTCACGGCTGTGACGCTGGGGCTGCAACCGGCTGTCGCGGCCGGACTGGTCGACCCGACCGATGTGGTCGCGGTCCTGGCCAACGGCTACTCGGGCGCTGGCAAGGCGCTCAAGCCGCACCTGCTGGCCTCCGAAGGGCTGGGGGCGGCGTCGCCGTACGCCGTCGGCGGCACCCACCGGCACATTCCGGAGATCGCCCAGAACTTGCGCCACGCAGGCGCCGACGACGTCACGATCTCGTTCACCCCGACGCTGGTACCGATGGCGCGCGGCATTCTGGCGACGGTCACGGCCCGGCTCGGCGCCGGTGTCGACGACGCAGCGGTTCGTGCGGCCTACGACGAGGCCTATGCCGACGAGCCGTTCGTGCACCTGCTGCCGCAGGGCCAGTGGCCGACGACGGCGGCAACTCTGGGCGCCAACACGTGCCACCTTCAGGTCGCCGTCGATGCCAAGGCCGGTCGACTCGTCGTCGTCAGCGCGATCGACAACCTGGTCAAGGGGACGGCCGGCGGAGCGATTCAATCGATGAACCTGGCCCTGGGTCTGCCGGAGGACACCGGCTTGACGACGACGGGAGTCGCCCCATGAGCGTGGTCATCGGCAAGTTGTCACCTTCGTCGGGTAGCAACCCCACGATGACGGTGGTTTACCAACTTAAGTTGGTAAACCGTCACCAGGAGGTCCAGAGATGAGCGTGACGGCGGCGCGGGGGTTCCGGGCGGCGGGGGTGGCGGCTGGGCTGAAGGCCAGCGGCAAGCCGGACGTGGCCGTGGTCGTCAACGACGGCCCCAGCAGGGTCGCGGCGGGGGTGTTCACCAGCAACCGGTGCAAGGCCAACCCCGTGATCTGGAGCCAGGAGGCGATCAAGACCGGTCGGGCGAGTGCCGTGGTCATCAACTCCGGTGGTGCGAACTGCTACACCGGACCCGAGGGATTTGCCACGACCCACCGGACGGCGGAGCTCGCAGCGCAGACGCTGGGCGTCGGTGCGGTCGAGGTCCAGGTCTGCTCGACCGGACTGATCGGACTGCTCAACGACCGTGACGACCTGCTCGCCGGTGTCGGGGCCGCGATCGACTCCCTCAGCCCCGACGGTGGACACGCCGCCGCCACCGCCATCATGACGACTGACACCGTGGCCAAGGAATCGGTGTGGACCAACGGTGGCTGGACGGTCGGTGGAATGGCGAAGGGCGCCGGCATGCTGGCCCCCGCGCTCGCCACGATGCTGGTCACCATCACGACCGATGCCGACGTCGACCACGCCACGGCCGACCGTGCGCTGCGGACGGCGACCGCTGCGACGTTCGACCGGTTGGACAGCGACGGCTGTCAGTCCACGAACGACACCGTGTTGTTGCTGGCCAGTGGATCCTCGGGTGTCTCGCCCTCCGTCGACGAGCTGACCGAAGCCGTCACGACGGTCTGCCGCGACCTCGCGCTCCAGCTGCTGGCCGACGCCGAGGGTGCCGATCACGAGATCACGATCGACGTGATCAACGCCGCCACCGAGGCCGACGCGCTCGAGGTGGGCCGGTCCATCGCACGCAGCAACCTGTTCAAGTGCGCGATCTTCGGCAAGGACCCCAACTGGGGCCGCATCCTGGCCTCGGTCGGCACGACGCGAGCAGCGTTCGACCCCGCAGACCTCGACGTGGCGATGAACGACGTCTGGGTGTGCCGAGCCAGCGGCCCGGCCGAATCGGTCGACCTGGTCGACCTGGGCCCGCGCGACGTCTCGATCACGGTCGACCTGAAGGCCGGCACCGAGCGGGCCACGATCTGGACCAACGACCTGACCCACGCCTACGTGCACGAGAACTCCGCCTACTCCACCTGAGGATGATCCGACATGAGTGACGACACAGCACTCGACGAGTGGCAGCCCGAGGACTGGAAGAGGGCCACCGTCAAGGCGGCCACGCTCGCCGACGCACTGCCGTGGCTGAAGAAGTACCACGGCAAGGTCGTCGTGGTGAAGTACGGCGGCAACGCGATGGTCGACGACGACCTCAAGCGCGCGTTCGCCGAGGACATCGTCTTCTTGCGCCTCGCGGGGTTCAAGCCGGTCGTCGTGCACGGCGGGGGACCGCAGATCAGTCGCATGCTCGACCGGCTGGGGATCGAGTCCGAGTTCCGCGGCGGCCTCCGCGTCACGACCCCCGAGGCGATGGACGTCGTCCGCATGGTGCTCACCGGCCAGGTCGGCCGCGAGCTCGTCGGGCTCCTGAACCACCACGGCGACCTGGCCGTCGGGCTGTCCGGTGAGGACGGTGGGCTCTTCACCGCCGAGCGCACCATGCCGATCGTCGACGGTGAGCCCGTCGACGTGGGCCTGGTCGGTGAGGTCGTGGGCGTACGCCCCGAGGCGGTCCTCGACCTGATCGACGCCGGACGGATCCCGGTCGTGTCGACCGTGGCGCCCGACGCCGACGGCCAGGTGCTCAACGTCAACGCCGACACCGCCGCAGCAGCACTCGCGGTGGCGCTGGGTGCGGAGAAGCTGCTCGCCCTGACCGACGTCGAAGGCTTGTACGCCGACTGGCCGAACAGCACCGACGTCATCGGGGAGATCAGTCCCGAATCCCTCGACGAGCTGTTGCCGACCCTGGCCAGCGGCATGATCCCGAAGATGACGGCGTGCTTGAAGGCGGTCCGCGGCGGAGTCAAGCGCGCCACCGTCGTCGACGGACGCGAACCCCACGCGGTGCTGCTGGAGATCTTCACCGACGAGGGCGTCGGGACGCAGGTCGTCCCCGGCGCTGCCACCCGGGTTCGTTCGGCGATGTACGCCACGAGCGTGGAGGCCGGCTCATGAGCGACACCGTCGAGGCCTGGATCGACCGGTACCAGCATGCGCTGATGAACACGTTCGGCACGCCGCAGACGGTTCTGGTGCGCGGCGAGGGTGCGCGGGTGTGGGACGCCGATGGCAAGCAGTACCTCGATCTGCTCGCCGGTATCGCGGTCAACGCCCTCGGTCACGCCCACCCGGCCGTCGTCGAAGCGGTGACGCGGCAGCTGTCGACCTTGGGACACGTCTCGAACTTCTTCGCGACCCCACCCCAGGTCGAGCTAGCCGAACGTCTGCTCGGGTTGATCGGCAGCCCGGGTCGCGTGTTCTTCACCAACTCGGGGGCCGAGTCGAACGAAGCCGCACTCAAGCTGACCCGGCGGACCGGTCGCACGACCGTGGTCTCGACCCACGGTGCCTTCCACGGCCGGACGATGGGCGCGTTGTCGTTGACGTCCAAGGAGGCGTACCGGGCTCCGTTCGCACCCTGCCCGGCGAGGTCCGGTGGGCGCCCTACGGCGACGCCGACGCGATGGAAGCCGTCGTCGACGAGACCGTCGCCGCCGTGGTCGTCG
>Ga0180217_1000537_pt1 | contig 58644 bp, 40 predicted proteins | sample eDN3rd37CBELigOP_FD_128521 | JGI IMG/M metagenome (GOLD analysis project Ga0180217, IMG submission 128521) | Enriched Organic Plus compost microbial communities from Emeryville, California, USA - eDNA 3rd pass 37_C BE-Lig OP (version 2) (version 2) ...
CCAGCGCCCGGCAGTGTCCTTTGCCGGACCCGCTCAGGTGCTCGCTGTAGAGCACCGGGAGCGGATCAGCCGGCCGCAGGCGCACGTGCCATCGGCCGTGCCGACCTTGTCTGAGGCCCCGGCACACAGCAACCGGGGCCTCCGGGAGGCGGCCGTGGGCTCGCCACGTGCGTTCCCTGCGGAACTATGGCAGGACGGCGGGACAAAGCAGCAAACCAGCAAAGCACCAAAGCAGCAAAGAAAGCCCCCAAACCCACCACCACGAAGTCCTCAGTCCTTAGTCCTCAGTCCTCCGCGCTGAAGGACCCGGGGATTCGCGTAGGGGCGAGACGGAGAAGTCGAACGTGCCCATCCCCGGCATGTCGCGGTTACGAAATCGTCGGGAGCCAGGCGGCGAGGACGTCGCGGGCGGCGGCGAGGTCGGTTTTGTGCACCATCTCGGTCACGGTGTGGATGTAGCGCGTGCCGACGGTGATGCCGACGGCGCGGCAGCCCTTGGTGGCGAGTTGGGCGGCGGCGCCGTCCTGGCCGCCGCGGGGGAGGATCGTGCGCTGGCAGGGGATCTCCTTCTGCTGCGCGACCGCCTCGATGTCGTTGATGAGGCGGTAGTCCGAGATGAAGGAGGAGTCCATGACGTGCAGGCCGAAGCCCTTGCCCTGGACGGTGACCGTCTCGTCGCTGGGGACGCCGGGGGTGTCGCAGGCGAGGGTGACATCGAGGCCGACGCCGATGTCGGGGTCGATGCCGAAGGAGGAGACCTTCGCGCCGCGGAGGCCGACTTCCTCCTGCGTGGTGAAGGCGACGTACAACTCGCAGGCGTGGCCGGCGCCGGACTTGTCCAGAGCACGGACGGCCTCGATGCCCAGCCAGCAGGCGACGCGGTTGTCCATCGCCTTGGAGACCATCTTCTGGCCCAGGTCGAGGAACGGCTCGTCCATCACGACGTAGTCGCCGATCTTGACGCGCTTCTTGACCTCCTCGGCGGGGAGGCCGAGGTCCACGAAGAACTCCTTGACCTCGGGGATCTTCTTCTTGTCTTCCTCGGAGGCGATGTGCACTGGGCGGCCGCCGGGGTTCATGACGCCGCGGAGGTCGCCGCCGTCGGTGACGACGAGCACGCGGCGGGAGAAGAGGTTGCGGGTGTCGAAGCCGCCGGCGGCGTTGAGGCGGATGAAGCCCTGGTCGTCGATGCCCTTGACGTAGAAGCCGATTTCGTCCATGTGGCACAGGAGCAGGACCTTCGTCGGCCGGTCCGTGCTCTTGCCGCCGTTGCCGTTCTTGCCGTTCTTCTTGCCGTTGCGGGGCGCGCGGCGGCAGATGAGGTTGCCGAGGGAGTCGGAGCGGACCTCGTCGAACAGGCCCTCGATCTCCTTCTCGATCAGGGCGCGGACGCGCTCCTCGCGGCCGGGGATACCAGGGGTCTCGCACAGACGCTTGAGCAGGTCGACGTTCAGGTCCACGTGGGGGCTCCGGGAGGTGTGAAAGGGTGTACCGGCGCGACGCGCCCCCGGTTGGGGGGACGGTCGGATCTAGGATTGCCGCGGAGGGGCTTTCAGGAAGGAACCATCCGGATGGCCCGGGTGACGCCGCTGCAATCGGTCCACGAAGCGTATGGCGCGCTGATGGCGGAGTACGGCCCATCGGGCCCCCCGGGCGGGATTCTCGTGCCGCAGGTGCAGCGGGGCGTCGGAGCCGAGTACGCGGCGATCCGGCGGGCGGGGACGGGGGCGGCGATCGTCGATCTGCCTCAGCGGGGGACGGTGGAGGTCCGTGGCGCGGACCGGGTGGCGTTCCTGAACCGGATGGTGACGCAGGAACTCAAGGGGATGGAGCCGTACCGGATGCGGCGGAGTTTCTGGCTCAACCGCAAGGGGCGGATCGACGCCGACCTGCGGATCATCGCGCTGGGGTCGGAGGCGGGGGACCGGATGTACCTCGACCTCGATGTCTTCGCGGTCGAGCGGGCAGTGACGACGCTGGGGGCGTTCGTCATCGCCGATGATGTGGAGTTTGTTGATCGAACGGAGCAGATGCACCGGCTGGCGCTGCACGGGCAAGGGGCCGCGGCGCTGCTGGCGGCCGAGAGCGAGCCGGTCGCGGGGGCGGCGGTGGGGGAGATGGGGCCGGGGGAGGTCGCGGTGGTGCGGATGAGGGGGGCGGAGGGGGCCGAGGTCATCGTGGACCGGCAGGACTCGACGGGCGAGCCGGGGTACGAGTTGCTCATGCCGGCGGAGGCGGCGGGCGCGGTTTGGGAGCGGCTGGCGCGGCCTGATGAGGGGCCGCCGGACGCCGAGGGGGCGGCGGCGCGGCCGCGGGATGGGGATGCGGAGCGCAAGGCCGTGCGAGCGGGGTGGCACGCGTTCAACATCGCGCGGATCGAGGCCGGATGGCCGCTGTACATGATCGACTTCGGGCCGGACTCGCTGCCGCACGAGACGGGGGCGATCGAGGACCGGGTGAGTTTCAAGAAGGGGTGCTATCTCGGGCAGGAGATCGTGGCGCGGATGCAGGCACGCGGGCACCCGAAGCAGCGGCTGGTGGGGCTGCGCGTCGAAGGTGAGGCGGAGGTGGCCGGAGGTGCGGGGGTGTTCGAGAAGGAGGAGGGGGGCGACCCGATCGGCGCGGTGACGAGCAGCGCGGCTTCGCCGATGCTCGGGTCGGCGACGGTCGCGTTCGCGATGGTCAAGTACCAGAACGCGCAGGCGGGGGCCCAGGTCTGGGTGGCGACGGCGGGGGGGACGATGGCTCGCGCGGTGGTGCAGCCGTCGCTGGTGTTCTGGAAGCGGTGAGCGGGAGGCCCTGCGCAAGAGGACCCGGGGATTCGCGGAGAAGAGAAGAAACGAAGAAGAGGAGGATGCTCATCCCCGGCGTGACGTCGGAGGTCGGGGCCGGCGCTGGTGGCTAGATTGGCCTTCGGTACACGAGGACCGCGTCTGGGCCGCGGCGGGTCATGCGGACCAGTTCGTAGCGGCGGGCGTCGCTGAGCCATGGGGCGACATGGCCGGCGGCGAGGGGGCGGGCGTGCTCGTCGGCCATGAGCATGGGGGCGATGAACACGACCGCTTCGTCGATCAGTTGGTCGCGGACGAGGGAGCCCACGAGGCCGGGGCCGGCTTCGACCAGCACGTTGGAGGCCTGATGAGCCTGGGCGAGGTGGCGGAGCAGGACGGTCAGGTCGAGACGCTCGGGCTGGCCGGGGAGGCCGACGATCTCGGCGCCGGCGGCGATGAGAGCGTCGCGAGCCTCGGCGCGAAGGCTCAGGGCCATCTCGGCGCACGCGATTGTGAGCGGGGCGCCGCCGCCGTCGGTACCGCCGCGGGAGATCGAGCGCACCAGCGCCGATGTCGCTGGTGTTTCCAGCAGCGGGTCCACGACCACCCGCCGGGCGACACGGCGCAGGCGCGGGACCTTGCGGGCGGTCAGGAGCGGGTTATCGGCCTTGACCGTGCCGATGCCGGTGAGGACGGCGTCCACGCGCGAGCGGAGGCGGTGGACCATCCGGCGCGAGGCTTCGGAGGAGATCCACTGGCTCTGGCCCGTGCGCGTGGCGACGCGGCCGTCGATCGTCTGGGCCCACTTGGCGATGACCCACGGTGTGCCCGTGGTGATGCGTTTGATGAACGGGTCGGTGAGGCGCGTGGCAAGGGGGCTGGCGTCGGAGAACTCGGCGGCGATGCCGGCTTCGGCGAGGCGCTCGGCGCCGCCGCGGGCGCTGGGGTTGGGGTCGTGGCGAGCGAAGATGACGCGGGCGACCTTCGCGGCGATCAGCGCGTCGGTGCACGGGGGCTGCTTGCCGTGGTGGTTGCAGGGCTCGAGCGTGGTGTAGACCGTTGCGCCGGCGGGGGAGTGGCCGCGGCGGGCACAGTCGGCCAGGGCCTCGATCTCGGCGTGCGGCTCTCCGAAGCGGCGGTGGTGGCCGCGGCCGATGATGCGGCCGCTGGGATCGACGATCACGCACCCGACAAGGGGGTTGGGCTCGACGTCGCCCGCGGCGCGGAGGGCCGCGCGGGCGGCGGCGTCGAGGTGCTGCTTGTGCTCGCGGCGCGGGGACACGCCATCGACCTTAGGCGCGGCGGACGAGGGTTCTCCGCAGTTGCGGCGTCAGCACGCCGGCGGCCTCCAAATCGGCCAGCCACCGCCGGCCGTCCTGCACGTAGCCGGCGGTGGGCTTAAGTTGGGGGATCAGGCTGCGCCAGTAGGCGTTGAAGCGGGCCATCATCAGTTCGCGGACGAGTTTGGCGACCATCGAGGCGAGCGCGACCGGGAGATGCTGGCGCTCGGCCTCGGGCATGAACGTGACGGTCATGATGCGGCCGGCGGGGGCGGCGTCGTCCGGCCCGGCGCGGATCAGGTAGCGGCTGCACCGGTCGGTTTCTTCCAGTTCGAGGACGTCGGCGCCGGGGATAACGCGAGAGAGGACGCCGCGGTAGGAGGTGCGGCCGCCCTGGCGGTCGCAGACGATCCTCGGGCCGGCGCCGCGCGGCGGCGAGGCTCCGTTGTCGGCGAGGTCGGCCTCGATCGCCTCGGCGGGGTCGATGGGCGCCCAGTGCTCCCAGGCGTAGCGCAGGTGGTCGGCGACACCCAGCATCGTGGCGGCGGCCTTTGTGCCGGTGCGCTCGACTTCGTCGTTGAACATCCCCTCGCAGACGGCGCGGCAGGCCAGGCGCATCGGGGCGACGCCGGCGCGGTGCATCGCGCGGGCGAGCAGGTTGGATGCGATGCCGATCTGAGCGGCGGAGATGCCTGCGCAGGGGACGGGGCACGGGTCGCCGGCATACCACGGCAGCGGCTCGGGGGCGGCGCCGAGGGCGCGGAACAGGTCGAGGTCCGTCTCGGGCCGCACGCCCTCGCCCGGGCAGACCGCCAGGAAGGTGAGGACGGCCCGCTCCAGGTGAAGCAATGGGTGGCGACCGGGGGCGTCGCCGTTGCTGTTGGGGAGTTTCAGTTTCTTGGAGTCGTCCACCGCGATGCGGCGCTTCTTGTCCCCCGGTTTGCGGCAGACCGCCGACGCGAGCGCGGTCCACAAGTTTGGTGGTGGATCACCGGGGTTCCACCGCTCCACGCGGAACGCGGTCATGCCGATGCACAGCGGCCCCAGCAGCGGCCCGTACCCTGCTTCGTCGATGCCGGCGATGATCAGGGGCATCCCAGGATGGTAAAGGAAACTCGGCCGGCGTGCATGCCGCGGCGAGCCGTCAAGGGCGGTGTTCGCACGGCCCCGGCGGGCAGGGGGCGGTCAGTGCCGCCGCCGCGCTTCGTCCACCGCGACCGCGGCGTTGATGAGCGCCAGGTGGGAGTACGCCTGCGGGTAGTTGCCCAGAGCCAGGTCGTAGGCGGGGTCGTACTCCTCCGACAGCAGGCCGGTCGGGCCGGCGAGGGCGGCGAAGCGCTCGAGGAGTTCCTCCGCGTCGTCGAGGCGGCCCTTGAGGGCGTACGCCTCGATGAGCCAGCCGGTGCAGAGGTGGAAGCCGCCTTCGATGCCGGGCAGGCCGTCGTCGTGGATGTACCGGTAGACGGTCGGCCCTTTGCGGAGGTAGGTCTCGACGGCGCGGACGGTCGCCACGAATCTGGGGTCGTTGGGCGGGAGCAGGCCGGTGAGCCCGATCTGGAGCGCCGCGGCGTCGATGAACGGGCTGCCGTAGGCCGTGGTGAAGGCCCCGCGGCCGTCGGCGGCCTCGGGGTTCCAGCCGGCGGAGAGGACGTCGGCCGCGATGGTGTCGCGCAGCGCCTCCCACTCCGGGTTGCGGCGGCGAAAGAGGTACTCCTCGACCAGCAGAGCGCGGTTGACGGTGTGCCAGCACATCACCTTCGAGTGGACGTGGTGCTGACGCGGGCCGCGGATCTCCCAGATGCCGTGGTCCGGGTCGCGCCAGCGCGACTCGACGGCGCGGACCATTGCGCGGACGAGGTGCCAGTGCTCCGGCGAGACCGGCGCGCCGTGCTCGGCGAGCAGCGCGACCAGGTCCACGATCGGGCCGAAGACGTCCAGTTGGACCTGTGCCGCGGCGGCGTTGCTGATGCGCACGGGGGCGCTGTCGGCGTAACCGGGGAGTTCGGCGATCTCGGCCTCCGGCGGCAGGTGGCGGCCGGTGACGGTGTAGATGGGGCGGATGCGGTCGGGGCTTTCGATCGAGTCGACGATCCCCAGCAGCCAGTCCAGCAGGCGGATCGCATGGCCGGTGGAGCCCAGGCGGACCAGCGCCGCGGCCGCGAGCGACGCATCGCGCGGCCAGCAGAAGCGGTAGTCCCAGTTCCGCTGCCCGCCCATGTGCTCGGGGAGGCTGGTGGTGCCGGCGGCGGCGATACTTCCCGTTGGGCCGTGGCACAGGGCCTTGATGACCAGGGCACTGCGGCGCAGCAGTTCGGGCGGGACGGGGCCGGACGCCGGCACGCGCAGCGTCGAGGCCCATCCGGACCAGAAGTTGTGCGTCTGCTCGCGGCGGTGGGCCTCGTCGTGGGTGGCGCGGCGCAGGCTCGCCGAGCCGTAGCGGAGTTCGAAGACGACGGGGCCGTGGGAGGCGTCGACCTCCGCGAAGGCGGTGTGGTGCCTGCCGTCGTCGAGGATCTTCCACACCAACGGGACCGACGACGGTGCGCGGCAGATAAGAACGACCGGATCGGGGCTCCCCTCGATCTCCACGCCGGTCACGCTGGGGTCGTCTTCGGCCTCGTGGATCCGCAGACGGGTTACGGTGCGGCCGAAGTCCAGCCGCGGGGCGAAGCGCACCAGGACGCGGGCGGGTTCCGCGTGCTCGGCGCCGTCGGCTGCCTCGACGACGCGGATCAGGTCGCTCCGCCCGGCGCGTTGGAACGCGCGCCCGCCGCTGCAGTCGAAGTAGTCGGTGACGGTGACGCCCGGCCAGCGGGTGCGGAGGATGAACGAGTCGCCGTCGTACTCCTGCGCCACCGGCTGGGTGGCGTGGTGCGGCGCGATGTCGAAGAACCCGGCGCTGGGGCCGCCGAGGAGGTCCGCGAAGAGCGCGGGGGAATCGATCCGCGGCAGGCACAGCCACGTCACGCGGCCGGCGGGGGTGAGCACGGCGATCGTCCGCTGGTCGGAGAGGACGGCGTGGCGCTCGATCGGGACGACGGTCCGCTGCGAGAGCCACTGCCGCCGCATCTTCACGAGGTCCGTCAGCAGCGCCGTGACGGCGGTGGTGTCCGGCACGCGGGCTCTGGCCTCGGTCGGGCCGGGGCCGACCTTGATGGTCAGGTCGCCTTGCGGCAGGACCGCGAACGCGTCCTCGTCGGTCAGGTCATCGCCGATGAAGATGACGGTCGTTGCGCCGAGGCGGTGGCGCAGGCCGAGCAGGGCGCGGCCCTTGTCTCCCAGCGCGACGTTGAGTTCGACGACCATCGAGCCGTGCCGGACGTGCACGCCCTCGCGCTTCGCGAGGCTCGCCTCGACGCGTGCCAGCGCGGCGGCCGCCGCGGCGGGGGTGGCGCGGCGGTAGTGCAGGGCGACGCCGAAGGGCTTGACCTCCACGAACAGGCCCGGGTCTTCGCGGGCCATCTCCGCCAGTTCGAGCGTCAGCGCGGAGAGGAGTTTGCGCTGCGGCTCGGTCAGCATCGGCGGGGGCAGGTGCGAGGACTCGACGCCGTGGCTGCCGATCAGGATGACCCGCGTCTGCCCGGCGTCGCCCCGCGCGCCGCCGGGGGCTGCCGCGTCCGCTCCCATGACGCGCCCGAGGAAGTCGCGGGGCCGGCCGGAGACCAGGGCCGCGTGGGTGTGCGGGAGGTCCGCCAACTCGCGCAGGGCGGCGAGGGCCGCGGGGTCGGCCCGGGCCTGCGACGGGTCTTCCACGATGGGGGCGATGGTCCCATCGAAGTCGGAGGCGACCAGCAGCACGGGGCTGCGGGCCGCGGCCTGGAGTTTGTCGTGCAGGGAGGTCATCGCGTCGGGGCTGGGGAGGGAGCGGGCGGAGCGTCAGCGGGGAATCGGCGAGGGTGTGGGGGGGCTTGAGGGGGGCGGGCCTCAGGCGGGCGTTCGGCGGGTTCGGGCGAGCGCATCAAGGAACTCTTCGGCCCAGTCGAACACGTCGTGCCGCCGTACGACCATTCGGAGGATGCTCATCCGCTGCTTCATTTCGGCCCGGGGCATTTTGAGGGCCGCCAGCATGGCCGCCCCCGTTCCGTCCACGTCAAGCGGGTTGACCAGCAGGGCGCGGCGCATCTCGCGGGCGGCCCCGGCGAACTCGGAGAGGACCAGGACGCCGGTATTGTCCGTGCGGCAGGCGACGTATTCCTTGGCGACCAGGTTCATCCCGTCGCGCAGGGGGGTGACGGCCATGACGTCGGCGGCGCGGTAGAAGGCCAGCAGTTCGTCGCGCGGGACGGAGCGCCGGAAGTAGTGCACGGCGACCCAGCCGGGGAGGCCGTACTCGCCGTTGATCCGCCCCACGGCCTGCTCGACGGTGGAGCGGAGTTGGGCGTACTCGAGCACCGCGTCGCGCGAGGGGACGGCGATCTGGATCAGGACGGTCTTCTCGACCTTGACCTCGCCGCGACGGAGCAGTTCGGAGTAGGCGCGGAGGCGGACGTCGATGCCCTTGGTGTAGTCCAGCCGGTCCACGGCGAGGATGATCTTGCGATTGGCGCCGACGCGCTCGCGGATGCGTTCGGCCTGCCGGATGACCGACGGCTTGGACGCGGCGGCCTCGAAGGCGCGGAAGTCGATGGAGATCGGGAAGTCGTTGACGGCGATGGTGCGGCCGCCGAAGGTCAGGCGCGTGTCGGTCCCCTCGGCGCCGGCGTACCGGCGCGCGGCGCGGGAGAAGTTCTGGGCGTCGGCGTAGGTCTGGAAGCCGACCAGGTCCGCTCCCAGCAGGCCGGTGAGGATCTGCCGGCGCCAGGGGAGCCATGCGAAGAGTTCCTCGGGGGGGAAGGGGATGTGCAGGAAGAACCCGATCTTGAGGTCGGGGCGAAGTTCCCGCAGCATCATCGGGACAAGTTGGAGTTGGTAGTCGTGGATCCAGACGGTGTCGCGGCGGCGCGCGGCCCTGGCCGCGGCCCTCGCGAAGCGGAGGTTGACCTCGGCGTATCGGGCCCACCAGGGGCGGTGGAAGGTCGGCGTGCGGATGGCGTGGTGGTACAGCGGCCAGATGGTCGAGTTGGAGAAGCCGTGGTAGAAGCCGTCCACTTCCGCGCCGCTCATGGAGACGGGGCGGATGTTGATCTCTCCCTGGACGGAAGGCCGAGGGGCGGGACCGGTGGCGCCCGTCCAGCCGATCCACGCGCCGCCGCGGGCGCGGAGGATGGGCTCCAGGGCGGTGACGAGGCCGCCGGCGCTGCGTTCCCAGGAGCCGTTCCGCCCGCCGCGCGAGACGAACTGAACGGGGAGCCGGTTGGCAACGACGATGAGCCTTCCTTTGGACATCGGACCTCCGGCGCCGGCCGCGGCCCGCGGCCGGACGTTGGGAGGATACCGGGCCAACACGGCGAGGTCCGGTTTTCGGGGATTCGATCGGCGGGGGCGTTGGAGGTACAGTGCACCTCATGTCGGAAATGACCTGGCGCACGCCCGCGTCAACAGCCGCCGCACCCGGCACCCCGCCGGCCGCGCTCGCCGGCGCAGCGATGAGCGAGGGGGACCGCGCGCCGCCGGGGGCGGTGCTGCTCGAGATCGCGTGGGAGGTGTGCAACCAGGTCGGCGGCATCTACCAGGTGATCCGCTCGAAGGCGCCGACGATGGTGCAGCGGTGGCGGGACCGCTATTGCCTCATCGGGCCGTATGTGGAGGCGAAGGCGGGGGTGGAGTTCGAAGAGCGGCCGGCGACCGGGTGGCTGCGGCGCGTGGTGGACGACCTGGCGGCGCGGGGGCTGAAGGTGCACCACGGGCGCTGGCTGATCCCCGGGCGGCCGACGGTGCTGCTCTTGGAGCACGGGCTGCCGCGGGACCGGATCAACGAACTGAAGTACCGCATCTGGGAGCACCACGGGATCGAGTCCCCGGGTGAGGATGCGCTTATCGACGGCGTGATTACGTTCGGGGAGGCGGTGCGGATGCTGCTGGGGGCGGCGTGGGAGCAGTGGGCGGGCCGGGGAGCGCGCGGGGAGGATGACGAGGAAGGCGAGGGGGGAGGCGAAGGCAGTCGGGAGCGTGCGCCCGCGGAGCGGCGGGTGCTGGCGCACTTCCACGAGTGGATGGCGGCGCTGGCGATCCCGATGATCCGTCACGAGGGACTGCCGGTCGCGACGGTCTTCACGACGCACGCGACGACGCTTGGGCGGGCGATCGCGTGGAACGATGAGCGGTTCTACGAGCACCTGCCGCACCTGGATGCCGCGGCGGAGGCGGCGCGGTACAACGTCAAGACCCAGCACGGCATCGAGCGGGCGGCGGCACACGGGGCCGACGTGTTCACGACGGTGTCGTTCATTACGGCCGAGGAGTGCGAGCACCTGCTGGGGCGGCGGCCGGAACTGGTGCTGCCCAACGGGATCAACGTCGAGCGGTACTCCGTCGGGCACGAGTTCCAGACGCTGCACGCGGAGTACAAGCAGGCGATCCACCGGTTCGTGATGGGGCACTTCTTCCCGAGTTATTCGTTCGACCTGGACCGGACGCTGTACTTCTTCACCAGCGGGCGGTTCGAGCCGCGGAACAAGGGCTTCGACCTGTGCATCGAGGCGATGGCGCGGCTGAACGCGGAACTGCGGGCGGAGGACCTGGGGGTCACGGTGGTGTTCTTCGTCGTGTCGCAGCGGGCGACGCGGTCGATCCTGCCGCAGGTGCTTCAGCGCCGGGGCGTGCTGGCCGAGTTGCGGGAGGTGTGCGAGAAGGTGACGGCGGAGGTGGGGGAGCAGATGTTCCGGCGCGCGGCGGCCGGGGAGCGCGTGCGGCTGGACGACCTTGTGCCGGAGTACTGGGCGCTGCGGCTGCGCCGGACGATGCAGGCGATGCGGACGTGGGAACTGCCGCCGGTGGTGACGCACCAACTCGTGGACGAGGCGGGGGACCAGGTGCTGAACCACATCAGGAGCGTGTGGCTGGTCAATCGGCCGGATGACCCGGTGAAGATCGTCTATCACCCGGAGTTCATCAGCCCGGTGAACCCGCTGTGGGGGATCGAGTACGAGCAGTTTGTGCGCGGGTGCCACCTCGGGATCTTTCCCAGCGCGTACGAGCCGTGGGGGTACACGCCGCTGGAGTGCGTGGCGATGGGCGTGCCGGCGATCACGAGCGATCTTGCGGGGTTCGGGCGGTACGTGCACGAGGTGCTGCCGGACCACGACCAGTGGGGGCTGAAGGTGCTGCGCCGGCGCGGGCGGAGTTTTGACGCGGCGGCGGCGGATCTGACGCAGATGCTTGTGGAGTTCTGTCGCCTGCGCCGGCGGGACCGGATCAGCCTGCGGAACGACGTGGAGCGGCACGCGTGGGAGTTTGACTGGTCGCGGCTGGCGCGGGCGTATGACTGGGCGCACGACCTGGCGATGGCGCGCGAGGGGGCGGCGTCCAAGAAGTAACGCCGTTGTCGCGGCCGCGCGTGTGCGGGGTGGTCAGACTTTGACGGCGCGGAGGGCGAGGAAGAGGGGGATTTCGCGCCGGGCGCGGTTCTCTTCGGCGGCGCGGGGGCCGCTGGTGCTCGTGCGGTGGCCGGGCCACTCCTCGAGCGCGGTGATGTGCATGCCGCAGGACACGATCGTGTGGACGTAGGTCTGGAGGGGGCGGTGGAAGGTCCACGTCGTGATCGACGGGTCCGCGCCGGGGTGCATGGCGATGCGGTACTGGCCGGGGGAGAGGTAGCCGTCGATGCGGCGGTATTGCCGCCCGCCGCCGGATGGGTCCCAGCCCCAGGAGGTTTGCTGCGGGACGCGGAAGGCCGGGTGGGAAAGGACGGCGACGAAGACGCCGCCGGGGCGGAGGTGGTCGGCGATCGAGCGGATCGCGGGCTCGAGGGGATCGATGTTGGTGAGGGCCATGATGCACGCCGCGGCGTCGAAGTCGCGCGGGAGGTTCAGCGCGGCGAGGTCGCGGGCGTCGCCGACGTGGTAGGTGATCGGCGTGGGTGAGTCGGCGGAGCGGCGCCGGGCGGCCGCGACGAGGCCCTCGGAGGCCTCGACGCCGGTGACGTGCACGCCCAGGGCGGCGAGGCGGCGAGCGAGGATGCCCTGGCCGCAGGCGACGTCGAGGACCTTCATGCCGGCGGTCGGCGCGAGCAGGCGCAGAGCGCCCGGGAGGATCGTGTTCTCGTAGTGGTCGCTGCCGCGGTCCTGGTCGCCTTGGTCGCGACCTTCGAGGAGTTGGTCGTACCACTCGGCGACGTCGTCCCAGGAGGTCTCGGCGGCGGCGCCGCGGGGGAGTGGCGCCGGAGGAGCCGGGGCGGGCGCGCTGGTGGGGGGGGGAGGGGGAGGGGGGAGGCCGGCGGCGCGGTAGAAGTTCTCGGGCGCCGGGGATGAGAAGCGGAGCGACTGGCCCGTGGCGGGGTGGGTGAAGCCGAGTTCGGCGGCGTGGAGGCAGAGACGGCGGCCGGGGTCGGTGCGGGCGCCGTAGCGCCGGTCGCCGGCGATGGGGTGGCCGCGGTCGGCGAGGTGGACGCGGATCTGGTTCTTGCGTCCGGTTTCGAGGCGGACCTGGAGGAGGGTGTAGGGGTTGCCGCCGAGGGAGCCGGCGCCGAGGACACGGTAATGGGTGACGGCGAGTTTGGCGGCGTCGGCGTCGCCCCGGCCTGCGCCGCGGTACTCATCGGTGGGGATCGAGACGACCTTGCCGCCGGGGAGTTCCTTGAGGAAGGACTGCACGGTGCCGGTGGCGTCCCTGGGGCCGACGTGTCCCTCGGTCAGCGCGAGGTAGAGGCGGTGGACCCGCTTGGAACGGAACTGCTCCTTGAGCGATTCGTACGCGCGATCGGACTTGCTGAAGACGAGCAGGCCGGAAGCATCGCGGTCGAGGCGGTGGATGACGCCCAGCCGGGGGCCGGCAGGGCGCGGTCCGCGGCCGGTGCGACGCGGGGGCGTGCGCGAGGAGCGGACGTGGTCCTTGAGGATGTCCAGAAGTGTGCGGTCGTGGACCGGCGTGGGAGAGGCGGTGAGCAGGCCGGCAGGCTTTTCGACGACGATGAGGTCATCATCCTCGTGAAGGATGCGGACGCCGGCGGGGAGGCGGGACCGCCGGGGCGCCTGCTCGCGGCGGCCGCGGGCGGCGCGGGGGCGATCGGGACGCGCGGGACGGTCCTGGTCAGCACGGCGGGGCCTTGGCGCCGGGCGGTCGGGGGCCGCGGCGGGGGCGTCGGCCCGGGGGGCGTCCGCCGGAGGTGTCGGCGGGTGGATCTCGACGGTGTCTCCGGCGCTGAGGGGCTCATCGATCGACGCGGCGGGGCGGCCGTTGATCGTTACGCGGCCGAACTTGATGAGGCGCTGGCGCGACCGGGGGCTGGAGCCGGGGAGCGTAGTCGCCAAGTACTCGGAGAGTGTTTGGGATTGGGTGACCTGAGGGGGCATCGCGGAAGGGAGGGTAGGGGTGGCAGGAAGGCGTCAGGCCGAACGGGGCGGGTTCCCGACGGGGAGGCTATCGAGGAGCCACGCCGCGAAGGCGTCCTTGGTGATGCGGCCGGGGGTGGAGCGGACGGACCCATCGGCACCGAGAAGGGTCGCTTCGATGTCCGCGGCGTCCATGGTTTCCAGGGGGTTCGCCACGATCAGGTCGAGGCCCTTGCGGGCGAGTTTGGAGCGGGCGGACTCCATGAGGCGCTCGCGCGGTTCGAGGGCGAAACCGACGATGACCTGACGGCCCCCGCCTTCGGCTCGCCGGCGCGAGCATTCGGCGAGGAGGTCGGGGGTCGGCTCGAGTTCGATCGTGAGCGGGGCATCGCCGCGCCGGATCTTGCCGGCGTGGGAGGGGTCGGCGGGTTTGGGGCGGTAGTCCGCCACAGCCGCGGCCATGATGAGAATGTCACAGTGGGGGAAGTGGGTGGCGAGGAGGCCCTGCAGGTCGGCCGTGGTCCGGAACCGGATGGTTTGGACACGCGAATCGGTGGGTGTCAGGTGTGTTGGCCCAAGGAGCAGCGTGACGTCCCAGCCGCGGCCGGCGGCGTGGTCGGCCAGCGCAACGCCGAGTCTGCCGGACGAGCGGTTGCCGAGGTACCGGACGGCGTCGAGGGGCTCGTGGGTCGGCCCTGCGGTGATCAGCAGCCGGGGCTTTCGCGGGGGCGCGTCGGCGTGGGAATGGTCCACAGGAGGCTCTTTCGGAAACGGCGCGGAGGGCGGGGATGGTATGACGGGCGCGTCGGCGCGCCGCAGGCGCTGGTTGCGCCGTGCGGGGCGGGGCGGCGGTCGCTACCATGCGTGCCCTGATGGTGCGGGGGCGTGCGGGGGCGCCACGGCGGCGTGAGCGGAGTCGGCTCTTTTTTCCGGGGATTCATGGCACGATCGCGAAAGAAGCTCGGTGAGATCCTGGTGGGGTGGGGCGTGGTGACGCCCGCGCAGGTGGAGGCGGCGGCGAAGACCGCCGCGGCGAGCGGCAAGCGCCTGGGGGAAGCGCTGATCGAGGCGGGCGTGGGCGAGGACCAGGTCGCCAAGGCCCTCGCGAACCAGTTCGGGATGGAGTACGTTGACCTGCACTCCGACGCGGTCGCCAGCCGCATCGACCCGAAACTGATCCCCGAGGACCTGATCAAGAAGCACCTGATCCTGCCGCTGTCGAAGAACAACGGCCGGCTGCAACTGATCATCCACGACCCGATGGACCTGGAACTGCAGGACATGCTGCGGTTCCGGCTGAACGTGGAGATCGAGCCGCGGCTGGCGGGGCGGTCGGCGATCAAGCGGTTCATCGACACGAAGATGGGCGGGCAGGGGGGGAGCTTCGTGAAGATGGTGGAGGCGGGGCAGTCGCTGGTCACCGAGTCGATCGACCGGTCGGTGGACCGCTCGGTCGACAGGTCGATGGACAAGTCCATCGACATCTCGGCGGAGGACGCGCCGATCGTGCGGCTGTGCTCGCGCATTCTGACCGAGGCGGTGAGGATGCGGGCGAGCGACGTGCACATCGAGCCGATGGCCGACCGGGTGCGACTGCGGTACCGGATCGACGGCGTGTGCATGGAGCGCGACAACCTGCCGAAGCGCATGCAGAACTCCGTGCTCAGCCGCGTGAAGCTGATGTCGGGGATGAACATCGCGGAGAAGCGCGTGCCGCAGGACGGGCGCATCAAACTGCCCGTCGATGATGTGCAGATCGACTTCCGTGTCTCCGCGTGCCCGACGTACCACGGCGAGAGCGTGGTCTGCCGTATTCTGCGGCCGGACTCGGTGCGGATCGGTCTGTCGAACCTCGGCTTCGAGGACGACAACCTCCAGGTCTTCAACAAGATCATCCGCCGGCCCAACGGGATCTTCCTGGTGACCGGGCCGACGGGTTCGGGCAAGACGACGACGCTGTACTCGGCGCTGGACGTGCTGAACCGGCCGGACAAGAAGATCATCACGGCCGAGGATCCCATCGAGTACAACTTCGAGGGGATCAATCAGTGCCAGGTGAACGACAAGATCGGCCTGGGGTTCAAGGAGATCCTCAGGACGATGCTCCGCCAGGCGCCCAACGTGATCCTGGTGGGCGAGATCCGTGACCGCGAGGTGGGCGAGATTGCGATCCAGGCGGCGCTCACCGGCCACCTGGTCTTCAGCACGCTGCACACCAACGACGCCCCCAGCGCGATCACGCGTCTGATCGACATGGGGATCAAGCCGTTCCTGGTGGCCAGTTCGATCCAGGCGGTCATGGCCCAGCGACTGATCCGCGTGCTGTGCAAGAACTGCAAGCGGATCGACGAGTCGCCGGACCCGAAGTACCTGCGGCTGGTGGGGATCACCCCGGAGGAGGCCGAGGGGAAGGTGATGCGCCCGGTGGGGTGCGAGCAGTGCAACGGCAGCGGCTACCGCGGGCGCAAGGCGATCTTCGAACTGATGCAGATGAACTCGGAGATCCGGGAACTGGCCTTCAACCGCGCCTCGATCACGGAACTCCGCCGCGCTGCGCTCAACGCGGGGATGCGGCCGCTGGTCGCCGACGGGAAGATCAAGGTCCTGCGCGGCGACACGACCCCCGACGAAGTCGCCCGCATGGCGCAGGTCGAAGGGGAGGTCCTGGGGGACGACGAGATTTAGGAGGCGAGGGGGGAGGGGGCGGGGGCGTGCCGGGCGCCGCGTGGTGCGTCACGCGCGGCCGGCGCGGGTTGGATAACGGATTTGCACGAAGCACGCAGCACTTTCCGCGAGGCCGTCCATGTCCAGTATGCAGATTGACCGCCTGCTCGACACCGTGGTCAGGCTGGGCGCTTCCGACCTCCACCTCACCGTCGGCCGTCCGCCGACGCTCCGCCTTCACGGGCACCTGCGGAACCTTCAGACCAAGGTACTCGACAGCGACGACATGGTCGGCCTGATGAAGTCGATCACGCCCGAGCGCGCCCAGCAGGAACTGCAGGAGCAGGGCGGGTGCGACTTCGGGTTCGCCTACGGCGACGCGGCCCGCTTCCGCGTGTCGATCTTCCGGCAGCGCGGCGACATCGCGATGGTGCTGCGTCAGATCCCCAACCGGCTGCTGACGTTCGAGCAGATCGGCCTGCCGGAGATGTGCAAGGAACTGATCCGGCGCCCCCGCGGGCTGTTCCTGGTGACGGGGCCGACGGGTTCGGGCAAGACGACGTCGCTGGCGACGATGCTGGACTACATCAACCAGACGATGGACCGGCACATCGTCACGATGGAAGACCCGATCGAGTACTACCACTACCACAAGAAGTCGATCGTCAACCAGCGCGAAATCGGGAACGACGTGCCGAGTTTCGCCGAGGCGCTGCGGCGCGTGCTCCGCTCGGACCCGGACGTGATCCTGGTCGGCGAAATGCGCGACCTGGAGACCATCGAGGCGGCCATCCGTGCCGCCGAGACGGGCCACCTGGTGTTCGGGACCCTGCACACCACCGGGGCGGCCAAGACGATCGACCGCGTCGTGGACGCCTTCCCGGTTACCCAACAAAACCAGATCCGCGTCCAGCTCTCGACGTCGCTGATCTGCGTGCTCAGCCAGGTGCTTCTCAGCCGCGTGGACCAGCCGGGCCTGGTCGCCGGGTACGAGTTCCTGGTGGTGACCCCGGCCATCGCGAACCTGATCCGCGACAACAAGACATTCCGGATCGACTCGTCCATTCAGACCGGGCGGAAGTTCGGTATGCAGTTGCTGGACGACCACCTCTGGTCGCTCTACATGCGCGGCATGATCTCGGCCGAGGAGATGGTGGACAAGAGCAAGAACCCGGGCGACCTGACGGACAAGGTCCACAAACTGGGCCGCACCGTGGGTCGGACGGAACTGGACCAGGCCGAGGACGAGGGCGAGAAGAAGGGGGCGTAAGGGGCCACAGGATGGGGATGTGTCGGCGCGTACAAAATCCGATTTTGTGGCGACGCGTCGTTTCGATAATCTCGAATTCCAGATGTCGTGTCCGCCAAAGGGCCCGTCCGGCGGCGGATGAGGGAACCAAGGCCGCCTGCGCGGCGATACCTTGAGCGAAGCCGGTGCATATCCCCGAAGATGGGGTCCGCGCCGGCGCGCGGAAAGGGCGGACTCCAATGCCCCCAAGCAGCCCGAGCCCATCCACTAACATTGACCCTTCCGAACTCAAGGGCCGGAAGCTCGGTCGAGTTTTGACAAAGTTAGGGAAAGTCACCCGCGAGAAGGTGCACGAGGCGCTGGCGGTCCAGAAGACCCGGAAGGTGCCGATCGGGCAGCTCCTCGTGGAGCTGGGGTACTGCACCCAGCGGGACATTAATGAAGCCTTGGCCGGCCAGGCGGGGATGCAGTTCGTCAGCCTGGCGAACGTGGAGATCCCCCCGGACATCCGGGACGCGGTCGCGGCGGAGACGGCCCAGGCCTACCAGGTCGTCCCGATCGACTACAACCCGCGCAGCCGCAAGATCAAGATCGCCATGAAGAGCGCGGACAACTTCCGCGCGGTGGACGACCTGCGGCTGCTGATGGGGTTCAACGTCGAGGCGGTGGTGGCCGAGCCCGCCGAGGTCGACGCGCTGCTCAAGAAGTACTACTCCAAGACCGAGTCGGTCACGGACGTGGTGGGGGAGCTGGCGGCGGACAAGAAGTTCGAGGCTCTGGCCGGCCGGAGCGACAAGTCGATCGACCTGGACGCGCTGGAGGAGTTGGCCGAGGACAACAAGGTCATCAAGCTCCTGAACCTGGTGCTGCTGCAGGCGATCAAGGACAAGGCCAGCGACATCCACTTCGAGCCGTTCGAGAACGAGTTCAAGATGCGGTACCGCATCGACGGCGTGCTCTACGAGATGGTGCCGCCGCCGAAGCACCTGGGCCCGGCGATCACCAGCCGCATCAAGGTCATGGCGAACCTGGACATCGCCGAGCGGCGCCTGCCTCAGGACGGCCGCATCGAACTGACGGTGGGGGGGCACCCGATCGACCTCCGCGTGAGCGTCCTGCCGACGATGCACGGCGAGAGCGTCGTGATGCGCGTGCTGGACCGCTCGAACGTGGAACTGAGCCTGGACCGCATCGGCCTGCGACCGGACGACCTGGAGACGTTCAAGAAGCTCATCAACAAGCCCAACGGCATCGTGATCGTGACCGGTCCGACGGGTTCGGGTAAGACGACGACGCTGTACGCGGCTCTCCAGTCGCTCAACGACATCGAGACCAAGATCCTGACGGCGGAGGACCCGGTCGAGTACGACATCGACGGGCTGTGCCAGGTGCAGGTGAACCCGGAGGTGGACCTGACGTTCGCGCGGGCGCTGCGAAGCTTCCTGCGTCAGGACCCGGACATCATCCTGGTGGGTGAGATCCGCGACCTGGAGACGGCGCAGATCGCCGTGCAGGCGTCGCTGACGGGGCACCTGGTGCTCAGCACGCTGCACACCAACGACGCGCCGAGTTCGATCGTGCGTCTGCTGGACCTGGGGGTGGAGAACTTCCTTCTGACGGCGACGGTGGAAGGGGTGGTGGCGCAGCGGCTGGTGCGGACGATCTGCGCTCGCTGCAAGGAGCCGTACGAGCCGAAGGAAGAGGAGTTGATGGAACTCAACCTCCGGCCGTCGGACGTGGAAGGCCGGCGGCTGTTCCGCGGCCGCGGCTGCGACAACTGCCACGGGTCGGGGTTCCGCGGGCGGACGGCGATCTTCGAGATCATGTCCATGAACGACGAGATCCGGGAACTGATCATGAACCGGGCGAGCACGAACGCGATCCGCGAGGCCGCCCGCAAGTACGGCATGCGGACGCTGCGCGAGTGCGGCCTCCTGGCGATCTTCGACGGCCTGACGACGATCGACGAAGTGGTGCGGGAGACGATCGCGGACGAGGGGTGAGCGGGGGCGAGCCGCGGGGCGCGGCCCGCGGCGAGGACTGAGCACACGCGCGTCACGGTTGGCGCACGAGGGAGCGGAGCAAGCCCATGGCGACGTTTGCGTACGAGGCGCTCAACTCGGCTGGGAAGCCTCAGAAGGGGACGGTCGAAGCCGCCTCGAGCGAGGAGGCGATCCAGCGCATCAAGGCGCAGGGCTACTTCCCCACGCTGGTGAAGGAGCAGAAGACCGCGAAGAAGGCCGGCGGCGACGGGTCGCCCGCGGCGGCCAAGAAAAAGAAGAGAGGGGGCGGCGGTCTCTCGATCGGCAAGGTCTCCAAGAAGCACCTGACGACCTTCACGCGTCAGCTTTCGACGCTCCAGGACGCCGGCCTGCCGCTGCTGCGGTCGCTGCAGATCCTGGAGGGGCAGCAGAAGCCCGGCAAACTCAAGAGCGTGCTGCTGGGGGTCACGGAGGACGTCGAGGGCGGCTCGTCCCTCTCGGAGGCGATGGCGAAGCACCCGCGGGCCTTCGACCGGCTCTACGTGAAGATGGTCAACGCCGGCGAGATCGGCGGCGTGCTGGACATCATCCTGCAGCGGCTGGCGGAGTTCATGGAGAACGCCCAGCGGCTGAAGCGGAAGATCATCGGCGCGATGGTCTATCCGGCGGTGGTCGTGTTCGTCGCGATCGCGATCGTGACGTTCATCATGTGGTTCATCATCCCGAAGTTCGAGGAGATCTTCGTGGAGTTCGGCGTGCCGCTGCCGAAACTCACGCGGATGCTGATCGACGCGAGCCGCTGGGTGGCGGGCAACAACGTCGGGCAGACGATGCCGGGCGCGATCTACATCCTCGCGGCGCCATTCCTGGTGTTCGTGTTCGTGAAGCTGGCCCGCAAGGCGACGCCCGGCCGGGCCTTCTTCGACTACCTGCTGCTGTGGTCGCCGGTGATCGGCAACCTGGTCCGCAAGACCACGATTGCCCGCTTCACCCGGACGCTGGGGACGCTGATCTCCGCCGGCGTGCCGATCCTCGAGGCGATCCTGATCACGCGGGACACCTCGGGCAACTACGTCTTCGAGAAGGCCCTCGGCAAGGTCCACGACTCGATCCGCGAGGGCGAGAGTTTCGCGGCGCCGCTGCGCGAGAGCAAGGTCTGCGACGCGATCGTGGTGAACATGATCGACGTCGGCGAGGAGACCGGCGATCTGGACGCGATGCTGCTGAAGATCGCGGACAACTACGACGAGGAGGTGGACGTCGCCGTCCAATCCCTCGTGAAACTGATCGAGCCGCTGCTGGTCGTCTTCCTCGGCGGCGTGGTCGGCACGATCGTCGTGGCGATGTTCATGCCGCTGGTCGCCATGATCGAGTCGCTGCAGGGCGGCGGCGGCGGCAGCGGCGGCGCGATCTGACCCGCATCATCACCCCCGGCGCCCGCGCGGGCGCCGGGGTCGGACAAAGGAGACGCGCGGATGCATCGCGGTGACACAGGCCGGGGCGCGGCGGTGCGGGGCATGGGACCGGGAGTCCGGGCCCGCGCCGGGTTCACGCTCATCGAGCTGGCGATCGTCATCATCATCATCGCGATGCTGGCGAGTCTGGGCTTCGTCGCGGCCGGCCGCGCCATCCGCAGCGCCCGCATGGCGGCCGAGCGCCAACTCCTGGTCTCGATCCGCAACGGTGTGGATGCGTTCCGGATGCAGTTCGGCTTCCTGCCGCCGCTGGTGGTGGATGGGCCCAACGTTCCGACGGGTTGCCAGCCCACCACGACCGCCGGGCCGCTCACCACCACCACGCCCAAGCAGCCCGTCGTGCGGTCGGCCAAGTTCCTCAGCCGTGACGAGACCTCGACCGCCAACGAGCCCCGGTGCAGCGTGTACACGATCCCGTACTACCTGATGGGCCTGCTGGACATGTCGGACGGCGGGCCGGGCGGGGGCAAGCCGATCGACGGGTTCGAGGGCGGCGAGTTCAGCACGCCGCTGCCGGACGGCACGTTCTCGCAGCGCGGCGCCCCGATCTCGCCGCTGCTGGATTCGGCGGGGCTCCGCGGGCGCGTGTGGCGGAACCCGGCCGCGAACTACCAGTGGCAGATCGTGCTCATGGACCGGTGGTCCACGCCGATCCGGTTCTACCGCTGGGCGCCGAAGTACGACACGACCCAGGGCTCCAACAACCGGGGCATGGTCCAGCAGTACTACGTGCCGCGAGAGGTGGGCGATCCCAACACGCAGGCGGAACTGCGCAGCGCCGAATATGCGATCATGAGCCTGGGTCCGGATCGCATGACGGACGAGGATTACAGCAATCCGGCCAACCCGCGTCCGAAGTTGCCGCTGCCGACCAATGGCGTCACCGGGCCGCAGACCGACGCCACGCCGATCGACAAGAGCGTGACCAGCGACGACATCGTGGAGGTGGGGCGATGATTCGCACGCCGGACCGAGCCGCGGCGGCGCGAACCGCGAAAAGGCGGTCGTTCGCCTTCACCATCACCGAACTGATCGTGGTGATCGCGATCATCATCCTGATCGTGGCCGTGGCGGTGCCGGCGTTCCAGTCGATCATCTACTCGTCGGAAGCAACGGTGGCGCAGACCCGCATGTCGGCGGGGCTCAAGGCCGCGCGTGACTACGCGATGCAGGCCGGACCGGGGGAGGACACCGCCGCCGTCTTCTTCTACGACTTCGACCCCGACCCGAGGCGGCGGACGGGCGGCCGGCTGCGGATCGTCCCGTGCATCCGCGTCGGCGAACTGGACGACATTCCCCCGCCGGGCGGGCTCGGCACGGGCCCCGGCCAGACGGTGCGGCGTGAGGTCTTCGTGCCGATCCCGGGCGCCGAGCCGGTGGAACTGCCCAAGGGATGGATGGTGCGGGCGTTCGCGCCGCCCGGATGGGTTGACTCGGTGTGGTACGAGGGGACGCGGTACAACTCGACCGATCCGGCGGGCCACTGGGTCTTCCCGGAGACGGGCTTCTACAACCGCGACGAGGTTCTGGACTTCTCCAATAACCAGACAGCGCGCCAGAGTTTCATGGTGCGCTTCCAGGGCGGCTCGGGCGAACTGTCGCCGACGAGCACGCGGGAGGTGCTGGTGCTGGCGCCGCGGCCGTCCGTGCTGGGGCGCTCGACGAACCCGGCGGACGTGTGGAAGCGGGCCGACCTGGCCTCGGACCTGCGCCGGTTCGCTCGCCGCATCCTGACGAGCCGCGACCTGATGACCGGCGCCTCGCCCAACGAGGCCCAGCGGCTGCTGGGCGATCGCTCCGCGGACACGGTTCTGGTGCGGCCGGTGTGGATGCTCGCGCTCTATGACGAGCGCCGCCTGGCGTCGGCGATCGGAGCGGAGATCGACCCCGTCACGGGCTGCATCTACAAGTCGGGGACGAACCTGCCGGAGTTCGTGAACAACATTCCGGGTCCGGCGAACATGGTGGGAAGGCGGATCCGGCAGTGGATCGAGGGGGACACAAACTTCGACGATGAGGTGCGCAAGCGGGCGATCAGCAGCGCCAGCGGCGGCGGCATTCGCCGCGGCGACGCGCCCGAGGCGCGGCTGTTCACGATCGATGGGTTCACGGGCAACCTGCGCCTCGTGGAGGTGGAGCAATGACCGCCGAGCGCACCCGGTGCCGCGGCCGCACGGGCTTCTCGCTGATCGAGGTGCTCATGGCGGTGTTCATCTTGGCCCTGGGCCTGCTGGGGCTGGGCGCCGTCTTCCCGGTGGTGATCCGCGAGCAGCGGCAGGGGCATGACACGGTTTTGGGGACTACGGCCGCGGCCTCGGCCCGGGCGCTGCTTCAGGGGTACGACTACTCGACGACGCTGGGCAATGTGCGGGACATGCGCGACTTCTGGACGCGGATTCGCGACGACGCGTCCTATGGCCTGAGGCACCCCGATTACCGTCACGGGGAATGGCTGGTGGCGGAGGCGGAGAGCGCTGGCAACGTGCCCGGGCAGATCAAACTGGTCGGCGGCGGGGCGCAACTGACGCTGCGGCTGGCCAACCGCCTGTGGCCGTCGCCGCCGCCGACTCCGAACCAGGCGCCGCTCTTCGTCTGGGACTTCGCGGTGCACCGCGTTGTGGACGGCACGAACTTCTACGAGGGGCACGGCGTGCGCGTGGCGATCTTCGTCCGCCGCCTGGACCCGCGGATCCGTGTCCATCCTCGCGAGAACCTGTATAGGCAACTGACCGACCCCAACTCGGAGATGCGGCGGGTGCCGGTGGCCGTGGACGAGGACGGCCTGCCGACGTACGACGGCGTCGGGGAGCCGGCGCTGCACTACGCGAACCTGCGGAAGGTGCGGGTCGAGTTCCGCGCGGCCCGCCCGGAAGACGCCGCGCGGGACCGGCTGTACTTCGACACGTCCGATCCCGAAGGCGGCAACCCGCAGCGGAACGTGCCGTGGCGGCTCGCGCGCCAGGTCGGGCAGAAACTGGTGGACAATCTCGGGAACATCTACACGGTCATCGAGGTCGGCAAGGCTAGCAACGGGGATGAGTATGTTCGCGTGTCCCCGCCGGTGCCGGCGACCGTGCCGCCCTCCGCCGATGTCTCACGAAACTCCGATCTCCCGTGCATCCGCGAAGTCCTGCTGTCGCCGCAGATCCCCGCGGCGGTGCTGCTGTGGAGGGTTGTGCAGTGAGCGCACGCGAGCGAATCAGCGCGATCCTCCGTCGGGCCGGGGTCGATTCCCGCGCGGCCGCGCGGCCCGGCTTCACCCTGGTCGAGATCCTCATCGCCGTGGGGGCCCTGGCCCTCATCGCCGTCGGCATCTCGCAGGTCTTTCGGGCGACCGGGGATACGGTGCGGGCCGGGCGCCGCATCAGCAACCTCAACGCGTACGCATCGCTGATCGAGCGGCAACTTCGCGACGATTTCTCGAAGATCACGCGCGATGGGTTCCTGCTCATCCGCAACGAGCGGATCTGGAAGGACGGCGATCCCGGGAATCGGGAGCTCGTCGGGGCCAATGCCCGCAACGCCGGCGTACCTCTGGTGCCGGGGCATGACGCATCGAGCCGACCCCGCCGCGCCGACGAGATCATGTTCTTTGTCACCGGCGACTTCGTGACCAAGCGCCCCCCCGCGATCCCCGATCGCGTGGCCCGGGCGCCCGCGGCGAGGATCTACATCGGGCACGGCCTGCGGCGCGATCCCAAGCACCCCGCCTACGCCGCGCCGGTGCAACTCGACGACGACAACACGACCACGCGCCTCGCCGTCGCTCCGCCCCTGACGCTCGGGATGAGCGGCCCCAACGGCACCGTGGGACCCAACCAGGCCGCCGCGGAGTGGACGCTGCTCCGCCATGTGACGCTCCTGACGCCGCCGAACCCGGCGAAGATGGACGGCGTCGTCCCCGGGCTCCCCGGCTCGCCCTTGCAGAACACGCGTCTGCTCGATGGGATGTGGCAGATCGCGGGCCAGCCGGCCGTGCGCTCGATCTTCCGGTCGTTCAACGGCGGCGCTGAGAGCGCCTACAGCGGTTTCGCCCCTCACGCGGACGAAGTGCTCCATCGCGGGCTGGTGAACCTGCCCAACGAGGGCCCCAGCTTCGGGTGCGGTGCGATCGACATCGCCACGACGGACCTGACGGAGATCCGGGCGCTGATCCACGCGGCGACGACGATCAACGACCCGGCCACAGGGTGGCGCGGCGGGCTGCCGGGGGACCTCGACGCTCGGAAGGCCATCGAGATCCAGGACAACATGATGGCAGGATGGCCGACGAGGGTCCCGCGTGTCGTCCAACTGATCCCAGGGACCCTGGTCGGCTCGGCAGTGGAGATCATGCAGGCATGGATGCGCGATGCCCTGCCGGTGGACTCCGATGCGCCCACGCTGGGGTCCAGCAACGACCGGGGAGGGCGGATCCGCTACGAGCCCGCGCCGCCGAACCCGCTGTGCCTCGACATTCCCGGCGCCGGTGCGACGTTCACGCCGCCCGGAGCCGCCGGGCAGTCCGTCCAGCGGGAGATGGAGCGGGCGGACCAGCTCATGCTCTCGGCGCACAACTTCGTGCCTGGTTGCAGTGAGTTCATTGTGGAGTGGTCGTGGGGCGACACCTATCCGAGCAACGACCCGAGGGTGGGGCAGATCATCTGGCACGGGCTGGAGCGGCAGGTCGACATTGACGGCAACGGGCGATCCTCGAATCAGCTTGAGGAGAGGATCGCGACCACGTACATCGACGCGATCACGCCGTTCAGGCAGCGGTTCGTGCGCCGGGATGGGTCTATTGGGGAGCGGGTAGTGCCGGGGCTACTGGTCAACACCAACGGGGAGGGCACCGGCTACCCGGGGACTGACGGACTCGACAACATCCAGTACAACTACTTCGGCTACATCAACCCAACCTACGAGCCCGCCGGGAATCCGGACGATCCCACCGACCCGCCGCCGGTCCCGAACCCGGGCCTCCTCGTTGATGTCAACGGCAACGGCCGCTACGACCCGAACGACGGCGACAAGTACAACGACCCCGAGGTGATCCCCTGGCCGTGGCCGCGCCTGATTCGGATCACGATGAGCCTCGTGGACCCCTCGGACCCGACGATCGAGCAGACGTACCAGTTCATCTTCGACCTGCCGGGGGATCCTATGGACCCACGGTATTGAGTGTCCGCGGCCCGGCGCGGGCCGCTCGGGGGAAGCGGGACGGGGGAGCGGGGGGCGGGCGAGAGCGGGGACGGAGGCGGGCGAGGGGAAGGAGCATCGCTCATGGCGAGGCGTCTGGCTCAGCGTGGTGACCGGGATCGCGGGGCGGGTGTCTTCACGCGTCTGCGCCGGTCGGCGGCCGGCGCGGCCTCCCGCGTCATGCAGGCGGCGGGCCGAGCCTTCGGCCGCTCCCAGGTCTCGCAGCGCGGCACGATCCTGCTCATGGTCATCGGCGTCCTGGCGATGATGTCGATGATCACCGTCATCTACGTGACGATCGGCCAGAGCGACCGGCGCAACGCCGCGGCGCTGGCGCGCGAGATCCGTCTGGACGATCAGGCCGCCGCGATCGCGGATTACCTCGCCGGCGTGGTGCGCGACGACCTGTTCACCGTCGTGGAGGAACTGGACCTCCGCAACAATCCCCGCATCTACCGCGAGGCGTTCGACTACCCGTGGATGCCGGAAGAAGACTACATCGTCTCCATCCCGGATCCGCCGGGGGCGACGAACCAGATCCGCTTCACCCCCGCCGGGACCGGCTTGAACATGACGTCGCTGTCCGGGTCCGATGCGCCGCGCACGGGCATCGGCGGCGACCCGTTCCTCTCCTCCACCGAGCCGGCGCGCGTCAGCACAAGTGGCAGTCGCAACTTCGGGAACCTCCCCGAAGCCCTGCAACTGGTGGACTGGCCGCAGATCTCCAACTTCTCGCCCACCGGCCTGTTCGTCAACCTCTGGGCGCTTCGGCCCGAGGCCGGCGGCTACGCCGCGCAATCGGGCACCCGGGGCTCGGCTGGCAGGCCGGCCCTCAGCGAAAGGCTGACGCTCTTCCGCGTCAATAACGGCGCGCCCCAGCCGGCCAGCGGAACGCAGACGCTTCCCAACGGCGACACGGCCGACCCCAACGTTCCGTGGCACTGGACGCGCAACCAGGTCTGGATGCACCGTCCGGCCGTGGAGATCGCTTCTGGGCCCGGCGCTCCCGGTCCCGACGACCCGGAGTACGTCCCGTACCAGTACGCCGACGCTGACGGCGACGGGATGCTCGACTCGCGCTGGTTCGAACTGAGCCAGTGGGACGAGCAGTCGGACCGGTTCTATCCGATCATCCCCAACCACAGCCAGGCGCGGCTCTTCGTCGCGGCCCGATGCATCGACCTCTCCGGCCTCGTAAACGTGCAGGTTGCGGCGGATTTCGAGCGGGAGCCCACCGCGTGGCGCCCCGCGGGCATGACGCCGCTGGACGTGGACCTGCGCCGGCTGCTGCGGCTGAAGGACGCGTACGACCAGTTCGGCGAGGTGTACGAGGCCTACCAGCAGCCGCCGGTGAACGTGGCATACCGCGCGGGCAACTACAACATGAACCCGACGGTCTACGACGCCGCCAAGGCGGACGACGTCGGCATCACCGCCTATGGGGCGCTGCGCCTGGCCCTGCGCGACGGTGCGGTGCCCCCGATCTTCTCGGGGATCCTGCAAGGCTATGGGCCTGGCAGCGGCGAGCCGTTCATCCTCGACCGGAGGGACAGGTTCGACTTCTACCGTGAACTGGCTTCCGCCTCGGAATCAGCCCGTTACGAATCCACGCCCGGGGAGTACCGGTTCGCGAGTCCCTTCGGCATCGCCGACGAACTCGAACTGCGGACGTATCACGGCGCCAACGACCCGAGCCAGACCTCGCGGTTCGAGGCGACCGTCGCCGGGCGTGAGCCGAACCCGAGCAGCACCTTCGGCGATGCGAGCAACCTCTGCCCCGTGCGCAGCAACCGGCCGCTGCTGGTCGAGCGCGGCGGTCGCGGCGACCGCCTGCCCGCGACGCCGCAGGCCTTCGGCGCCAATAACGGTCTCCCGGACACCGACGCTCTTCTCCAGGCCGCGACCGACATCCGCCGCCTGCTGACGTTCTTCTCCGGGGCCAGGCCGCTGCGCTCCGTCGAACTGAACGAGCCGACGGACCCCATCGTCGGCGACCGCAACGGGCTCTCCACGGCGATCACCGTCCCGGGGAGCAACCCGGTTCAGCCCCCGAGCAACGGCGTGTACCACGAGGTCCCGCCGCAGCGGAACGAGGTCCGGCTCGATCTCGCCACGCTGCTGGAGAAGGCGTCGCCGCCGAACAACGACATGGTTCGGCAGGAGGCGGCCTCGCAGATCTTCGCCGCCTATGCCCGGGCGCTGATGCCGTACCTCGGCGAAGCCGACGCAGCGACCATGTGGGCGGACCCGACGTCGAACAACCTCGCAAAACAGTACCGCACGCTGTTCTACGGCCACCGCGGCCCCGACCTCGCGATGCGCATCGCGGCGCACCTGACCGCCAACCTCATCGACATGTACGACGGCACGTCCGCCGGCGCCGCCGCGGCCGACCAGCCGACAGCGCTGCGGGTCTACTTCAGCGATCCGACGTCGGGCGGGGCGATGCCCGCTCCGATCCAGGACTATCTCAACATCAACCTCGAGCACGCGCTCAACCAATCGGGGCTGCTGCGGCCTTCCGGCGCCACGCCCCCGCCCGGCGGGGTGCCGCAGGAACTCCGCGTCTACGGGATCGAAGCCCAGCCGTTCCTTACCGAGGTCGCGGTGTATCACATGTTCGTGGATTCTCCGAACGGAGATGTGGACTACGGCCTGGCAACCGATACCAACGGGGACGGCGTCTACAACGAGGATGAGGGCGACACCCTCATGCACGTGACGATCAACGGCGACGTCCGCGCCGACAACCCCGACTTTGTCTTCCAGTGCATCGCCTTCCAGGTCTACAACCCGTTCGAGTTCCCCGTCAACATCTCGGAGTACTACTTCGAGTTCGGGAACACGCTCTTCAGGCCCGGCACGGCCATCATCAATCCGGGCAAGCATGAAGTGTTCTTTGCCTTCAACCCCGGCATTGGCACAGTCAATGCACGCCTGGTCAATGCCGGGGCGCCCAGCGGCACCACCATACAATCGTGGGTCGAGCAGCAGTTCGGCGAATCCGAGTTGAGCCTGAGCCAGCGGTACCTTCGCCGGTTCGACCAGAATGGGGACATGATCCCCGAGGGCGAGGTTCGCGACTTCTTCACGACCGACATCAGCACGACCGCCCTGCCCGAGGAGCGCGTCGTACTGATGTGGCGGAGGTTCCCTGTTGATGCGACCGGGTACACCCCGACCGAGCGGCAGACGCACATCCTCGCCGATCGCCTGCGTGATCCGGCGACGACGCCTCGCCCCACGTGGGATCGCCGTTTCAAACTTGGCAACCTCGACGGCCAGGATGATGCGGTCGCCGGCACGGCCTCCGGGCCCAGTCAGGGCGAGGGTGACGACTCCGGCTACGCGATCACGCTCTTTGGCACGGTCTCCCGCCCCCGCGAGGTGACCGCGGCGACCCTTCCGCCCGGGCCGTTCCCAACCGACCCGCCCCTGGGCGCGATCCCGACGTTCTGCATCGAGCGCAAGCCGATGTGGGATACGACCACGCCCTCGCTCAACACGGCGGAGGACGATGGCGTCGACGTGAACAATCTGAAGAAGAGCGACTTCGATCCCGGCCTTTCGGTCTCCCGACCGTCTCTCACTGAGTTGCTCGAGCACCAGACCACGACGGTGATCGACGGCGTCAACGTGCACGAAGACCCGAAGGACAAGGTCGTCGGCAAGGACCCCAGCGCCCACGCGCACCGCCTGACCGTGGCCACGCCGGAGCAGGGCACGGCGTTCTTCCGCTACGTCGAGATCCATCTCAACAACGACGAGTTTGGCCTCCCGGCCGCCGGCGGCGGCGGTGGGAGCGCAGCGCCCCGCGGATCGCTGCTGCGTCCGGCGGACGTGCTGTTGCCGCTGGGCATCGGCCCGTCGCGCATCATGGGTGTGGGGCCGATGCTCCCCGACGAGCATCAGCACGAGCGCTCGTGGATGACGCTCGCCGAGGCCCTCTGCCTGGCCATGGGTCTGGACCACGACCAGAACGCGCCGGCGAGCACGGATCCCGATTCTCCGACCAATCCGCGGAACCCGTTCCACCGCCTGTTCGAGGACGTGCTCGACCGCGGCAACCTGCGCCTCGACTGGTTCGTCGCGTACAAGGACGAGAACCCGGAGGTGGACGACTTCCGCCGGCTCCCGGTCTTCGATCCTGATGTTGACCACGCCCGCTACCCGGCGGTCCCCTTCGCGGCCCGCGTCATCGACGCGTTCCGCACGACCCCCTACGGCGGCGAGCGCCGCGCCGTGCCGGGCCTGCTCAACATCAACACCGCGCCCCTGTCCGTGCTGCGCCTGCTGCCGATGTTCACGCCGTTGTTCGACGAAGGCTGGACGTTCACCAAGAACGACACGGTCAAGGGCCTCACGGGCGCACAAGGCCGCCTCTTCCCGTCAACGGCGTTCAGCGGCGCGGTCGGGGAGTTCTACGACATCGCCGCGACCGCGAAGGCCTACCGCGACAAACTCCGGGTCGTGGCTCGAACGAACCCGACCAACCCTGGGACGCAGAGGATCATCGACTTTTCCGATGACCTCTCCGGGCGGGCCATCGCGCAGATCGACGGCCTGCGTGAGGATCCAGGCTTCACCGTGCCGGGCGAGATCCTCGCCCTGCAGATCCGCGGCCGCACGAACCCGGGCCCCAACAACGACCGCCGGCCCACGTTCGTGCTCACCGAACTCGGCGCCGGCTTCAGTCCCAACGACGTGAACCTGGATTGCAGCATCAACCGTTTCGGCTTCTCGACCCTCGGGTTCGACCAGGCCAACGCCTGGGCGCAGACCGAGCGGACGTTCCACGCCAGCGGCATCGACTCCACGTCGTACAAGAATCCGATGGGCGCCAGGGTCGGCGACGAGATCGTCAACGACTACGACGAGCAACTCGCCATCGCCAACGCCGTCCTCGGCAGCATCACGACCCGCTCCGATATCTTCTGCGTCTGGTTCGTCATCCACGGCTATCTCCCCTCCGACTGCGAGGCGCTTGGCCCCAACGACCCGCTCGTGCCCTCGATCGCCCGTCGCTACGTCATGGTCGTGGACCGCTCCAACGTCCAGCGTCCCAGCGACAAGCCGCGCATCCTGCTCTTCCAGGAGGTCCCGATGTAAGACCCGCCGCTCGGCGGTGCGCCGGGCCGGGGGAGGGAGGGGGCGGGCAACCCTGCCTTGGCTCATCCGCCCGCGCCGCCGCCCCGACCGGGCCCGGCGCGGGCGGATACACTTTTGCGGCCGCTTGGGTGTCCTTCGAAGGCCGCGTTCAGGGCGTAGCTCAGCTTGGTAGAGCGTCTGGTTTGGGTCCAGAAGGCCGGAGGTTCAAATCCTCTCGCCCTGACTTCCGCCCCAGCGGCCCGCACGCCGCCGGGGCCTCCGGTTCGATCACGAAGCGCCGCGGTTCGGTCGTGCCCGTGTCGGCTGCACGACTGACGGGGGTCTTGCCCGATGCCCACCCCCGCCTCCTCAACGCCCGCCGCCAATCCTCACGCCTCATCCGCCCTGCCCGCTCCGGCTCCCCGCCCCGGCGCTTTGCGGACAATGCTGCGCACGCCCCTGGGCGTCATCGGCCTCGCGTACCTCGCGCTGGTCTTCCTCGCATGCGTGGTGACGCTGCCGTACACGCTTGGGCAGGCCCCTCCCACCGGCGACGGCGCCGCCGCCCCCCGGTTCGACGCGCAGGACGGCCAGGCCCGGCACCTCCCCCCTTCGTGGTGGGGCGTGGGCGACGATGACCCCCAGCAGGAGGGCGACACGGCCGCGCGCCGGCTCCGCGAAGTCTCCCGCCGCCGCGCCTTGGAGGCCCTCGCCCGCGATCACCGTACGACCGTCGCCGCGCTGCTCGAACAGGGCGTCGAGCCCACCCCGCAGCAGATCGCCGCGGCCGAGCCGTTCTACCTCATGGGGACCGACGTGCTCGGGCGCGACCTCGCGGTGCGCATCCTCGCCGGCGGCGGCATCTCCCTGACCATCGGCCTCTGCGCCGCGGCCATCTCCGTCTTCCTCGGGACCATGTACGGCGCCCTGGCCGGCTACCTCGGCGGCCGTATCGACGCGGTGATGATGCGCATCGTCGACATCCTTTACGGCCTGCCCTACGTCCTGCTCGTCGTGCTCTTGGCCGTCGCCAGCGACGCGCTGATCGACGAGTACGTCGGCCGCACCAGGGCCCGCGCCGTCTGGATCCAGCAGACCGCCGACACCCTCGCCAAGGCCCACTTCGGGTCCGACTCCATCACGGACCAGCAGCGCAAGGACTACCTCGGCCTCCCGCCGACCGGCGACGGCCTCTGGAACGTCGTCGCCCGAGTCCTGCGCGAAGACTGGGAGCGCCGCCGGACACTCGCCCAACGCGAGCCGGCCGGCGCCGCACCCATGCCCGAAGTCCCCCCCGACCCGCCCGCCGCCCGCGACATCGCGGCATACCTCGCCCAGCGCACGACCACCGGCGAAGTCCTGACCGATCTGGGCCCCCTCGCCGTCCGCCCCCGCTCCATGCGGTCCAGCACCCGCACAGCCCTCGACCTTCTGACGCTCCTGGTCGCCATCGGCGGGGTCAGTTGGCTGACGATGGCCCGCGTCGTGCGCGGGCAGGTGCTCAGCCTGCGGGCCCAGCCGTTCATGGAGGCGGCCCGGGCGCTGGGGGTTCCGCCGTGGCGGCAGTTCACGCGCCACCTCCTCCCGAACCTGGTCGGGCCGATCATCGTGTATGCAACGTTGACCGTGCCGCAGGCGATCCTTCAGGAGAGTTTTCTGTCCTTCCTCGGCATCGGCGTGCGGCCGCCCCTGCCCAGTTGGGGAACCCTCGCCGCGGCGGGGCTGGAGCAACTCAACCCGTACAAGTCCAACTGGTGGCTGCTGCTGTTCCCCTGCCTCATGCTGGCAACAACGCTCCTGGCCCTGAACTTCCTGGGAGAAGCGCTGCGGGAGGCGTTCGATCCGAAGCGGGGGAGGCGATAGGCTACAGCCGGCCTCCGCACGGACCCGGGCGCTTGGCGGCAGGCGGCGCGTCGATCGGCGCCGCGGCGCTGGAGAGCCCGCCCGCGCGGCCGGGGAAACAAGGCAGTGGGGGAGGGGGCGACAAGGGCCCCGAGCGATGCAGAACCGATTCGGCCTCAAGGACTTCATCACACTCGTGCTGCTGCTGGCCGTGGGCGTCAGCGTCTGGCTCGGCATGGTCCAGGACGACCGCAAGTGGCGCCGGATGAGCGACCTCGACGGCCGCATCGAAGGAATGGAAAAGCAACTCGCCGCGGTCCAGCGCGCCGTGGACGAACTTGTGACCCGCCCCGTGACCGTCGTCGGGCCGGCGCAGGCGGCCTCCGGCGAAACGGCCGCGAGCGGGCGCGACGAGTCGTGGGCCCGGCCGGGCGTGACGGTCACCTGGTCCCCGCCGCTGGATTTCACCACCAGCCCGTACGACGACCCCAACCACTCCGTCGGCGGTGAGTTCGTCGAGATCTTCGAGGGTCAGCCCCCGGTGATCACCGCCTACCGCTACACCGACGTCTACGGCCGTCGCGTCAAGGACCTCGTGCAGGAGAGCCTGGGTTACTACGACCCGGTCACGCTGAAGATCCGCGGCCAACTCGCCGAGGCGTGGCAGATGGACCCCGAGGGGATGTGGCTGCGGGTGAAGATCCATCCGCGCGCCCGCTTCAGCGACGGCACGCCCGTGACCGCCGAGGACGTGCGCTTCACCTTCCACGATTTCATCTTCAACGACCAGATCCAGGCCGAGCGGTTCCGATCCGTGTACAACGCGATCGAGCGCGTCGAGCCCATCAGCGACAAGATCGTCGAGTTCACCTTCAAGGAGCGGCGGTTCGACAACCTGACGCAGGCCCTGGGCTTCGCGATCTGCCCCAAGCACTTCTACGAGCAGTTCGAGCCGACGCAGATCAACACCTCCACCGGCCTGCTCATGGGCTCGGGGCCGTTCAAACTCGCCAGGCTCGACCCCGACAACCAGTGGGCGCCGCCCGAGGACATCGTGCTCGTGCGCAACGACCAGTACTGGGGCCCCAAGCCGGCCCTCGCGGGCGTGCGCTTCAAGTCCGTGCAGGAAAGCCTGTCGCGCCTGACCGCCTACCGCAACGGCGAGGCCGACATGATGCGCCCGATTCCGGCGCAGTTCGACGAGATGTCGCGCGACGAGGCGTTCAAGGCCGACCACAACCTCTACAAGTGGTTCAACATGCAGGGCGGCTACTCCTGGATCGGCTGGCAGTGCGGCCCCCGCGGCGGCGAGGGCGGGCGCCTCACGCCGTTCCACGACCCGCGCGTCCGTCTCGCGATGACCCACCTCATCGACCGCGAGCGCATCATGCGCGACATCGAGAAGGGCCTCACCAAGCCCGCCACCGGGCCCTTCCTCTCCTCCGCCCCGACCCACAACAAGGCCATCAAGCCCTGGCCCTACGACCCGGCGAGGGCGATGATGCTCCTCAAGGAGGCCGGCTGGGAGGACCGCAACGGCGACGGCAAACTCGAGAACGAGCGCGGCGACGAGTTCGTCTTCGAGTTCACCTTCGCCCGCGGCAGCGAGGGCACCCTCAAGATGGTCACCCTCGTCAAGGACCTCTGCGCCGCCGCCGGCATCCGCTGCGAACTGCGTCCCGTGGACTGGTCGATCTTCGAGACGATCCTCAACAACCGCGACTTCGACGCCATCACGATGGCCTGGTCCGCCTCCGCGCCCGAGAGCGACCCGCAGCAGATCTGGCACTCCTCCTCCATCCAGAACCAGGGCGACAACTTCATCCAGTGGAACAACCCCGAGGCCGACCGCCTCATCGAGGCCGGCCGGCGCGAGGTTGACGACGAGAAGCGCATGGCCATCTGGCACGAACTGCACCGGGTGATCCACGAAGATCAGCCGTACACGTTCCTCAGCGAGATCCCGTACCTGCGCTTCGTCCGCAAGCGCGTGGGGAACTTCCAGCTCTACCCGTCGGGGATCGAGTACCGGGAACTCTTCATCGCGAAGGACCCCGTCGCGATGCCGCTCCCCAACTGACCCCTCTCCTCTCTTCCGGACACCACCCGCGACATGGGAACCTACATCCTCCGACGCCTGATCCTGATGATCCCGACGTTGATCGGGATCACCTTCCTGATCTTCATGCTGGTGGCTTTGAGCCCCGGCGGGATCGGGGCGTCGCTGCGCATGGGCGGCGGACAGATGGAGGCGACCAACCGCGCCCTCTTCGAGGCCTACCTCGAGGACCGCTACGGCCTCGACGACCCCGCCGTGGTCCAGTACGTCCGCTGGCTGGGGCGGATCAGCCCGATCAAGATCGGCCGCCGCGACATGGTCTCGCCCCGCGGCGAGCGCCTGCGCCCGCCCAAGCCGCTGAAGGAACCGCTCCTGTGGCGTCTTTACGCGAAGGAACTCCCCACGGTGCCGCCCCCCGAGCCGGGCGTGCACGACGATCCCGTCCGCGAGTACCGCGCCGCGACCAACAACTACGCCCAGAAGCGTGCGGCGTTCATCGCCACCCGCACGCAACTTGAGGAAGCCTTCGCCGCCTACGCCCGCCAGAAGGAAATCCGCGGCGTGCTCACTCCCGGCGGCAAACTCAAGCCCGACGCCCTCGCCCGGCGCATCGACACGATCGACACATCACTTCCCATCGGCCAGACCGTTGCCGAGCGAGGCGCCGCGCACCTCGCCGCATGGGCCGCGGCCAGCGCCGCCCGCGAGCGCCTCCGGATCGCGTTCAACGCCAAGCCCTTCCCCGAGGCCGGCCTGGCCATCATCCCCGGCGTGCTCAGCGTCGCCTGGCCCGACTTCGGCGTCTCCTTCTCCCGCAACGTCCCCGTGCTCGATCTGATCGGCCGCGCCCTGCCCGTGACGCTGCTGCTCAACCTCATCGCGTTCCCGATCATCTACCTCGTCGCGGTCCCCTCCGGCATGCTCGCCGCGACGCGCCAGGGTTCCCTCATCGACACGCTCTCGGGATCGCTCTACGTCGCCCTCTGGTCGGTCCCGACGGTGTGGGCCGGCGTGCTGGCGATCGGCTTCCTGGCCAGCAAGCAGTACCTCGGTCTCTTCCCGGTCGTCGGCCTGCACGACACCCACGCCGCGACCTTCACGTTCCTCCCCGGCACCGACGAGTCGGGCGTCTGGCACCGCGGCTACCTCCTCGACACGCTCTGGCACCTCTGCCTGCCGGTCGCGTGCCTGGTCTACACCGGCTTCGCCGTCCTCAGCAAGCAGACCCGCGCCGCGATGCTCGACAACTTCAACGCCGACTACGTCCGCACCGCCAAGGCCAAGGGCGTCGCCGGCAAGGACATCGTCCTCCGCCACGTCTTCCGCAACTCCCTCCTTCCGGTCATCACCATGTTCGCCACGATCTTCCCGGCCATGCTCGCCGGGTCGGTCGTCATCGAGAAGATCTTCACAATCCCCGGGATGGGCAACCTCATCCTCGACGGGATCCACCTGCGCGATCGCGAACTCGTGCTCGCCAACGCGCTCATGATCGGCACCGTCAACCTCCTGGCCCTGCTGCTGGCGGACATCCTGTACGCCGTGGCCGACCCGCGGATCACCTACGACTGATGGCACAAGCCGGCAACACCCAACCTGTCCGCACCGCCCCCGAGTCCATCAGCGGCGTCGCCCTCATGCAGGGCTACGGCGTCCGCGAGGCCAAGGGCTTCTGGGCCGACGCCTGGTCCCAGGTCCTCGCCCGCCCGCGCGCCGTCGCAGGGTTGATCTGGATCGGGATCGTCCTCTTCTTCGCGATCACGGCTCCATTCATCGCCAGCGGCCACCCGCTCCTGCTGGACCACATCAAGGACGGCGCCATCGTCCGCACGACGTCCCCGCTGTGGCAGCACCTCACCGCCACCGACATCCTCCTGCCCATCGCGGCGGTCGCCGGCCTGGCGTGGCTCGCCTGGCCTATGGCCATGCCCCACTCCAGGCGTCTGACCGTCTTCCTGCTGGCCCTGCTCCAGGGTGGGCTGATCATCGTCACCTGCAACATCGTCGGCGCCGAGTTCCGCTACCCCCACGTCCCCGACTGGATGCGCTCTCTCCAGCAGCGCAGCGGCTTCATCCCGGTCACCGCCGGGATCATCGCGGGCGTCTACGCGCTCATCTTCATCGCCGCGTCGGCCTTCGACCGCCGCGCCCCGCGCATCGCCGTCCCCGTGCTGGTCAGCCTGACCTGCTGGGCCGTCATCACCGGCTTCGGCGGCCTCGGTGTCAACCGCTGGGACCCGCCGCTGCACACCTTCAACTACCGCCAGGCCGAGGCCCGCGGCGAGGTCCGCGCGGTCTACACGCTCATCCCGTTCTCCCCGAACCAGCGCAGCACCCAACTCGACCTGCTCCCCCCCGGCATGACGCTCAAGAAGGGCCTCGGCGAGGACGCCGACACCGTCGCCGGTGACCCGACCTTCTTCCTGGGCACCGACTCCCTCGGCCAGGACGTGCTGAGCCAGATGCTCCACGCCTGCCGGCTGTCGATCTCCATCGGCCTGGTCTCCACCGGCATCGCCGTCTGCATCGGCGTCACCATCGGCGCGCTCATGGGCTACTTCGGTGGGTGGGTGGACCTCGTGCTCTTCCGGGTGGTCGAGGTCTTCATGGCCATCCCGGTCCTGTTCCTGCTCATCGTGGCCGCCGCGGTGCTCCCGCGGAACACCTACGTGATGATGGCCATCATCGGCTGCGTGACATGGACCGGCGCGGCCCGCTTCATCCGCGCCGAGTTCCTCAAACTCCGCGGCCAGGATTTCGTGCAGTCCGCCAAGGCCGTCGGCCTGCCGCTGCGCTCGATCCTCTTCCGTCACATGCTTCCCAACGGCGTCACCCCGGTGCTCGTCGACGCCTCTTTCGCCATCGCCGCCGCGATCCTCGCCGAGGCCACGCTCAGCTTCCTGGGCCTGGGCCCCGTGGACCAGGCCAGTTGGGGCCGCCTGCTCTCCGACGCGCAGGGGCACACGGGCTACTTCGTCTGGTGGCTGGCGATCTTCCCCGGCCTGGCGATCTTCCTGACCGTGCTGAGTTACAACCTCGTGGGCGAAGCCCTCCGCGACGCGATCGACCCCAAACTCAAGAAGGCCCGCGTCTAGCGCGGCTGATCAACGCATGACGACCGCCCCGCTCCAGACCCCCGTTGCGCCCCAGCCGGCCGGCCGCAAACTCCATCGTCCCCTCGACGAGAACGCGCCCCTGCTGCGCGTCAGCGACCTGGCCGTCTCCTTCGACAACGGCTCCGGCCCGCGCATCCAGGCCGTGGACGGCGTGCGCCTCAGCATCTACCCGCGCCAGACCCTCGCCGTCGTCGGCGAGTCCGGCTGCGGCAAGAGCGTGACCGCCATGTCCACGCTCCACCTCATCCCACGCCCCCCCGGCCGCTTCGACCGCGGCGAGATCGTCTTCCAGACCGACGACGGCCCGGCGGATCTCCTCAAGATGTCCGAGCGCGAGATCCGGCGCATCCGCGGCAACGAGATCGCCATGATCTTCCAGGAGCCGATGACCTCGCTGAACCCCGTGTTCACCATCGGCGACCAGATCATGGAGGCGATCCTCCTCCACCAGCAGGTCTCCCACGCCGAGGCGTACCAGATCGCCCTCGCCGCGATGCGCGACGTCGGCATCCCCGAGCCCGAGAAGCGCATCCGCCAGTACCCGCACCAGTTCTCCGGCGGCATGCGCCAGCGCGTCATGATCGCCATGGCCCTGGCCTGCCAGCCCAAACTGCTGCTCGCCGACGAGCCCACCACCGCGCTGGACGTGACGATCCAGGCCCAGATCCTCGAACTGCTCCGCGAACTGAAGCGCTCGCGCCAGATGGCCATCATGCTCATCACGCACGCCCTTGGCGTCGTCGCCGAGAACGCCGACGTCGTCTGTGTGATGTACGCCGGCCGCGTCGTCGAGTACGCCACCGTCTACGAACTCTTCGACCACCCCATGCACCCCTACACGCGCGGCCTGCTCGCGAGCATCCCCGACATCGGCGAGTCGCGCGACCGCCTCGTGACGATCCGCGAGGTCGTGGACAACCCCGCCGAGTTCACGCGCCTCCCCGGCGCCGACCAGGGCATCCGCCCGTGGTGGCCCTGGCACGACCCGCCCAAGGACCTCGCCCCGCGCCCCGGCCCCGCCGGCGACTACTACCTCCAGGAGGTCAAACCGGACCACTGGGTCGGCGTTTGGCGCACCGAGGCCGTCCGCGACCACGAAAGCCGCCCGCCGGATCTGTCCTTCCGGAAGGACGACCAGGCCTCCGCGTCCGCCCCCGCGCCGGCCTCGTCGGAAAATCGATAGTTTTCAACAGCGACGGTCGGGCTGGCGTGCAAGCGTTTTCATGCAGGTGAAAGCACCTTAATCGCCCGCCACGTCTCCGTGGTGGCGCAAGCGGAACAACAACAAGGGTTTACAGAGGCCGCCCCACGTGCCTCCCCGCGCCCGTCCACGCTCTGCACGCGTCGTCCGATCCACCGCTCTGGATTTTCCACAGAACGTTCACGCGCCGCGCTCCGGTTGCACCGGGCCGGCACAAACACCCGATAACCACGCCGCATGCGGGCCCTGATCCTTGCCGACGACTCCTTCGCCCGCCGCGAGGCCCCGATGCTCGCGCGCCTCGAGGTCGGCCTCTCTGGCGAGGGCGTGCGGGTCGTCCGCGCCGTGCCCGCCGAGTGCCTCCCGCAGATCGCGACCCCGGTTTCCTCCCAGGTCGTCGGCTACGAGGCCGGCCCGAACTGGTTCACCCGCCGCGGGCGGGCCCGGCGGCTGCTCGCCTCGGTCGCCGCCGCCCTCGACGGCGCCGGCGCTGCCGCCGCGGCCGATGCGCCCGACCTCGACGTGATTCACTGCTTCGGCCACGACGCATTGGAACTGGCGATGGCCGCGGCGCGCATGAGCGGCGCCGGCGTCGCGCTGGAAGTCTGGTCGGGCGACATGATCGGCCGGGCCCGCGCGCTGGCCGTCGAGCGTGCCGGTCGCGAAGGCGAGCCGCCGCTCATCCTCTTTGCGCCCGACCTGTCGATGGCCCGCGAACTGCGTGGCGGCATTCAGGGCGGCGAGGCCGGCGTGCTGCCGGGGACGCCGGAACTGATCGAAGTCACGCCGTGGGGCGTGCACCCGGTCGCCGCGTGCCGCCCGCCGATCGACCCCGCGGTGACGGTCTCCGTGGCGGTCCTCGCAGACGGCCAGGACGCCCGCGCGGTCTTCCATGTCATCGACGCGCTCGCCGAACTGGCGACGCGGCTCCCGAACCTGCTGGTCTTCTTCGACGGCGACGTCGCCGCGCGCATCGGCGGCGGACACACGGTCTGGCAGCGGGCCAAGAGTCGCGGCCTGCTCGACCGGCTGTCGATGGTGGGGGGAATGGAGGGCCACCGCGAGCCGATCCTGCACGTGGATCTGCTCATCCAGCCGGAGGCCGTCGGCGCCCACCACAGCCTCACGCTCGACGCGATGGCCGCGGGCGTCGTCGTCGTCGCGCGCGAGGACCCGCTGGTCGATGCGCTGCGCGACGAAGAGACGGCCCTGCTCGTGCGGCGAGGCGGCGCGCGGGAATGGGCCGCCGCCATCGAGGGCATCATCACCGACCCGGCGCGGGCGCAGCGCCTGCGGGACGGCGCGCGGGCCTTCGTCCGCGATCACCGCTCCCCCAGCGGCCACGTCGCCGCCGTGCTGCGGGGCTACGAGCGCCTCAGCGGCCTCCGCCAACTGGCGTAGCCTCCCCGGTGTGGTACGCTGGAGCCGATGACGCGGCTCCCGTTCGACCCTTCGAAGATGACCGGCGTCCCGCCGCGCCGCGCGGACGGCCCGTCCGGCGCGGGCGCCGGCGCGATCAGCGTCTCGCGCCTCGGTGACCTCATCGCCGGAACCCTGCGGGACGGCCTCCCGCGGAGCCTGCGCGTCATCGGCGAGGTCAGCGGATTCAAGCACCAGACGCACTGGTACTTCCAACTCAAGGACGACGGCGCCATCATCAGTTGCGCCATGTGGGCGAACGCGGCTCGCCGCGCCGAGTTCGAGCCCCGGGACGGCATGCAGGTCATCGTCACCGGGCGCGTCGAGTTCTGGGGCAAGGGTGGCCGGACACAGTTTTATGTTGAGCGGATCGAGCCCGTCGGTGAGGGGGCGCTGGACCTGAGGTTCCGGCAACTGTGCGAAGAACTTCGCCGGCTCGGCTGGCTCGACCCGGCGCGCAAACGCCCCCTGCCGCGCTTCCCGCGCCGCATCGCGGTCCTGACCAGCCGAACCGGCGCAGCGCTCCAGGACGTCCTCGACACCGCGCGCCGCCGCTGCCCGGCCGTCGAGATCGCGGTGATCGACGTCCGCGTCCAGGGCGACGGGGCCGCGGAGGGGATCGCGCGGGCTCTGCGCTGGGTGAGCACGCGGGCGGCCGCCCTGGGCATCGACGCCGTGCTGCTCACCCGCGGCGGCGGCTCCAAGGAGGACCTCTGGGCCTTCAACGAGCGCATCGTCGCCGAGGCGATCGTCGCCTGCTCCGTCCCGGTCGCCGCGGCGATCGGGCACGAGGTTGACACGACGATCGCCGAACTCGTCGCCGACGAGCGATGCGCCACCCCGACCCAGGCCGCGATGCGTCTCACCCCCGACCGCGATGCCCTGGCCGAGCAACTCGACGCCCTCGCCGGCCGCCTGACGACCAACCTCGTACGCCACCTGCGCCACGAGCGTGAGCGTCTGCGCTCCGCCGCACGCCACCCCTTCTTCACCGACCCCGCCAGCCGCGTCCGCGCCGCGCAACGGGTTACGGAGGACCTTCGCCGTCGCCTCGCCGGCGCTCTCCGCCAGGCCTGCGCCGACGCCTCGCGCCGCCTCGAGCGGGCCTCGGCCCGCCTCGAACGCCACCGCCCCGCGGCGATCCACGCCCGCCGCCGCGCCGAACTCGCCGCCCTCACCGCCCGCCTCGCGTCCGCCTGCCGCGCCCGCTGCGAACGTCTCGGCCTGGAGATCGACGCCGCTGCCCGCGCGCTGGAACTCGTCGGCCCCGTCAGCGTCCTCCGCCGCGGCTTCTCGTGCACCCTGCGCGCCGATGGCACCGTGATCCGCTCCATCCACGACGTCCAGACCGGCGAACCCGTGCGCACGCGCGTGCTCGACGGCTCCTTCGTATCGATGGTGGTGGGGGGCGAAGCCGCGGCCGACACCCTCACCCGCCGCGCCGCCGAGCCGCCCGCGCCGATGCGAGCAGCGACCGCCTCAAAGCGACGCAAACGCCCGCCCAGGCTCATCGTGGCCGAGCCGGGCCTGTTCGACTCCACCGTGACGGACGAGCCGACGCGCGGCTGAGTCACTCGGCTTCGGCCGGCCGCGTTGTTTCGATCGGCACGACCGTGCGTGTCCACACGTACTCATCGCCCATCGCCGTGCGCTGGCGCTTCCACGTCCATTCAACCAACTCGGCACGCCCGTCCAGCAGCGCCGCGGCGTAGCGATCCGGCGAGATCCGCAGATCCTTCGCAAATACAAGCCGTGCGGCCTTTCTGGTGCTCTGTTTGGCGCCGGACGGAACTTCGATGGACGGGTCTGTGATCAGGAAGAACTCCGCCTTGATGCTGTCGCCCGCTTTCAGTTTCATCTGGGGCGGCACGAGCACCGGGAGCGTTGCATGACCGTAAACCGGAAAGGAGTGGGGCAGGCTCATCCCGCTGATTGCATCCGTAGGGAACTCCGTGATCTTGATCTCATAGAGATGCAGGCCCAGGCGCTTGCCGACCTCAGCATGAGGCTTGGCCTCTCGCTCGTGCGGTGTTGGCGCCGTCGAATCGATATAGATGAACGGTGTGTAGAAGTTGATGGTGTCCTTTGCTTGAACCGATGTCCAGAGCGGGTGTGGACGATGCTTGCGTCCACCAGGAGCGCGGTGCTTGGCGGTGAATCCCCACGCCCTGCACTCGGCCGGGACGGACGGGCGCGACGTGCTCGTCGTGTCGTAGAGGTTGAGCACGCGCCGGAACTCGTGGTAGTAGTACCCGTCCCAGATCGAGCCGTCCGGAAGTTCATACACGAACGGCGCTCGCCGCAGCACGGCCGACCGTGATGCGGGCGTCAACGTCGCCAGGACGGACGAAGGTTGCTGCTCGGGAGTCGCTGCTTCGGCAGGAGGATCCGATGGAGGAGGCGGAGGCGGCGTGAGACTGATGAGCAGCGCGACGACGATCGCGAGGGGAACGACAAGCATGGGGGCATCGTACCTGAATTGGCGGCAAGGTAACGAAGACACGAGCGTGGCACTCATCGCTGAGGTGATGCGAGCCACGGCCATGACGCCACATCCGGGCCGGCGGGTGTCGCACCACCAGCGCGCCCGACCAGTCGCATCAGCAGCACCGTTGGAGCCGGCCTCGCCGACGCCAGTTGGACCCGCCCAACCCCCGCCTGCGCCCGACCGCCACGCCGCGTCTAACCTCTTCCCGATGCCCCCCCCAATGCCCCCCGACCACCCCGGAACCAACCCCGCCGCCCGCCGCGACGGCCCCCCCGGCCCCCCCGGCTCAGCCGGCGAGCCGACCTTCGAGGACGCCCTCGAGCAGGTCGAGGCCATCATCGAGCGGATCGAGCGGGGCGAAGTCGGGCTGGAGGAGTCGCTCGCGGAGTACGAGCGGGGGGTCGAACTGATCAAGAAGTGCCGCGGCATCCTCGAGCGGGCCGAGCAGCGGGTGGAGGAACTCACCCGGAGAATGGAGTCCGAGGCCGGCGGGGCCGATAAGGCGGATGCCTAGGCCCTGAGCGGCCCGCCGCTCCGCGCTGGAGCAAGGGGGGAGGCGGGGAGGGGGCAGGGGGGGAGCACGGATGCGGACCCTCGCGCTTCAGGACTACGAGACCATCGCTCTGATCCTCAAGGGGATCTGGGTCTTCTTCGTCTTCGCCTTCGGCGCCTGCGTCGGCTCGCTGACCAACGTCCTGGTCTACCGCATGCCGCGCGGCCTCAACGTCGTCACGCCCCCCAGCCGCTGCCCCGCGTGCGGCACGCGCCTCACCTGGCGCGAGAACATCCCGATCCTCGGCTGGATTCTCCTCCGCGGCCGCTGCCGCTTCTGCAAGTCGAAGATCTCGATCGGGTATCCCCTCGTCGAACTCTTCGTCGCCCTGCTCTTCACGACGTTCTTCGTCCTCTGGTACATCATCCCGGAAGGCACGCTCACCCTCTCCTGGCAAGGCAGCCGCCCGTGGGATGCGCTCCGCCCCGACTGGGCCCTCAACGACCCGCGCATCACCTGGCCCACCTTCCTCGTCGTCCTCGTCCTCGTCGGCTCGCTGGTCGCGATGACGCTGATCGACGCCAGAACGTTCACCATCCCCCTCAGCCTCCCGTGGTTCGCCACGCTCGTCGGGCTGATCATCCACCCGCTCCACGCGTGGTGGGTCGAGCGGACCGTCCGCGGCGGCGCCCTGCCGCGTGCCGCCGCCGGCTTCGAATGGTCCATCCCGACCCCCGGCGTCGTCACCGACGCCCTCACCCACGCCTCGCGCACCGACGGCGGCTGGTGGTGGATCGGCGCCTCCATCGGCGCCGTCGCCGGCCTGGGCGTCTCGATGGCGATGATCGGCGCGGGCCTGATCGGCCGCAGTTTCGCCGACTACGCCGAGTGGGAAAAGGCCGAACTCCAGCGCCAGGGCCTCGCCCCCGACGCCGGCGACTGCCCCCTCCCCCCCGACCTCCCCGCCAGCCCCGCCGCCGACGACAGCGAGAGCCCCGCGAGCCTCTGGATCCAGTACCCCCACGCCCGCCGCGAGATGGTGCGGGAACTGGCGTTCCTCGCGCCCCCGGTCGTCTTGGGCTGGGTCGGCGGTTCGCTGGCGGTCCGGTTCTGGGAGAACGACCCGTCGCCCCTGTGGCTCCGGGTCCTGGCCGGCGTGCTGATGGGCTACCTCATCGGCGGCGGCGTGGTCTGGGCGGTCCGGATCTTCGGCTCCCTCGCCTTCGGGAAGGAGGCCATGGGCCTCGGCGACGTCCACCTCATGGCCGCGGTCGGTGCCTGCGTGGGATGGATCGACTCCGTCCTGGCTTTCTTCGGGGCCGCCTTCGTCGGGCTTGCCTGGTTTGTCGTCACGCTCGTCGGCGGCGGCAAACTCCAGCGGGCCCTTCCCTACGGCCCCTACCTCGCGGCGGCGACGGTCCTTGTGCTGCTGCTCAAGCCGGAGATCGAGTGGCTCCTAACGGCTCTTTTGCGAGTCCCCCCGGGGCAGCCGCCGATCAACATCCCGTAGCAACGGTATATTGTTGACCCCCCGCCCCCCCGATCCTTCAGCGTGTCGGCCGGAGGCCGCGGCGGGTCTGCACGGAGGATGAAGCCCATGGGTATCGGCATGGTGATGCGTGGCGTGGCGGGCATGGCGGTCGCGGCGGCTGCGATGGGCCTTGGCGGCTGCAGCAACGCGCTCAAAGACGAGAACGCCGCGCTCATGCAGGAGAACGCCGAACTCCGCGAGCAGAAGGCCCAACTCGAGGCTTCCCTCGGCAACGAGCAGTCCCAGCGGGCCGCTTTGGAGGACGAGGTCCGCCAACTCCGCGAGGCCCTGGCCCGCGGCGGCGTCGGCACCGCCGACGGCTTCGGCGGCGACGGCGTGACCGTCAGCCGCCGCGGCAGCGAGATCGTCGTCGGCGTCGCCGGCGACGTGCTCTTCGACTCCGGCCAGGCCACGATCAAGAACAGCGCGAAGAAGACGCTCGACCAGATCGCGTCCACCATCCGCCAGCGCTACCCCGGCCACACCATCCGCGTCGAGGGGTACACCGACAGCGACCCGATCCGCAAGAGCGGCTGGAAGACCAACGAGCGCCTCAGCGCCGAGCGTGCCCTGGCCGTCGAGTCCTACCTCGTCAGCCGCGGCATCTCCAACGACCAGATCTACTCCGCCGCCTTCGGCGCCTCCCACCCCAAGGCGACGAAGAAGGAAAGCCGCCGCGTCGAGATCGTGATCGTCGACCGCTGAGCCGCCCGAGCGGGCCATGCCCGCCGAGCACAACAAGCCCACCCCACCAGCGGCCGCCCTCAAGGCGGCCGCTGTCCTGCGCGCTCCCGCTCCCGCGACCGGCCCGCCCATCAGCCGGCCCACCAGACCCGCCGCTCAACCCCCGGAGCCCGCCATCCACGAACCGCCCCCCGCGCCGCTTGCTCTTCTCCAAGGGCGGTATACTCTCCTGCTTTCCCGGCGCCGGCCCCCCGGCCGGCGCCCGGCCCCGCCCCCCGCGGCGGGCCGACAACCCGGGCGATTGGCGCAGCTGGCTAGCGCGCATGCATGACACGCATGAGGTCACTGGTTCGAGTCCAGTATCGCCCACTTCCGTAAGGCTCGGAGTTCACAAGACTTCGGGCCTTTTTCGTGCCCTGGCAGTGATCCACTGACCCCCGTGCATACCCCATTTGTACCACCGTATGCCCCGCAGCCCCTCACCGGGGCGGGGCCTGATTCCCCCGTGCCTGCCCACCCAGAGTCCCCCGCCGGGACGCCGCCGTTTGGTCAGACCCTCCGCCAGCTCCGCACCGCCCGGGGCTTGACGCAGGCGCGCCTGGCCGAACTGGCCCGCGTTTCGGAGGTGACGATCCGCCAGGGCGAGAAGATGGAGCGGTCGACCTGGCGGCGGTCGATCGTGACCGACGTCTTCGAGGCACTCAACAACGTGGCTCCAGTTGACGAGGCCTCCGCCGCCGCGTACTTCCAGGCCGCCGGCATGACGGCGATGGTCGACGTCGCCCGCAAGGCCGCCGCGGCGACCTTCGCCGACCTGACGGCCACGGACTTCGACCTCGAAGCGCAGACCGCCCATCTCTGGGTGGAGCGTCTGGTGCACGAGAAAGGGGCCCGCAACGTCCTGACGGCGCTGGAGGGCCTGGCGGCCGGGTGGGGGGTGGACCTGCCGCCGCGACTGAAGTACGGTCAGCCGGGCCCGCGCTGGGTGGAGTACGCCTACGAGGAGGGCGGCCTGCGGGTGCGCGAGTTCATCCCGACCAACCGGGAGCCGTCCGCGGCGCCGCCGGCGCCACCGCGGCCCAGGAGCGCCGACCGATGATCACCGCAGCACGCACAACCTCGTGTCTGGCCGCACTCCTGCTCGCGATCGCCGCCGGCGTCGCCGGCTGCACGCTGCCGAGGATGACCGGCGACCAGATGCGCGTGGCCGACGAGCAGACGCTCTGGAAGCACCTGCACGAGCAGATGTTCAGCGCGATGCTCTACGGCCAGGCCGATGCGCTCTACACCGCCGGCCTGCGCCGGGAACTCATGGAGCGATACTACCCGGGCACGCCGCCGGAGCACCGGCAACTGGTGATGATGGGCGAGGTTGAGAACGGCATGGACCAGGTGAGCGTATCCCTGGCGTGGGGCCGGCCGTGGGGGATCGGCACGGACGTGACCGCCTGGGGCCAGATCGACCGCTGGTGGTGGGGCCCCCAGGACCGCCCGTACCGGGAGGCCACCTTCCGCGACGCCGAACTGGTCTGGTGGATCATCCACGACCACCAGTGGCGCCACCGGCGCTACCGCTGACGCGCCCCCGAGACGGCCACCCAGAACTGTGCCCACTCTACCCCCGATGCGCCCGCTACCCCCCAAAAAAACGCCGAGATTCACCCCCATCCGCGTATCGCCCACTTCCCGAGATCCCACCGGATCACACCCGGCACCAACCCCCACGAAATCCGCGAGATTCGTGGGGGTTTCGCTTTTGGGCTGAGCGCTCCTGGGACCGCTTGGGCGCCCCTGTGTTGCCGGAACTGCCCGCCATCTCGTCGCCACCCCCCAACTACAACATGGACGGCTCGGTCAACCTCATCGACCAGGCGCTCTTCAATCAGGACCTGGCCAACAACAACCCCAAGGCCGATCATGACGGCGATTGCGCACTGACGTCCGCGGACGCTGACATGTACACCGCCGCCAAGAACACGCCGCATGCTTACTGCGGCCCGATTCTCGAGGACTGAGCGGTCAGGTGGTAGCGGGAAGTCCAGCGCGGCACGCCCCGTTCTGATGGGGCGTGCCGCATTTCATTCGAAGGGGTGGCCTCCACCGGCGTTCTCCCCAACGACAGCCGGGCGCCCGCTGAGGAGCGCCCGGCCGGCGGCGGGTCTGAGATTCTCCCCGTCGTTCAGCACCCGCCGTTGACGGCTTGGAGCCACGCCGTCAACATCGCGCTGATGTCGCTGGAGTTCACCGTCCCATCCTCGTTGAAGTCCGCGTCGAGCGTCCCCGCGTTGACGGCCCCCAGCCACGTCGTCAGGAACGCGCTGATGTCGCTCGAGTTCACCGAGCCGTCGCCGTTCCAGTCCGCGCGGCAGCCGCCGGTGGAGATGTGGTGGGTCGCGTCGTCGAGGTTGATCCACCCGATGTTCTCACCCCACGCATAGCCGCGTAGCCGCCCGGCCGCGCGATCGACGCGGGCCTGCTGCCCGCTGGCGCCCAGCGCCGCGCGGGTATCGAAGTTGATCCAACCGACGTTCTCCCCCCAGGCCAGGCCGAACAGGTCGCCGTTGGCGGCGATGTTCACGCCCGTGTCCTCGCCCACGGTGTTGCCGTACCCCGCGGGCGTCCCCGGGGTCCCATCCCCGACGTTGATCCACCCGATGTTCTCGCTCCAGATGAACCCGGAGAGGAACGCGCCGTGGAACCGCACCCCCTGCGCCCCGCCGCCCGCGTCGCGCCAGTTGAGCCAGCCGGTGTTCTCCTGCCAGCAGAACTTGTGCGCGTCGGGAACGTCGGATTGCGCAAGCGCGGGCGTCACGATAGCGGATGCGAGAGCCGCGACGGCGAGGAGTCTGAGGGATCGCATGGCGGGCCTCCTGTTGAGCAAATCCGTTGGAGGGCTCGCCGTCGCGGCCGTCCCGCGGCCGACGCAGCGATGCCCGAGCGACGCGAGCCCCGTGGACCGCGCGAGTTGACCGGGCTCAGTGGGCGAAGTTCGCCCACGGATTCGAGTTGTTGAAGCCGACCCCGGGGGTGACCACCATCGCGGCGACGTTGTTGCCATTCTCCCCCTGGATACGCTGCGGGTTGAACGAGAAACTGTTGCGCACCACGAGGTTGCCGCTGGTGACCATCAGGATGCCGATGCCGTTGCCCACCAGGCTGTTCGAGTCGGCTCGGTTCCCCTGACCGGTGAACCGGATCCCCGCGCCGGGCGGGTCCGACCGCTGGTTCTGCTGCACCAGGCACGCCATCACCGTGGACATCGAGTTGACGTTGATGCCGTCGCCGTGGTTGCCGCGGGCCGTGCAGCCGCTGACCAGCGCCGAGGCGCCCTGCGTCTTGAGCCCGAAGTAGGTGTTCCCCGTGAACGTGCACGAGGTGATGGTCGCCGCGCTGTTCGCCAGCACGCCCCCGGCGAGATTGCCCGAGAACGTCGAGCCGCTCAGCGTCAGGTTGTCCTCGGCGCGCAGGCCCACCCCGACGTTGGAGGTCGCCATGCACCCGGAGACGACCATCGAACTGCCCAGCAGAAAGCCGTCGCCCCCGTTGTGCCCGGAGATGCACCCCGCGACCACGCTGTTGTGCCCGGTGCGGAAGCCGTCGATCCCGTTCGAGGACGACTTGCACCGCTCCACGATCGAGTCATTGTTCGTGAAGATGCCGTAGTCGGCGTTCTGCCACGCTTCGCACTCGATGACCATCGCGCCCCACCCCGCGCTCAGCCCGCTCTTGCCGCTCCCGCTGACGCGCAGCCGCTCCAGGCGCACGTGCGTGGAGGTGCCTGCCTCGATCGACGTCTGCGGCCACCCCGTCAGGATGCCGTCGCCGATGGTGATCTCAGACCGGCTCATGATGTGGATGCCGTGAAGGGCGCCCTCGACGCCGCGGACCGTGAAGCCGCACAGGTCCAGCGTGACGCGGTCGCTCGTGATCCGGATCGCGCTCTTGCCGCTGACGCCGACGATGTCGCCCGTCAGGTAATACGACCCGGGCTGGCTGATGATGTGCTGCGTGGTGGCGTCGCCCGGGAGGGACTGCACCGGGCGGCGGGGCTGCACCTCCGAGAGCGTCTTGTACGTGGGACCGACGGGGCCGGCCGGCGGGGTGACCGGCCCGCCGTAGGCCGCCGCGGCGAGGCCGCCGAGCCCGATCACGAGCCAGGTCCGGACGAAAGCGCGCACGATCATCGGGTTCTCCTTCGCGGCCGCGGGCCGGCGCAAGCGACCGCGGCGTAGGTTCGGGCTACGGTGTCGGGGCAATGCCGCGATCTCAGCGCCGCGGCCTTGTTCCCGCGGGCTTGTGTGCGACAATTGCCGCTGGCGGGGGCCACGCGGCCGGCTCGCCCGGCCGCAACCGGAGTTCTGGATGGACCCCCAGTCGAACGCGAACCTGACCGTGCTCCTCAACGCCGCGGGCGAGGGTGATTCCCGGGCCGCGTCGGAGTTGCTCCCGGTCGTCTACGACGAACTCCGCCGTCTCGCCAGCCAGCGCATGGCGCACGAGCCCGCGGGCCTCACGCTCCAGGCCACCGCGCTCGTGCACGAGGCATACCTGCGCCTCATCAAGGACACGGATGTTCGCTGGAACGGCCGCAACCACTTCTTCGCCGCCGCCGCGATCGCGATGCGCCGCATCCTCGTCGAGCGCGCCCGCGCCGTCGCCGGGCCCAAGCGCGGCGGCGGACGCAAGCGCATCGACTTCGACGCCGTCGACGCGGCCGGCGGCGGCGAACACGCCGGCGGACCGGACAGCCCCGAGGCCGTTGTGGACTGGCTCGCGCTCGACGAGGCCCTGGCCCAACTCGAGAAGGAAGATGCACGCCTCGCCGAGGTCGTGATGCTCCGCTTCTTTGCCGGACTGAGTGTCGAGAGAACCGCGGAGGTGCTCGGGATCTCCGACCGGCAGGTGAAGCGCGACTGGGCCCTCGCCCGCGCGTGGCTCTACGAGAAGATGACCGGCGAGGCCCCGGACGCCTGACGCCTCCGCGTCGGCGACGATGGACATGGACGACCGACCCACGACGCCAATGACCGGTCCCGGCGCGGCCACGCCCCCGCAGGCCGACGCCAGCGCCGTCAGTTGGGCGCGCGTGAAGGAGATCGCCGGCGAAGCGCTCGACCGCCCGCCTACGGAGCGCGAGGCGTTCCTCGACCTGGCGTGCGAAGGCGAGCCGGCGCTGCGCCGCCGCGTCGAGGCGATCCTCGCGGCGGATGAGGACGCCGAGGACGAGGGCTTTCTCAAGCCTTTCTCCGTTGATGTGCCGCAGCCGCCCACGGGCGCGCCCGGCGGCAGGCCCGCGGCCGACGACGCCACGGCCCTGATCGGCAAGCGCATCGGCGCCTACCGCGTCAAGCGGCTCATCGGCGCGGGCGGCATGGGAGCCGTGTACGAGGCCGTGCAGGAGCAGCCGCGCCGCGTCGTCGCTCTCAAGGTCATGCGGTCGGGGTTGGCGTCACGATCGGCGATGCGCCGCTTTCAGTACGAGGCTCAACTGCTGGCCCGCCTGCGCCACCCCGGCATCGCGCAGGTCTATGAGGCCGGCACGCACGACGCCGGCGTTCTTGGCGGCGCTGTGCCCTACTTCGCGATGGAGTACATCCCCGCGGCCCGGCCGATCACGGCCTTCGCCGAGTCGCGCAGCCTGAGCGTGCGGCAGCGGCTGGCCCTGCTGGCCAGGGTCTGCGACGCGGTGCACCACGGGCACCAGAAGGGCATCGTCCACCGCGACCTCAAGCCCTCCAACATTCTCGTGGATTCTTCCGGGCAGGCCAAGATCATCGACTTCGGCGTCGCTCGCGCAACCGATTCGGACCTGGCGCTCACGACGCTCCAGACCGGCGTCGGGCAACTCATCGGTACGCTCCAGTACATGTCGCCCGAACAGTGCGCCGCCGACCCCGCCGACATCGACACCCGCAGCGACGTCTACAGCCTCGGCGTCGTTCTCTTCGAACTGCTGACGGGCCGGCCGCCGTACGACCTTGGCCGCGTCCCGCCGCACGAAGCGGCACGCATCGTCATCGAGCAGGCCCCGGCCCGCCCCAGCGCAATCGACCGTTCCCTCCGCGGCGACGTCGAGACGATCGTCCTCAAGGCTCTCGAAAAGGACCGCGAGCGGCGCTACCAGTCAGCGCTGGACCTGGCCCGCGACATCGAGCGCTACCTCCGCGGCGAGCCGATCGCCGCACGCCCGCCCAGCCTGGCATACCAGGCCAGCGTCTTCGCCCGCAGGCACAAAGTTATGGTCGCCGCCGGGCTCGTGTCATCGCTGGCCGTTCTCGTGGCATTGCTCGCGATCGCCGCGGGGCTCATGAGCGCCCTGCGCGAGCGCGACCGCGCTCGCGCCGCCGAGGCCGCGGCCCGCGGCATCGCCGCCCGGGCCCAGCGCATGACCGACTTCCTCAAGGCCACGCTCATCGCCGGCGACCCGCACCTGCTGGATGCGCCGGCCGACAGCGAGGACGACCTGCTCGACGCCCCCGCGGGCATGCCCCCCGCGCCGGCCGGCGACGCCGGGCAGTTCACCGTCGCCGACTCCCTGCGCCGCGCCGCGGCGATGCTCGACACCGCCTTCCCCGACGACCCGACCACGACCGGCGAACTCGCCGCGACGATCGGCTCGACATTCGCACGTCTGGGCCTTTACGCCGAGGCCGAGCCGCTCCTGCGCCGCGCGCTGAAGACCCGGCGCGAGGCTTTGGGCGAGGAGGACCCCGACACGATCGAGGCCATGCGCCTGCTCGCCGCGACGCTCCAGCACGCGGGCGACGCCGCGGGCGCCGAGGCGCTTTACGCCGAGGCCGCGCAGGCCACGCGCGGCCTGCGTGGGCCGTTGCACGCCGACACGCTGTGGGCGCAGCGCGAACTGGCCGGAGCGATGGTCGCCCGCGGGCGCATCGCCGAGGCGCTCGATCTGCAGCGCCACGTGCTCCAGACCGCGACGAGGGTCTACGGCGAGTCCGACCCGACGACGCTCTCGCACGTCGCGGCGATGGCCGGCGTCACGCTCGTCGCCGGCGACCACGCCGAAGCCGAGCGCCTGGCCCGGCGGGCCCTGATGGGGCTTCGCATCGCCGGACGCGGTGACTCGCCGCGGGCCGCGGAGGCCGCGTCGGTGCTGGCCCGGGCGCTGCGCGTCGCCGGCAAACTGGATGAGGCCGAGAGCCCGCTCCGGGAGGCCCTGCGGATCCACTCGCTCAGATTCGGGGCGAGCAGCGCAAGGACGCTGCCCGTACGTGCCGAACTCGTCGCGGTCCTTGCGCGGCTGGGCCGCGATTCGGAGGCGATCGCCGGGGCCCGCGAAGCGGCGGACATCGCCGACCGCGCGTTCGAGGCCGAGTCTCCGCGGGCCGCGGCGGCGGCGCACCTGCTGGCGTGGACGCTCGCCCGATGCGGCGGGGACCTGGCCGAGGCCGAGCGGCTGGCCCGGTCGGCGGTCGGATTGGTTCCGCGCGGGCCGGCGCCGGCCGAGGCCGTGCGCTGGGGTCTGACGCTCGCCGACATTCTGCGGCGGCGCGGCCGGCTGGATGAGGCGAGGTCGGCGCTGGATGAGGCCGCGGCGAAGATCGCGGCGCTGCCGGAGCCGGCGGGGGCGGCGATGGTGGTCGCCGCGGATCATCTTCGGGCGCTGATCGAGTGGGACGCGGGCGAGGCGGCCGAGGCCGAGCGGCTGCTGGTGCACGCGGCGGAGACTGCGGTTGCCGCGGGAGCGGGGGACGGGGTGTGGATGCTCGCGGCTTGCGAGGACCTGGCGGCCGACGTGGAACGGTTCTTCGATGCCGCGGGGCGGCCGCAGGATGGGGCGGCGTGGCGGGCGCGGCTGCTGCCGGCGCGGTGAGGTCAGGCGGCGTTGGTGTAGAACATGGCCGCGAAGGCCGCGCTGGAGAGACGCGCGATCTCGGCGAGGGTCTTGCGCTGCTCGCCGTCGAGGTCAACGAACTCAAGGCCGGCCTCGAAGGTCTTGCGGCCGGTCTGGCGCGACCAGGCGATGCGGGCCTTGAGGGTGAGGGTCAGTTCATCGACCGAGAGCGTGACCTGGCTGTTGCGGCCGAGGGCGACGGGCTTGCCGGCGCGGACGCGCATGCCGCTGGCGCAGAGGTCGGTGACTTCGCCGAGCGAACACTGGAGGTCGGAGCAGCGCAGGCGTCCGGCCTTGCGCCGTTCGGTGCGCCCGTCGTCACCGCTCCCTTGTGGCCTGGTCATTCCGTGTTCTCCCCGTGCGTTGGTCTGGGATCAGTTCCATTGGCCGGCCCGCCGCGCCCGCTGCGCGGCCCGCTCGGTGTACGTTTCGAACTTCAGGCCGGCGAGGTAGTCCAGTTCGTTGAGGCGCCGGATGTGGACGATGTGCGCCATGATGTGCCGCGCCGGCCCCGTCTTGGTGGCCGGGAAGTGGAGCATGATCGGCGAGCCCGGGGCCAGGAAGATGGGCATCGCGACGGCGGCGCCGTCGCGGCTGATGTTGAGCACTTCGACGGCCCACGACCGGCCGGGGTTCCCCATGGCGTCCACTTCGACGATCGTCGCGCCGGCGCGGACCTGGATCCGGGCGCGGCCGCGCTGCTCGAGCGTGGCGACTGGCTCGGGGGGGCGTGGGCGCAGCCATCCCCAGAGGCTCAGCCGCCGCCCTCGCTGTGGCTGGGCGATCGTCGCGTGTGGGGCGTAGGGACTCACCCGGAGGCTCCGCTTGCGCGCCGTCGGCGGCGCTCGGGTGATATCGGTGTTCGGGGGGCGGGATCGCGGCGGCGCCGTCGCAGAGGCGGGCGAACCGGTGGGGCGGCGCCCGCATGATCGGTTGCGATGGTGTACGAGGCCGGTGTTATCGGGCGGCGTTGTCTTCCGTGTCGGTGGGGAGAACCTCGAACTCGACGTGGAAGTGGAACGGCTCGACGAAATCGCCGGGGCCGCTGCGGAGCCAGGGGTCGTCGGGGTGTTTGAAGAGGGCATAGGGGATGACGCAGGTCATGGTGATGGAGCCGTCGGGCTCGGTGGTGAAGGTGGTGGAGCCGCCGGCGCCGGCCTCGGCGTGGAGGATGCCGAGGCGGCCGTTGCGGGGGGTGATGCGGCCGTTGAGGGTGTCGGCGGGGTCGGCGGTGTTGTAGAGGTCGATGATGCTGTCGCGGGCGGCGGCGGCGCTGGAGGAGGTGCAGCCGAGGACGGAGTTGGGGTCGTCGAACTTGGCGTGGTGGACGAGGGAGGCGGGTCGCGCGGCCGCGGGGCGCTGGAACTTCACACCGCTGAGGGTGATGGTCACCGCGCCGCCTTCGGCGATGTCTTCGAAGAGCCACTGGGAGCCGTCGATCTTGTAGAAGCCGACGCGGACGATGGCGCCCTTGGGATCCGAAGCGCCGACCTCGAGGCGCGTGCCGCCCATGGCGACGTAAGCGGAGAGATTGCGGCCCAGGGGCGTGCGGTCCTTGGGGGCGAGGTAGGCGCGTTCGCCCTCGATGGTGGCCGTGCCGCCGTCGGCGAGGGGCCAGGAGACGCGGACGTTGGGGAGGCGGGTGTCGTCGATGAGGAAGAGGGGGCCGGCGTGCGCTGCCGCCGCGCGGGCCGGGGCGGGAGCCGGAACGACCGCGAGGATCGCCGCTGCTGTCAGGACTGCCGTCAGCGCTCGCCGCATCTGTGCTGTCCTTGGAGAAGCCGCCCCTGAGCGAGTGTACCACCCGGATGGAAACCTGCCAGACTTGCCGTACGCCGGAGGGGCGGAGTTGTGTTCGCGGCGGGGCAGATTACACTGGACTTTGTCCGAGTTTTGCCAATCGCCGGGGTCGCCGGCGCCTGGAGGCCAGAATGGACCCGATGCATCGTGCGCGTTCGCTGTCTCATTGCGCCCGTCTCATCGCGCTGGCGGGATCGGGGTTGCTTGTCTCGGCCGCGCTCGGTGATGAGGACTGGCGGAAGTTGGCGGACAGGATGCCGCCGTTCCACGGGCCGATTCTGCAAGGGGGGAACCTGCGCGGGGTGTTCGAGGCGCAGGGGATCGAGTTGCAGTCGTGGATCCCGCTGAACCAGTTTCCGGGGGGCGCGGGGCAGTCGAGCGCGGCGGACATCTGGGGGTATGTGTCGCCGTCGGGGCGCGAGTACGCGATCATCGGGCTGGAGGACGGGACGGCGTTCGTCGAGGTGACGGACCCGACGCAGCCGGAGATCGTCGGGTACGTCGCGGGGCCGGAGAGCCTGTGGCACGACAACGTCGTGGTGGGGACGTACGCGTACCTGGTGAGCGAGGGCGGGGCGGGGATCCAGGTCGTGGACCTGTCGAACATCGACGGGACGTCCAACCGCGTGCAGTTCGTGCAGAACCGGATGCAGGCGGGGCACACGTCCACGCACACGATCGTGGCGAACCCGGACTCGGGCTACCTGTACCTGTGCGGGACGAACATCAACAACGGGGGCCTGACGGCGGTGAGCACGGCGAACCCGGCGAACCCGACGATCGTCGGGGCGTGGACGGAGCGGTACGTCCACGAGGCGCAGGTGGTGACGTACACCGAGGGGCCGTACGCGGGGAGGGAGATCGCGTTCTGCTTCACGGGCGGGCCGGCGATCGGCTACACCGCCGGGGGCGGGCTGGACATCGTGGACGTCACCGACAAGAGCAACATGCACACGATCGGGCAGAACCGCTACGGGGGCGTGCGGTTCTGCCACCAGGGGTGGGTGTCGGAGGACAAGCGGTTCCTGTACGTCAACGACGAACTGGACGAGCCGGCGACGAGGCCGACGACGACGACGTACATCTTCAACATCGAGGACCTGACCAACCCGACGCTGGTGGGGACGTTCACCAACGGGCTGCCGTCGGTGGACCACAACCTGTACGTCAAGGGCGACCTGATCTTCGCGGGGAACTACCGCTCGGGGCTGCGGATCTTCTCGGCGGCGGACCCGGTGAACCTTCAGGAGGTGGCCTGGATCGACACGTTCCCGGCGAACGACAACGCCGGGTTCAACGGGGTGTGGGGGAACTTCCCGTTCTTCCCGAGCGGCACGGTGGTGATCAGCGACATGGAGAACGGGCTGATCGTGGTCCGGCCGAACATCAACTTCGTGGGGCTGACGTTCCCGGAGGGGCGGCCGGAGGCCGTGCCGCCGCGGCGTCCCGCGGAGGTGATCGTGCGGACGTCGGTGTACGGCAGCGAGCTGGACGGCTCGAGCGTGCGGCTGGTGGCGCGGGTTGACGGCGGGGCGTGGCAGACGCGGCCGATGGTGGCGCTTGGGGACGGGCGGTTCCGCGGGACGCTGCCGCCGGCGCCGTGCTTCTCGAGGATCGAGTACTACGTCGCGGCGTCGAACGCGGACGGGCTGGAGTTCACGTCCCCGACCGATGCGCCGGCGGAGTTGTACGCCGCGGAGGTGCGCACGGGGACGGATGTGGCGCTGAGCGACGCGATGGAGTCGCCCAGCGGGTGGACGGTGGGGGACCCCGGGTCGCCCGACACGGCGACGACGGGGCAGTGGGAGCGCGCCGTTCCGCAGCCGACGGTGGCGCAGCCGGGTGAAGACCACACGCCGCCGCCGGGGACGATGTGCTGGGTGACGGGGGCCGCGGCCGGGAACGGGGACGGGGCGTTCGACGTAGACGGCGGGAAGACGACGCTGATGTCGCCGGTGCTGGACCTGTCGGCGATGCCGGAGGCGCGCATCGGCTACTGGCGGTGGTACAGCAACTCCGCCGGCGGCGGGCCGAACGAGGATGTGTTCGTCGTGTGGGTGTCCAACAACGGCGGGGCGACGTGGACGGTGGCGGAGACGGTCGGCCCGAGCGGGCCGGGGACGGCGGGGGGGTGGTTCCATCACGAGTTCCGGGTCGCGGATTTCGTGACGCCGACGGCGAACGTCAAGGTGCGGTTCGTGGCGTCGGACTTCGGCGTCGGGTCGCTGGTTGAAGCGGCGGTGGATGACTTCGAGGTCTGGTCGCCGCTGTGCGAGGGGTCGTGCATCACGGATTTCGATGGCAGCGGCGTGGTGAACTCGGGGGACATCTCCGCGTTCCTGACGGCGTGGCTGTCGGACGTGATGGCAGGGACGTTTGTGGCGGACTTCGACGGCCTGGGCGGGACGAACTCGACGGACATCAGCGCGTTCCTGAGCGCGTGGCTGGAGGAAGTGACGGGGGGGTGTTCCTAGAAAGTGGAAAGTGGAAAATGGAAAGTGGAAATGGGGGGAGGGCTCAGTGTTGGGGTGGGGAGTGGGCACGCGGTTGAGGGGCGCTGTCGGCGCGGTGGCGGTGTTTGATGTGTGAGGTGGGGGAGGGGTGGGCGCGGCGGCGAGCGCGGTGGGGGGGCGGAGGGGGGCGATGCGTGCGATCGGCGGTCGGGGGCTCCGGTGTTGCTGGCGTGGTGGGTGATGCGGCAGCGTCCGTCGGTTCGGCGGCGGGCGCGGGGGGTGTATCGGTGTTCTCGGGGGACGGGCTTGGGGGAGGGGTCGGGTTGGGAGGAGGCGCCGGAGCATCGGGGTGCGGAGGCGCCGAGGGAGCGGCGAGGATCGGGGTCCAGCGCTTCGAGATGGTGGTGATGGTGGTGGAGGCGCGGCGGACGGTTTCCAGGCGGCGCGGGCTGGTGTCCTCCAGGGGGACCATCGCGATCTGAGTCAGGGCCGCGAGCGCGATGTGCTCGGCGTGGGAGGCCATGAAGGCGGTACGCAGGTGGGCGACGTGTACCAGGCGGTGCAACGTGTCGAGGTCGTCCTCCAGGCGGTCGGCGAGTTCCTTGAGGGTGAGTTTGTGCTGGGCGGCGACGGCGTGGAGCGTTTCGA
>Ga0180217_1000539_pt1 | contig 58412 bp, 61 predicted proteins | sample eDN3rd37CBELigOP_FD_128521 | JGI IMG/M metagenome (GOLD analysis project Ga0180217, IMG submission 128521) | Enriched Organic Plus compost microbial communities from Emeryville, California, USA - eDNA 3rd pass 37_C BE-Lig OP (version 2) (version 2) ...
CAAACGCCCCGGCCGCAGCGAACCCCGCGTGAAAAAACGCAAGGGCAAGCCCTATCCGACTCTCAAGACCTCCAGGCCCACGTTCACAAAATCTCCGGTCGCTTAACCGCGTGCCATTCGCCTAAGGCCTAGAGTCTCCCCTCCCCCTCTTCCTTGGATCGAACTGCCTGATCCGCTCCTTGGCGTGCCGGAGCAGCCAGGCGGCCCAGGCGAATTCTGAGGCGAGGATCGCCAGTCCCACGGGAATGACAAGGGTCCCGGGGCCGGGAAGCGCCAGCATTGCCACTCCCAGGAGCAGGACCGTCATGCCGATCACGAAGATCACCATCCGGCGGGCGTGGTTCCAGCAGTAGCGCTGCCACGAAAGAGGCGCGCACTCCGGGCCGCAATCTTGCGGATTGGTCGGTGGATGCAGATCCTGGTGAGACGTTCCCATGGGAGAGATCATAGGCGAAAGCTGAAGAAGGGCGGAATGGATGATCGTGAAACCGGGTTATGAGGCGCGAATCCCCACGCGACGTCCGTGAACTTCCAGCCGGGCCGCGGCAAACAGGCGAATCGCCTCCGGATAGGCTTCGCATTCCGCCTCGAAAACGCGGGCAGCCAGAGTCTCGGGAGTGTCGCCTTCGTGGACGGGCACGCAGTGCTGCACGATAATCGGCCCTTCGTCGTAGTCGTTATCGGCGAAGTGAACCGTGCAGCCGCTCACCTTCACGCCGCGCGCGATCGCGGCTTCGTGCACATGATGTCCGTACTGCCCCCGTCCGCAGAAGGACGGAATCAGGGCGGGGTGGATATTCATGACACGCATGTAAAAATCGTGGGGAATCTCGAGCAGAGAAAGAAAACCGGCAAGCGTCACCAAGTCAACCCGCGCTTCGCGGCAGCGGGCGAAGATCGCCTCGCTGTACTCGCTAACGCTGCCGAACTCTCTTCGGTTCACAACTGCACATTTCAGGCCAGCCCGCTCCGCCTTTGGGATTCCGCCGCACCTGGGCCGGCTGGCGATGACCAGCGGGATCTCCGCCTGAAGCTTTCCGGACTCGATCTGACGCAGGAAATTTTCGAGCGTCGTCCCACCGCCGGAAATCAGTACTCCCAACCGGATGGGGCGGTCGAGGGGAGCAGGCACAGGACGGAAAGGGTGCATCAGTTCTCCGAATTCGCAATTCAATAAATCAGATTCTCAGACAACAGGCAGCAAGTTCAACGCCTAACCGCGTACAAGCACTAGTTGGCCTCCCGGTCGGCCTGCTCAATTACCGACGGATCAAACTGGGCGTCCATCTCACGCCGACGCCGCTGAACAGCCCGGTCCTGCCGCGACACACGCCACAGCACGTACGCGAGGACGAAAAACAAGACCAGCACGCCGGCATAGACGTACCACGGCGGAGGCCCCGCGGCCGCAACCTCGACAGGAGTCCATTCCAGCCGACGCGCAAGGATCATCGGAGCACCGCGATCTCCGTCCTGCGCCGGGAAGCGATACAGCTTAAAATAATAGCCAGTGACTTCAATGCCGTTGACGACTTCTTCCTTGACGAGCTGCGGCCCCTGCGGAATTCGCTCCGGAATCTCGGTGGTGACCACCACGACGGGATTTCGCTGTGAATCGGGAATGAACAGCCATCCTTCGTAGAGCGTCTCAATGCCATACGGATTCTCATCCGCCGAGTACGACTCCAGCTTGCGGAGGTAACCCGACAGGGTCACCAGTTCCCCCTGATAGTCGGCGGGATTGCGGAACATGTCGGCGAACAGCGAGAACTTTCGCCGCGCATTCGCCGGGTCGGCACGAAACTTTCGCAGCCGTTCCTGCAGGTGCCGGGCCGCGGCGGCCTTCTGCTTGGCGAGACTCACCTTGCGCGCATGATCGAGCACGTAATAGTACGCGTCCGATTCGGCCGCGCGTATCGAAGTCCGGTTCGTCACCGGCGCGAGCAGATCAGGGGGAAGGGCGACCGATTCGCCAGACTTCTCTTCTCGCGTGCGCACGGCGACATTCGATTCAGCCTCCCCTGGTTCGGGATCAGCCAGCCGCACAGACGCAGCCGGGGAGGATTCCGCCGCCGTCTGAGCTGAAGAGGGAACACCGTCCGCCGCCATGTGCACTGCGACCGCGAGAATCGCGAAGAAGACGAACAGCGTGCGACGGCGGCAGTTCATTCATTACTCCTCTGCAGCCGGAGGGCTGACGATTTCCAACGTCTCTCGGGGAGATGACTTCCAGACGACCAGCGAACGCGATGGGCGAATTCTGCACTCACCTCTCGCAAAATGCGAGTGTGCCAGCAGGTTACGCAGGCAACTGAATTCTCGCAAGAAGCACGAGTTATGTCGAGGGGGCGGGATCTGCTCATGCCGGACGGGAGCCGCGGTCGCATCGACGTCGGCACTGCTGGCGGAACCCATGTTTTGCAGCGAAGTTGCGGCCGCGCAGCCGCAGTGACGACGTTGACACAACCCCCTGTATTCCTATAATTCCGGCGATACCCCAAGCGCAGAGACTCGCCCGACACGCGCTCGTGTTCCGTGCTGGGACGGGCTTTGAGAAACCGAAGATTTGAAGGACTGACTTCCATGGCAGGCAACGTGCTGGAGTTCAGCGACGCGACCTTTGAGACAGATGTGCTGCAGAGTGACCAGCCCGTGCTGGTCGACTTCTGGGCTCCCTGGTGCGGGCCGTGCCGCATGATCGCCCCAACCATCGAAACGCTTGCCACCGAGTACAGTGGCAAGGTTCGCGTAGGCAAGGTAAACACCGACAATAATCCAAAAACCGCGAGCGAGTACGGGATCAGCTCGATCCCTACGGTGCTCCTCTTCAAGGGTGGAAATATCGTCGAGAAGTTCGTTGGCGTCGTCCCCAAGGATCGTCTCGCGGCCGCCGTCGATAAACACCTCGCCTGACACGTCTCCTTTGGCTCGCCAGGGAAAGGACTCCCGGAATGAGCGAATTCGCGAAAGCCGGCCCTGCGGCATCCGCACAGGCGGGGTCCGCGCCGTTGCGCCCCGCCCCTGAGGCGGGCGCGTCGGCTGAGCCGGCGCTGCGAATCGATCGTGCTCATCCGATTCGCCCCGAGAGCGCGCCCCCCGCTCCCGAACCAGCCTCACAGACATCGGCCGCAGCTGCTCCACTCGCCGCCTCGCAAACTGTCAGCGATGAGCTTCTGCTGCTGCAGGCGAGCCAGATCGCCGAGCATCTCAGCCGCAAGTACGCAGAGATCGACCGCCGCGAGCAGCGGCTCAACAGCCAGCTCGCCCAGCTCGACCAGGAACGCCGCAGCATCCGGCTCTGGAACGAGCATCTCGAAGACCAGTTTCGCGAACGCGAGGCGGCCATTGCCGAGCGGGAACAACGCTGCGTCGAACGGGAACTCGCCTGCACGAAGGCCGAGCAGGAATCCCAGCAGCGGCGGCTCGAAGCCCTGCGGATCCGCAACGAGCTCGAACAGGAACGAGAGGCACTCGATCTCGAGCGGAAGCGGATTGCCGAAGAACTCGCCTCCGGCCGCGAGCAACTGGCTCTCGAAGCACAGCAGCGGCAGGAACAGCTCGAAGCCGAATATCAGCGCTCCCAGGAGGCCCTTGCCGAGCTCCGTGTCGGGGAGCTCCGCGACCTGCAACAGCGGCGCGAGGAACTTGAAGCCGAGATCGCGGCCGCCCGCGAACGGCTGGAGCAGGAGCGGCAGCAGTTTCAGCGGGACTGCGAGCAGGCCCGGGAAGAAATCGAGGTCGAGCGCACACACCGTCTCGATGAAATCCGCCGTGCGGAGTCCGAAGCGGCCGCACTCCGCGAACAGCAGCAGAATGAATTCGAGCAGCAGTGCATCCTGCAGCAGAGCCGCATCCGCTTCCAGCAGGATCATCTGCAGAAGACGCGCAGTGAACTCGAAGCGGCTCAGCACGAATTCCACCGCGACATGCAGCAGTGCCGCACCCGGCTCGAAGAGATCGAGCAGCAGAGCCTGTTGCGATTGCACCAGTTGAACCGTTTCTGGCGACTCCTCGACGAACGGGAGAAATCGCTCGAACGCGAGCAGGAACACCTCGCCAAGGCCCGCCGCGCATCGCAGGATGCTCTCGCGCAGGATCGGCAACGCCTTCAGGAAGAGCGGCGCGGCTGGGAACGTGAGCGGGATACCCAGCGGGCCGAACTGCGGCGGCAACAGGACATGCTCACCCTGCATGCCGAGAATCTCGAAGCGCGGCGGCTGCGTCTCGACAGCTTGCGCGCAGAGCTGGAAGAGACTCACCGCAAGACGCTCGAAATGCGGCTCTCAGTCGAAGAAGCCTGCGCGCAGTTGTCACAGGCCGTCACACCGGAAGCGGCTCACGAAAAAATCGAACAGACGCGACGTGCCCTCTCCGACCATTACCGGCAGGCTCGGGAGGCCGTGGTCCAGCACCGCCGAGAGCTGGAGCAGGCGCAGGCGGCCTTCCAGCGGCAGCGAGACGAATTTCGCGAGGAGCGGCAAACCCTTTCCGAATGGATTCACGAGCGGGACGAGCAGCTCCGCCAGCGTGAGCTGCAGCTGCGCCAGCAGGAGCAGCGGCTCGGCGAGCGGGAGAACGCCTGGCTGACCACCCGCGAGGCATGGCAGCGGGAGAAAATCCACGCCGAGTCCATCATCCGCGACCTGCTCCGGCAGCTCACCGAGCGGACGCGGGAGGAGCTGCCCGATTCGGCGGTCTACCGCCCGGAAGGAGACGCTCTTCCCCCGTAAGCGGTCTCGCTGGATGCATCCTCCGTGATGGCCGGCAGGTCGATGTCGGCACGCTTCCGTGGAGAGGGGCGAACGCCTGGCGAAGGGACGGGGCATGTCAGGGGCAGCGCCGGGGAGACGCGGCCCAGACCTGCGGAGTCCGGGAAAATTCCCCAAGGGCGGGACAGTAACTGCCCCAGACTCCCGAAAGTCTCTTTTCCCAAGCGATTTCGTGGACCCGCCCAGTTGCGTCTGTCGACAGTTTTGCTATTCTTGGAGACGTTGGGTTGGTATGTGTGGCCGAATATCAACCTTGTGATCCGCTTTTACCGGGCAGAACAGCTTGGAAAGGGCGAACGGCCCGGATTTTTTCGGCTGGTCGATCGAACAACCAAAGGAGGACTACGTGGTCAAACTGCGTGTGCGCGAACGAGAATCCATTCAGGAGGCAGTGCGGCGGTTTCGGAAACTGGTGGAACACAGCGGGGTGAAGAAGGAGATGCGTCGCCGGGAATACTACGAGAAGCCCAGCGATCAGCGTCGCCGCGCCCGCCGTCGCGCAGAACGTCGTGCACGCATGGCCCGTCAGGTGTCCCAGTAGGCACCCGGCCGCCTGTTGCAGCCCTCGGGGCTTCAGGCGGAATCTCTCCCTTACCGCCGGGTTGTTTCGAGCGGCAGACCGCCGGCCGGTAAGACGCTTTCGCGGACTCCTTGAGTCCGACACTGCTGAAGCAAACAAAAAAACCCCGGGTCTCATTGATGATGAGACATACCGGGGATTTTGTTTGCGCGGCAGGCGAACTCGCCCGGAGCACTGCCTGTGCAGCCGCTCCTGCAGGTGCCGGGCTACTCGGCGGCAGCCGCCGGTGGAGCGTCGGGAATCGGTTCCTTGATCGGCTGCACAAAGTACGTCCGCTTGTTCTTCTGCGTGAGTGCTTCCGCACGCTGCTCGGCAGCTTCCCGTTCGGCGTAAGGAAAGCGTGCCTCTTCCTTCATGCTGCTGCTGAATACACCCCAGACCAGCCGCTTGCGGACCACCGCCTTCGTCTTCAGCCGTTTTGCCCGCGTCGCCGTCTTTTTCTTAACGGCCTTCTTCTTCTTTTTGGGAGCGTCCTCGTCACCAGCGTCATCGACTTCGATGTCGATTTCCGCGTCCATTGCCTCTGCGGCTTCCGCCTGCTTCCGCAGCTCCAGCCGACTTTGCGTCTTGCGTGCCATGATCTCAGCTCTTTCTCCGATCGGTGCCGTCTATTGTTTCCGCGCCCCGTCGCGGTTCGCCTGCTCCAGGAACCCCGGGTTCCCATCCGCCAAGCCTTGGCAGCATATCAATTTTCCCGCGCCAAGGCCACACTGTCCCCCACTCCCGTGGGGGACAAAAACGTCTGAATCGATGCCCCGGACATCCCCGGGCCCTCAGTCGCAGGAGTATTCCCGCTGCCGGGAATACGACAGCCATCGGGGGGGGTCCGTCAGAGAGACATTTGCCCGAAAGAGGCTGTCACTCTCCAGAGATGCCTGCCGTCACTTTCGTTCACGGACCGGCGGCAACATTCAGATATGTTGCTCCCGCCGCCATGGTGGCGGCAACCTGCACGACTTCGAGGATCGCCTCGTCCGAAACCCCCAGTTGCCGTGCTTTTTCCACATGCCCGGTAGTACACGGCTTGCAGCCGTTCAGATCGCTGATCGCAATGTTGATCAGCTCAACCGTCCGCTCATCGAGCGAGGTGCCGGCGAAGGTGTGGGCCCGCAGACCGACCGACATGCCGCTGTAGAGGTCACTCCCGCTCAGATCGCGAAACTTGAAAAACACGTTGTACATCACGCACGCACTCGTGACCGCCAGCGTGTCGGCCAGGTGCTGGTCGGGCAGTCCGAGTTCGCGGCAGCGGCGTGAAAAGAAATCGATCCACGGTCCGCTCCGTGTGGCCGAACTGACTGCCAGCGCGATCGTGGCCCGGGTCTTCTCATCGAGTTGCCCCGCCCCCCAGACGAACTTCTTGAAGTTCATGTAGAAGTCCTGCAGAAACGCAGGTACGGCGGCATACGCCAGGAACGGGTCGGGAAGATCCTCGGTGCCGAGCATCTCCTTGATCCTTCCGTACGTCTGAGCCACCTTCTCGCTGGCGGCGGATTCGAGAACCGGAGGAATTCGCAGCATGATCAGACTCCTGTAGGAATGGATAACGGCGCCGCCGAACAGAAAGAACCCGGCCTCCACGGAGGCCGGGTTCTTCTGCGTCTGCGGAATGTTCCGCCGAAGACCGTGGTTCGACGCCTCAGTTCAGCGTCGATTCGCCCTGCTTCCAGTTACACGGACAGAGCTTGTCGGTCTGCAGGGCGTCGAGGACGCGGAGCACTTCGTCAACGTTCCGGCCAACGCTGAGATCGTGCACCGCCATCCAGCGGATGACTCCCTGCGGGTCGATCAGGTAGATGCCGCGATAGGCGATCCCCTTGTCTTCGAGCAGAATGCCGAACGCTTCGGTCAGCTTGTGCGTGGTATCCGCGAGCATCGGGAACTTCAGGTTCCGCAGGTCCTCGTGCGCGTCGCACCACCCCTTGTGGGAGTAGACGCTGTCGGTGCTCGCCGTCAGCACCACGCATTCGCGGTCATGGAAGTCGCCCAGCGCCTTGTTGAAGGCCACGATTTCCGTCGGGCAGACGAACGTGAAATCCAGTGGATAGAAGAACAGGCAGACCCACTTGCCCCGGTAGTCGGAGAGCTTGATGTTCCGGAACTGCGCGTCCGTTCCGTCCTTCGTGCGATCGTACGCCTGCACTTCGATGTCCGGCGCGGGAGCGCCCACTCGTGCGGTCATGTTGAACCTCAATCCTTTCGAAATATTGTTCGTCTCGGAAACAGTTTCCCGGAATCGAAAGATCCCCGCGCGCTTCCTGTACGGACCGGCGGGGAGTGTTTGTTGCTCTATTATTGTGGCGGAAGCCGCCGCGGCAACTCTGTACGTCGTGCGGAAGGGCGAAATCGCCTCGCCGTCCCGACGGCGCCCGTACAGATCTCCGGCCGCTCGTCGCCAGCCGCTAACGGCGGCAGCAACGCCCCGGCCGAGGCGATCCCCCTCAAGAACAGGACCGATCCGCTGGTGATCCCGCCGGTGTCCGGGGCCGGCACGCCCCGGACACATCATTCTATCGTGCGGGTCTCAAGCGAACCCTAGAGACCCGGCTCGACCTTCAGCACCTTCCCCGGAGCCTTGTCGCTCCCCTCTTCGGCAGTGCCCAGAATCGAAATGTACAGCGAACCGTCTTCCGGATCGAAAGCCAGCGCGCTGGGCTTGTCGAGGCTGAGGATCTTCTCGGTCTTCACCTCTTCCCCTTCGATGTCGAGGCGGAACAGCCCCCCCTTCGAAGTGTCAACCCACGAGAAGTCGACCGCGTAGATCTTGCCGGTCTTCGGGCTGACGGCAATGCCGGCGATGTCGTTCAGGCCGGTCTTCAGCTTGGCCTTCAACTCACCCGATTCGGGGTCATACGTCGTGTAAAGCGAGTCGCCGGGGATGTTGATCTCACCCATCTGGGCGACGATCAGTTCCTTGCCGTCCTTGCTCATCGTGATGCCGACGGGGGCATCAACTTCGGTCGCCAGCTTCGTGGCGATGCCCGGCTTCAGTTCGCCCAGCTTCGAGCCGTTGCGTTCCGCTTTCAGCACCCAGCCCTTGGTATCGTCGCCGTTGGAGGTGACAAAGATGGCCTTCTCGCTCACTGCGATGGCGTAGAAATTCCCTTCTCCATTCGCCGAATCTTTGCCCGCCTTGATCGGTCCGAGAACCTGCACGGCATCGCCCGGCTTCTGTGCCTTCGTCGGGGGCTCGCCGCTCACCTTGAAAACCAGCACGTACTCTTCGCCGTCCGGCTTGCTGCCGTCGCCGACCACAAGCGTCTCGTCATCGAGAAACGCGAGTCCGAGCGGGCCGAGGTTGTACTTGGGCCCCTTGCCGTAGACGTCAGTTGTGAAGCCCTTCACCACGGTGTGCAGTTTCAGCCCGTTGTTGCTGGTGAGCTGATAGATCGCCGGGTGCGTGGAGATAAACACCGTCCGCGTCCCCGGATGGACCGCGAGGCCGCAGGGGTTGTCCAGCTCAGCCGCGACTGTCCGGACTTTCGGCTCCTTGGCTTCCTGGGCCGCAAGCGGAAGCGTTGAGGCGGTGAACACAACCGTACAGACCGCCAAGCCCAATCGAATCCCAGGTTTCATCATGCACGTTCTCCCTCAGAGGTTGCGGGGGTCAACTCGTTCCAAACGCCAGCACGCGACGATGCTGCCAGGGCAGCACCGCTTTTGCGCCCCGGCGAGAGCCGAAACGCTCCCACCGTGACACAGGCTCGTTATTTGGGCAACTCGGGAGCCGTATGGAGGGGGTACTTCGAACTACTCAGCCCTTCCTTCAGGAAGGTCACGAGGTCGGCTTCTTCCTCGGCCGTGAGATTCAGCTTGCCAATCTCTTCGTCCAGGTAATCGTTGGCTTCCCCCCCCTGGTTGTAGAATTTCACTACCTCTTCGAGCGTCTTCATGCTGCCGTCATGCATGTAGGGCGCCGACCGGGCGATGTCGCGCAGCCCCGGGGTCTTGAACGCTCCCCGGTCTCCTTCGAGCTTGCTGATCGCTTCGCGGCCGCGATCCCACTCCTTCGCCGCTGCCCCCACGCCGATGTTGTGGAAGGCGTTGTCGGTGAAGTTCGGCCCCGAATGGCAGGCGCTGCACCGCGCCTTGCCGAAGAACAGGTCCATCCCCCGCTGAGCGGCTTCCGACATCGCCTCGAAATCGCCCGCCTTGTAGCGGTCGTAGGGAGCATCGCCGGAAAGGACAGTGCGCTCGTAGCACGCGATCGCTTTCGCGAGGTTCTCTGCCGTCACATCGGTGCCGAACACCTTCTGGAACTGCTCCCGGTAGCCGGCAATCCCGTTGAGCTTCTTCACGCAATCTTCGAGCGACATCGCCATTTCAACGGGGTTCTGGATCGGCCCGAGGGCCTGTTCTTCGAGCGAGCCGGCCCGGCCATCCCAGAACTGGAACGCGAAGTACGCCGAGTTCAGGACGGTCGGCGCGTTCCGGCCTCCCTTCAGGCCACCGACTCCCGTCGAGAACTGCTCGCCATCGCTCCAGCCCTTCTCCGGATTGTGACAGGTGGCGCAGGAAACCGTATTGTCCTTCGACAGCCGCGGATCAAAATACAGCTGCTTCCCCAGCGCAATCTTTTCGGGGGTCGGCGGATTGTCCTTCGGATGGACCACGGGCGGCAGGCCAGCAGGCACTGCGTACAGCTCCGCAGCCTCTTCCTCGGCGGCAAACGCGGTCGACAGGACTCCGGCAAGGAACGCCCCGACCATGACTGAGGAAATCACCACGAGGCTCTGTTTTCGCGCCTTCCGCCCTGCGGTATGATCAGCCGGGATCAATTCGTGCACCGTCATTACCCCCGTAAAATGCGTGTTCTCAACGTTTTGGCGAAACGTTACGTCCTCATATTAAACGGCTACGGGCGTTGTTCAAGTCACTCGTCTATTTGAGGCACCCGAAACGTTCAGCCGCCTGCCCTCGGCAGGCACCCCACACGGACTTCACTTCCACAGAGGGATCGACTCGAAATGACTCGAATGAAAGTCGCGCACGCACTCCAGCACGGTGAACCGGGAACCCGCGTCGATATCCGCGGCTGGGTGCGGACCAAGCGCGAATCCAAGCAGGGAGTGGCCTTCCTCGAACTGAATGACGGCAGTTGCCTCGCCAACCTGCAGATCGTTGTCGACAACACACTCCCTGATTTCGCCACAACCCTGCACGATATCACCACCGGCACCAGCCTGAAGGTGACCGGGGAACTCAAGGAATCGCCCGGCAAGGGGCAGCGCGTCGAAGTCCTCGCCGATTCGCTCCACATCTACGGCACTGCCGACGCGCAAACTTACCCGATGCAGAAGAAGCGGCACAGCTTCGAATACCTCCGCGAAGTCGCCCACCTGCGCACGCGGACGAACACCTTCGGAGCGATGTTCCGCGTCCGCAACGCGCTCTGCCGGGCGATTCACGATTTCTTCCAGTCGCGCGGCTTTCTGTACATCCACACGCCGATCATCACCACCAGCGACTGCGAAGGGGCCGGCGAGATGTTCCAGGTCACCACGCTCGACCTGGTGAAGCTCGCCCGCGCCCAGACGGAAATCGATTTCTCGCAGGATTTCTTCGGCAAGCCCGCGTCGCTGACCGTCAGCGGCCAGCTCGAAGCCGAGATCTTCGCGACCTCGCTCGGCGACTGCTACACCTTCGGCCCGACCTTCCGGGCCGAGAACTCGAACACCACCCGGCACCTGGCCGAGTTCTGGATGGTCGAGCCGGAGATGCCGTTCTACGAGCTGGAAGACAACATGCAGCTCGCGGAGACGTTCATCCGCACGATTCTGGCGGAGGTGCTTGAAGCCTGTCCGGAGGACATGGCGTTCTTCAACGAGCGGATCGACAACACAGTCCTCGACACGCTGCGGAACATCATCGACAACGAGTTCCTGCGGATTCCCTACACCGAGGCGATCGACATCCTCCGCTCGAGTGGCCAGTCGTTCGAGTTCCCCGTCGCGTGGGGTCACGACCTGCAATCGGAACACGAGCGCTACCTGACCGAACAGAAATTCCGCCGCCCGATCATCCTCTACGACTACCCACGGACAATCAAACCGTTCTACATGCGCTGCAACGAAGACGGAAAAACCGTGCGGGCGATGGACGTTCTCGTCCCCCGCGTCGGCGAGATCATCGGCGGCAGCCAGCGCGAGGAGCGGCTCGACGTCCTCGAACAGCGGATGCACGAAACCAGTCTGAAACCGGCGGACTACTGGTGGTATCTCGACCTTCGCCGCTTCGGCACCGTCCCCCACTCGGGCTTCGGCCTGGGCCTGGAACGCACCCTGCTCCTGCTGACCGGCATGGCCAACATCCGCGACGTGATTCCGTTCCCGCGAACTCCGCGAAATGCGGAGTTCTAGGCTGGAGACTGTAGGCTGGAGACTGGAGTAGGGTCATCCTGATGCAGCACCGAGCGTCTGAGGCTGCACCGGCTGTAGAGCCACACCGACTGTAAGGGACGCATCGCGAGCAGCAGCGCCCCGCGGGAACAGCGCCAGCGGCTGCAGCAGCAGGAGCGGCAGCCGAGACCGCCGCTGGCTCTCCGCCGCGTTGCGCTCCCTTGCATGGTGCCTGCAAAGTCGCCAGCCCCCGGCGGCGCAGGCGCCCCCGAACGCCGACCTCCAAGCCAGAAACTCCAGTCTCCAGTCTCCGGTCTCCGGTCTACCCCGAATTTTTTCCCTCAAGCCCTCGACAAGCGGCTGCCGATCGCTATACTGTGAATATCTCGGGCGTGACGCTCACTGTGTCGCCGCCCGACCCTGACGCGGGGTGGAGCAGTCTGGTAGCTCGCGAGGCTCATAACCTCGAGGTCGTAGGTTCAAATCCTGCCCCCGCCACTTTCAAGAACCCCCTGAATCGCAACCGCGCGGCTCTGGGGGTTTTTCATGCGCCCTCGTCTTTTCCACGCAGTCTGTGGCGAGGAACAGAACCGATGCCGTAGGGATGGTTTGCTATCTCCGCCGGTTCATCTGCCCCCCCATTCTCCGGGAGCCGCTGGCCGCCCCACCTTCAAAGCCACATGAGGCGCGGCAGGCCCGGTGGCGGGAAGTGCTCGGACAGTCGGATGCGGATAATGCCGCGATGACGGGAGAGCGTTCAAGCCGAGTGCCGAGTGCACCGCTTTCCATAAGCCCCCGGTCCCGAAATGCCGTTGCCCGGACTGAATTGCCGGGCGAAAATGCAGCGATGATGTGCATTTGACGGCACATTCCGAGAGGGAAGCGGAACGATGTGCGCGTGTCCGCCCGGTTGAAAGCGGACAGGCGTGCCGCGTGGAGGCGGAGCATCTACGCGCCTCAGTGTTGTTGCGCCACGGCTTCTGCGCGGAGCTGAACGGAGGTGACTCATGTCCGAGACCTCAGTCAAACGTAGTTTCCCCGCAGGTTTTCTCTGGGGCACCGCCACCTCGGCATACCAGATCGAGGGCGCGTGGAACGAGGACGACAAGGGCCTGTCGATCTGGGACACGTTCGCGCATACGCCGGGCAAGATCCGGAACGGCGACACTGGCGACGTCGCCAACGACCACTACCACCGCTACAAGGAGGACGTGAAGCTGATGAAGGACCTGGGCGCGACCGCGTACCGGTTCTCCACCTGCTGGCCGCGCATCTTCCCCGAGGGGCGCGGCCAGCCGAACCCCAGAGGTTTGGATTTCTACAGCCGGCTGGTGGACGAGTTGAAGGCGGCCGGCATCGAGCCGTTCGCCACGCTCTATCATTGGGACCTGCCGCAGGCGCTCCAGGACAAGCATAACGGCTGGCAATCGCGCGACACGGCTCAGGCGTTCGGTGATTACGCGGGGTACATGGCCGAGAAGCTGAGTGACCGCGTCCGCCACTTCTTCACAATTAACGAGTTCCGCTCGTTCACGGAGGCGGGCTACCGGGGGTTCGAGATTCCGGCACCAGGCGGGTCAAGGACCGTCTTTCTCGCGCCGGGGCTGAAATTGCCGCCGGGCGAGGTCAATCAGGTTCGGCACCACACGGTGCTCGCGCACGGGCTGGCGGTGCAGGCGATTCGAGCCCGGGGAAAGGCGGGAACCAAGGTCGGCCCGGCGGAGAACATCGAGACCGCCGTCCCGCTGATTGAGGCCCCCGAACATATCAACGCCGCTGAACGAGCCACACGCGAGCGAAACGCGCCGTTCCTGACCGTCATGCTCGAAGGGAAATACACCGACGCCTACCTGAAGGAGGCCGGCAGGGACGCGCCGAAGTTCACGAACGAGGACTTGAAGATCATCGCCTCGCCGCTGGACTTCGTCGGCATAAACGTCTATTGCCCGACGGTCTACGTGGTCGCCTGCGAAGAGGCCCCCGGCTGGCGCATCGTCCCCTTCGCCAGGGGACACGCAAAAGCGGCGGTCAACAACTTTCCCATCGGCCCTGAGTGCTTGTACTGGGCACCGAAATTCGTCCAGTCGCTCTGGGGAGCGAAGGAGATCTTCATCACCGAGAACGGCTGTGCGGGCGACGAGGTGATCGCCGACGACGGCAACATCTACGACACCGACCGCATCATGTTCATTCGCGCTCACCTGACGCAGCTCCAGCGGGCCACCGCCGACGGGGTGCCGGTGAAGGGCTACTTCTACTGGAGCACAATGGACAACTTCGAGTGGACCGCCGGCTTCGGCAACCGCTTCGGGCTGATATACGTGGACTTCAAGACGCAAGAACGCACGCCCAAAGCGAGCGCCACCTGGTTCCGCGAAGCTGCGAGCCGGAATGCAGTCGTATGACGGATCATTGCCGGGAGACGACATCGACGGCCGCTAAGGCCCCGTCGACAGCCCGGATTTTCAAGATCGCTCGAAACGAGTGCGGAGCTCGCCACGTTCGCCCCCGTGGAAGCGCAATCACGCGGCGCTGGGCTCATCATGCGCCCCGCCCCCCAGCCGGCCGCTCGCGAACCGGGCGGGGTCGCATACTCTCGCGCTCCAGTCGATCCAGCAGGCCTGCGGGCGTGAAACACACAGAAAGACCGAGCATCCACCGCTCGGCTTCCTGTCGCTACGCGCCCGGGCTAACGTGTTGACGCCCCCCCTGATCACCCTCCGCTGAAGACCACCGATTCACACGCGCGACCTTCTTGTCCTGCCGCCTCAGAGTGTATACACTTTGTATACACGACGAGGGAGAACCAAGATGAAAAAGACACTGATCAGGCACGGTAACAGCCTGGCGCTCGTGATCGACAAGCCGATCCTCGAGATGCTCCAGATCACCGCGGAGACGCCGCTGGAACTGACTACCAACGGCGACGCCCTCATGATCCGTCCAATCCGGGACAAACGCCGGCAACGCCAGTTGGAGGCATCGCTGGACAAGATCAACGAGAAGTTTGGCGAGGATCTCGAGCGCCTGGGGCAATAGATGGACGAAATCGATTTCTTATCGCTGGACGACGTCCAGTTTGCCCACCGGGATCAGATCCAGCGCTACGGCGGCGATGCGGGCGTGCGCGACCTGGGACTGTTGGAGTCAGCGATTGCGCAGCCGCAGGCGACATTCGACGATCAGCAACTGCACGCCTTTCCGTTCGAGATGGCGGCAGCCTACCTGTTCCACATTGTGCAGAATCATCCGTTCGTCGACGGCAACAAGCGCACGGGAGCCGTAGCGGCCCTGTTGTTCCTGGACCTGAACGGCGTGGAGATCACCGCCCCGCCGGGTGCACTCTACGACCTGACGATCGCCGTCGCCAGGGGTGAAGCAGGCAAGCCGGAGGTTGCGACGTTCTTAAGCGAGCATGCCGTTGCCGGTCCGCCCCCCAGTCTCTGATCCATTGGTGACGAGACACTCAGTCACCCGGGAGGGCAGGGAGAGATTCGATGTCACCCATTGAACGCGTCGTAACCACCTTGAACGCGGGGTCGCTCAAATCCGCCGTTTTGCCTTCAACCTGGGGGTCAGCCGCCCAGCCACTCCCGTCCTTCGGCACCCGTTCGCCTCTACTGCCCTCCCTGTAACCGGGCTCCCGCCTGTCTGACCGCGAAGTCCGTCAGTCATCGCCATAGCCGTACGAGACGACAGCCTCCAGGAGCAGCTTGCCCAAGTCGGCGTCCACACCCGACGAGACCATCATCTCTCCATCAAACGCCATTTCTTCCAGTGCATCCCTGGCCTTCATCGCCCCTCGCCGATTGAGCTTCTGAATGATCAATGCAAGCTTGCGGCGGGCTTCGTCCGGGCGACCGTCCAGACAATCGCCGCACGCTCCCTGATAGGCCTTGCGGCGGAAGCTCTCCAGCGGCCGCCCGTTCTCATCAAGTACCGATTCGTGCAGGTTCGCATAGTAGGCTTCGCGCCGTGCCGCGGGGCCCCACTCCACGGGAATGCCGTTCTGCTCCAGAATCTCCCGCGCATACCCGACCGCCCCGAACTTGAGGCGTAGATACTCCGGCCGCTTCAACTGCTCCTTCAACGCGGCCTCATTCCGCCTCCACCAGGCCCGCCACGAAACCGCAGCCCGCCCCTCCAACAGATCGCGGAAGTAACCCAGCTGCTCCTGCGTGTAGGCCGCGTAATCAGTCATTTTGTGCTGCCAACGGTTGCCAATCCCTCGGCCGGCGCGAGAGATCTTCCATTGTGAGAACGCCCAATTTGCCGACTTGGCATGATCTCACGCCGCAGGCGGCCGAGCATCGCACCCGGCGATTGCTGGCCTAACATCTACCTTTGGGGATTGCCTTCCCTTCAAGTGCCCCCTCATTCGATAGAGTTATCGCAAATCTCTTGAACAAGCCAAAGAAGTCAACCAGTTGCATCTCCAAGTTCACCGGCCGTGCGTCGAACGCATCACCGCCAGCCTTAAGCCAGGAAGCAAAGTCAGGATATTTATTCAGGTCGGCAATGAAAAAGGTGACGTCCACAGGATCATTATGCGTTCCGTGGTTCTCGCCAGCCCACATCCTGATCCCTGCAACAAACTCACCATCGCCAATCAATTCTTTGCTTCTCAGCAAGTTCGCGGTACCCTCCGTGTCTGCACGATCCGCAGCCACACTGCCCATCATATCATTATATTGAACCGACGCCTTAAACATACTCACACTCGTCTCCTGGTGGCTGAGGTATCAATACCTGACTGCTACACATACGCCTTTTGACTGCCGACCGCTAACCAACAATACCTGCAAGCTCTCGATTGCAATACCTGCACACCCGGGCTTCATCCTTTACCATTTCAGCACAGTAGGGGCATTTCTTCATACCCTCTGAACGCTGCTTTGCCTCCACCGCCTTCTTGTCTGCTGTTATTATGAGTGAGTGTGGTAATGCGACAATGAACAACATCGCACCATAGAACCACCACAATCCAAATGACCGCCCCTTTGACTGGGCAACCACTGCAGGAACCAATCCAAGAACTGTTGCAAAAATCAGGACTTCCATAGCCACTTTCTGTTTGTTTCGCGATTGATTGACATGCGGACGGATCTAATTGTGCCGGTGGGGCTACTTCAATACGGCATCCTTCTCACAAGTTGCAGTTATAGAGAACACGAACGTGTGGACCTGCCGACATTCTCGGCATGAGGGATTGCGAGAGTTCCGTTCGTCGGATTCCAGTGTGCCGCTGGACTAATACCTTTGCCCGGACGGCAGCCGCATACCAAGCCGCGAACTGGGTGGACGGCGGCAGTGATTCTCCTCGCTCGAAGCTACCGTCTGTCGACTGGGCGACAAAACACTTTCAAAGGAAGCTCTGCCGACTCGGCGCCTCATCCTCGCTCTACATGACGATTCTCTGCATAGCCGTTCCCCCAAGAACTCCCCCGAGCAATATACCGCCTCTCGATCCCGAGTCGAGCGATCCACTCCTGAAATATCTCACAAATGAACTCCGGACTGTTATCGCTGCAAAAGAAGCTGTTGCTTAAGATCTCCGCCAGATGGATCTCTTGAGGAATCCGATCTCACACTAAAATGCCGTGTATTTCAAGGAGATTTTTAGGATACGGCGAGACTTTTCCTGATCGACACGTCATGTATCTCGCCTTTCGAGGTCTTTAAGAGGTTAACTGTGATCTCGTCTAACCGGGTAGACATACCTAGGACAGCTAATGGGCAACCAAGTAGAGGGAGGCGGTGAGCCGGCCCTGAACAGCACATGTGCTTTGTCAAAATGCGATTGACTTCCCGCAGGAAATGCACGTTACCATCAATCCACTCCGGTCCGCCTAATGCGAACAAGCGAGTCGTCCAACACTATCCAGCGAGAACTCGTCCCCCCTCCGCACAAATTGCCATTGCGATGGGTGGACCATCGAGAGATGATCCGGGGCCGGTGCGGTTTGGCGCGATGTGTTCAACTTTCCTCTCAGGACCTGAGTCATGAGCGAGCCTTCTCTTTTTCGTGTGGGCGGAGTTCTCAGTGCGGACATTGCGGTGCCCGAGCATGAGCGGGAGGTCCGATTTTATTCTCGGGTGCTTTGCACCGGCGAGAGGCCGCTTTGGCGGGAGGACCTGATGAATAGCCGCGGGATCCCCATCATCGGGCTGGGGCCACGGAGTGCGGATTATGAACACCTGCCGCTGCAGTGGATGCCGCACATTCAGGTTGCCGATGTGGCGGCGAGCGTGCAGCGGGCGGTCGAGCGTGGCGGGCGCGAGCTGATGCACGCCAGGGGGGATGACGGCAAGAGCCAGTGGGCCGTGCTGCTCGATCCGAACGGGGCCGCGTTCGGGATCATCCCGGTCATTCCCGCAGGGGCAATGCCCCCGAGTGATGACTCCGCATCGCGGGACACTGATGAGCCGGTGGGCTGCGTCCGATGGCTCGACCTGACCATCGCCAACGCCGCCGCTACCCGCGATTTCTACCAGCAGGTCATCGGCTGGTCGGTGCAGGAAGTCGAGAGGGAAGTCGACGGCGAACGCTACTCCGACTTCACAATGCTCGGCGGAGACGGGAACCCCGCCGCGGCAATCCGTCACGCCCGCGGCACCAACGCGGGGCTTCCCCCCGTCTGGATCATCTCGGTCCCCGTCGGCGACCTCGCCGAAAGCCTCCGCCGCGTCCCTGAAGAAGGGGGCAAAGTCATCCAGACGACCCCCTCAGCAAAAGGCGATTGCGCCTCGGCTGTCGTTCAGGATCCGGTGGGAGCCTACCTTGGATTGCTGCCGGCGTAACAGCGTGCAGAGCCCTGACGAGGACTCGTGAGAGAGATGTTCCCCCAGCGGCGGGAAGGCTCACCCGCTTTCGGCGTGAGGCACGGCACCCGGCGCATCAGGCATTTGAGAGCCAACAGGGAGGTCGCCGCATGGATTTACACTCCGGATGTGATCGACGACTTCATCATGAGTCCCGACGGCAAATTTATTGGCGAGGAGGGCAGCCATGACGATCATTCCTGACGTTTACGAGAAGTTCGGAATTGTCCTGAACGAGCTCCTTCCCGAGATCGGCCCCGACCGCACCTTCTCCGCCGAGGAGGTCGTGCGCCGCTACGAAGCGAAGTTCCCCGGTGATCGCGACGTCATGAAGAAGCGGCAAGAGTCGCTTGAGAGTTCGCACTCTCTGGCAGGCTATCTCAACGGAATGTTGTCGGAGTACGCAAGAAACACGAAGGTACACGGACCACGGATCGAGCGAATCGGAGAATGCGAATACCGGTTCGTGTAACCGGCCTACCAGCCGCCGAAGCTGACCACAGCATCTTGCTGATACTCTCCCGTTGTCAGGCTGCGGCCTCATGCGGGTCAGCTCATCACTTTCACCACCGAAGGAACTCCTGCGTGGATACGTGGCCGGTTATCGTCGGCCTGGTCATCGTGGCTTTCCTCATCCTGATCCCCGTAGTGATGGCCGGCCAGATGGTTTACGGCATCATCGCGTCCTGGGTCGAGCACCGGCGCGCGGAAGCGCGGCGAATCACCGTCACTCTCCCCGGCCTGGGGGAGTTTTCGACAACGGACAACGCGCTCTGGTTCGGCGAGGTTCGCCAGTTGCAAGTTTCGCTGGAAAGCGAGGGGCATCCGCCGACGGAAAAGCAGGTCAAACAGCTCACGGCAGTGCTGGATCAACTGCCGCTATTGACCAGCCGTGCAAAGGCGTGGCTTGCGGAACATGAAGACCTGTCGTGGCTCGCCGGCGGTGCGGCGGCGTTCGAGCAGCTGGGGATCGATTTTGAATCGGAATCCCGTTCCGTGCTTGAGTTGATCCATCCGGACGATACGGACGGAATCTATCGCGTGGAGTTTCGAAATGGAAAGGCTGTCAGCTCCGGTCGCGACGATTGACCACGGACCGACCGCGCGCGTTCGATGATTCTCGACTAATGAGGGAGGCCCTGAGTCGTGCACGGGATCACCCGCTATCTAAATACCGACCTCGACCTCACGTCGGCTGATGACCTGACGGCGCTTGCTGCGGCATTGGAAGCCGCCGGCGTTTTCCCCTTGCACGTGACGCGCGGCGAGAACGGACTCTGGTACGCGACCTTCGAGACGGATGAGCAGTACCCCGAGCCGGAGCCGAACATTGCCACTATGCTGACGGTCATCGAGGGGCTCACGCCGACGCTGAAGTCGGTATGGGCGCGCTGCTCGCGGCGGGAGTTCAACATCGGTTACGATTGCGGCTTGGAGCCGTGGGCATTCAACCAGGGTTTGTCGGCGGCACTGCTCGGCCGAATGGCCGCGACGGGCGCGTCGCTGCGGGTTACACTCTACCCCGACCGCGAGCAAGGCAGATCAGATCATTCACCATCGCAGACCAGCGCGGACTGAGCATTGCGCGGGGGCATCATCGGCTTCGCGACCGTCCGCGGAGTGGGATTGTTCTTCCTCTCACATTGCGACTGAATCGCCGCTCGATCCGTATTTCGATCGCCCGTTTCTTCCAATTTCATTAGCAAGCATCGCAATCATCAGGCGCATCACGAGTGGTCACCACCACAACCTTCACAAGGATCCTGAAGCGTATGAAAACCCTGGCTGCTTCCGCTGTCGTCCTGTTACTGGTGGGGGGACTTGTCGCGACGGCACAACTTTCGTCCGCTCAGCCTCCCGCTCCGGCCACGGAAAAAGTCGTCTGGGAATACAAGGTCATTCACCTCATCAACCTGGTGGGTGAGACTCGTGCAATTGACGCGATGGTTCCTGCGCTTGAGAAGAACCTCAACGAAGCCGGCGGAAATGGCTGGGAGCTCTGCCAGGAAATCAACGGAGCCGTCGTGTTCAAACGCAAGCGATGAAAGATTCCCTCTGCCTCATGCACTCCACTGGAGAGCAGCGGAGCGGCATCCTCACCGCTCTGCGGCTTGAGGGCCGGGCTCCCGGCGAGGCACTTCGTAACGAATCTCCACGAAGGCATCGCCGTAGCGTGTCACCGACTGTACGCGCAGTGGGGGAGTGGTGATCGCGCGGGGGAGAAGCGGGGCTCCGCCGCCGAGCGTCACCGGCGTGATCTGCACGATCAGCTCATCGAGCAGGCCGTGGTCGTAGAACTGCCCCGCGAGATCGCCGCCCCCGACGATCCAGACGTTCTTCCCGCCCGCCGCCGCAACCATCTCCTGATGGACCGGCCGGACGTCTCCGCGGACAAACCGGATGTCGGCGTCAGGGATTCGGGGCAACGTACGCGACGAGAAGACCCAGGCCGGCTGCTCATAAGGCCAGGTCTGCGGGCCGTCAGCATCCGAATTGGCCAAATGCTGGAGAACCCACTCGTAAGTCGTCGAGCCCATCGCAATCGCCCCCACCTCCTGAATGAAGGCGGGGTAGCTGGTCTCCTCGGGATCTCCGAACTGGAGCAGCCAGTCGAGCGAGTTCGCCGGGTCGGCAATATAGCCATCGAGGCTGGCGGCGGTATAGTATTGCGTCTTCACAAGCAAGCTAGACAAGAGTGAGGGGAAAGTAGAGAGGAGAGTATTAAGAGTGGGAGCTTTGCTTAGTACAACGCGTCGCCACCTATATTCAACAATAGCAAGGAGAATACGGCACCCGGAGTTTGATCAGGTTTTCGCTTCGACGTAGCGGGCGAAGTTGTCGAGGATCGCCTGCCAGCCTTGCTGCTGCAGCTCGGCGGAGTTTTCCGTCTCGGCATCAAACGTCTCCCGCACCAGGATTCCTTCGGGGCGTTCGCTAAACTCGACGCTTACCTCGCGGCCGTCGCTCATCCGGTACTCGATGAGCTGCTGCGGCACGACGCGGGTATAGGTGCCTTCAAAGTCGAAGCCCATGCTGCCGTCCTTCGCTTCCATCCGCGTCAGGAAAGTTCCCCCTTCCCGCAGATCGACCGAACAGCTTGGCGTGTGCCAATCGTCACTGGCGGCGTTCCACTGCTGAATGTCCTCCGGGTTGTTCCAGGCACTCCAAACCTGATCCAGCCCGGCCTTCACCACTGACTCAACCGTGATCTTCATCTCTTTCTCCCTCTCTCACTGAACGTGCCTGAAATGTGCGTGACGCGGGCGCTCAACCGCCAAACGAAGCCTGTCGCGATTTGGCCGCCTGGCGCAACCAGCCAGCATCGCAGCAGGCAGTTTACCGCCGCGAAGCGGGAACGCAAAGCTGCCCCCCGGGCACCCGCTTCCGCGGGTGAGAGAGGAGAACGGTGAGAGGAGAGAGGAGATCGTTGCCAGAGCCGGATGGCGCAGGCAAAGAATGCGAACAGGCCGCCGGGCTTTCGCGTGCCGGGCGGCCTGTCGATTCTATCCTGTTCCCGAAGCGAACCAGGCAGGGGCTACTCGAGTTCGAAGCTGAACTGGTTCTTGCCCGGTTTGACCTCGGCGGTCAGGTCGCTGGTCGTGTCGCTGCGGTACTTCTCGGGGATGTTGGCGTACTCTTTCGGCTCGGGGGGAGGCTCATCACCTCCCGGAGGAACCTCGACGAACGGCGGGGTGATCGTGACCACGTGCGAGCCGGCCTCCACTCCGCCATCCACCGTGAACTTCCCCTGGGCATCGAGCGTCGCGGAGGCACTCCGCCCCGTCTCGGGCGAGAGGAAGTTGACCGTCCCCTCGGTGACTGGCTGTCCCTGATAAGTGACGGTTCCAGAGACATCGCCCCGCGGCGTATCGGAACCACCGCCGCCACACCCGGCAAACAAAAGTACTCCCACCGCACCCACCGCCCCGATCAGTCTCCGCGCACGCGAAGATGCTCCCGGGCACAACCGATTCATTACAGAAGCCATCAGCAGAACCTCGATGTCAGGTCAGCCTGTGCGCGGACCCGATTTCAATTATCAGAATGAGATGAGAACGAGGGCATGAGTACTGACGCACCGCGCCGGCAGTGATCAGAATTCGCCGAGAACCTGGCCGTCATCCTTCGCCCCCAGCCGCAGCATTGTGTCCCGATTCATATTTTCCGAGAGGAAACGAACGGAACCATCGGCCAGCAGTCCGTAAGTCCCCCCGGCATGAAATGAATTGATAATCGTGTTATGACCGTAAGTGATGTTCGCCCCATTCTGAGGGGAGCTTTTCAGGTTGATCGCATAACGAAGCGTCGTTACTGCCGCTCCGAAGAAGTCCGTGCTGGTCACCTTGGCAGGCCGATCGGCGGAATTGTACCACCCGTTCCAGCCTCCCTCATAATTGGCGCTGTAGTCCCGCCCGTTGATGACTCCAGACTGTTCGGCAACGATGAGCGTGTTCGAGGTTCCATCGACCACATCCCGCATGCGTGTCACGCCATTCGGGACCAGCAGACCGTTTTCGCAGATGATGCCGCGGCTGTTGCCGAGGTCAGCGGAGCAGACCTGCCCGACGGCCCTGCCACCCGGATCAGGCCCGGCGCCCGCAATTCCCACGTAATCGTGCAGTAGCCCGAACTCAGCATTATTCATCGCCGGGCTCTCCTGGTCGCCATTCGGATCCACCGCGCTTGAGGGGCAGAGATAGACGGCAAGTTTCAACCCCGAAAGCACGGCATACACACCCGTGTACTTTGGTGTCTGACCGACATTCTGCATGCTCGTATAACCCGAATTCGCTGTAGGTTCGACCGAGCTCAACTGATTGTAAAGCGGTGCCTGATCCAGAAACGGCAGAATCCGCGACCGCCAGTTCCCCTTGTGCCGTGGGAACTGTGCACCGATCGGGAACGTTCCGTTGGTATCGTGATAGTTATGCAGCGCCAGGCCCAGCTGTTTGAGGTTACTCTGACACTGGCTCCGCCGGGCCGCCTCGCGCGCCTGCTGCACGGCGGGCAGCAAGAGCGCAACCAAAACAGCGATGATCGCGATGACCACCAGCAACTCGACCAGCGTGAATCCGGAACGCATGGACTTCGAATGCAACATGAGTCCACTCCTGCGACAAAGTAGGATCGCAACAAAGACTGGACGAACAACGATCCCGGCCGTCGGCCAGAAAGCAGCTGACACCTGCAGCCGAAATAATGGCAGGGTCGCCGTTCGCAGAAGGCGAAAACGCTTTGCCCAAAAATGTGCCGAGCGGCATCCAGAATCAAAGGCCGACGGCCGGATGCCCCCGCAGAATCACTGGACGACGTGGAGCACAGCCCCGTATGCTCCCATCCAGTAGACGATGCTCACTATTACTGCCCCTGAGCACCCAGCAAATCATAAAGCGGAATCGTTTGACGTGTCAAGCGGATACTGACTTAGTATCTCTGGTGGCGGCAGGCGCAGCGGTGAAGCGGCAGCAAGCCCCGGGCGAGAGAGGAGTGGAGGGAGAGAGTGGAGAGGAGATCAGCCGGCACTGTGGGATTTCGTTTGCGGCGAACGTGATGGCGTGCTCGCTCGTCATGCATTTCGAATGCCTTCATCCTTCGCGCCGACGCCGCGACCGACATCATTTCGGACGGGCATCGCTCCCCGGAGAATCGCCTCACCTCTTGAAAAAATGAAGAAGCATCGAGAGACTCCCCCGGGAGATTCGCCCACACTCGCCGCCAGGCAGTTGCCCTGGTAAATCCGTTCAGCCTCTTTTTTCACTCTTTACGAGCTCACGACTACTTATCATTTGATTGGACTTAAGAAAGCAATGAGCGAAATGTCGATGCTCGGCCCTTCTCCCGACGAGCCCCACCCGATGAAAGGATTTCCGCAGGTTGGATTCCTGAAGCCATTAGTCAGGAACCCGAACATCATTATCGGCGACTACAGCTACTATGATGATCCCGAGGGGCCAGAGCAGTTCGAGTCCAGGTGTGTGCTCTACCACTTCCCGTTCGTTGGCGACAAGCTGATCATCGGCAAGTTCTGTGCACTCGCGCGTGGCGTACGCTTCATCATGAATGGAGCGAATCACCAGATCAGCGGATTCTCGACCTACCCCTTCTACATCTTTGGCAATGGATGGAAGTCGGCAACACCGCAGCCGGACGACTTTCCCTATAAGGGGGATACAATCGTCGGCAATGATGTGTGGATCGGCTATGATGCACTGGTGATGCCGGGCGTGAAGATTGGCGATGGAGCCATCATCGCGGCCCGGTCGGTTGTGGTGAGTGATGTCCCCGCTTACTCGGTCGTCGGCGGAAACCCGGCAAGGATGATCAAACAGCGGTTTCCCGACGACGTCATCCACGAACTGCTGGCAATCCAATGGTGGGACTGGCCGGTGGACAAGATCACCCGCAACGTGCCCGCCATCATCGGCGCCGATCTGTCGGCCCTGAAGAACGCGACCTGATGGAAGGCACGCCCGATCCACAGTCGCCCTGGTCATCATATCGACTCTGCGCAGGGTACCTGCACCGGGCTCACAGCGACGGCGTCAGCGTGCCGGCAAGAGCACTTACCCGGCTGGCCCGCTTTGTTTAGAATCCTCGCGATTTTACACGGCATCCGTGGAGATGCAGCAACTGAATCGCAGAGGAATTCCATGACCGTTCGTTATGTGCAGCGTTTTGACTCGGATACCCCCGAATATACGCAGGCCTTTCAGACGTTTCTGGCGCATACCGACCAGAAAGAACAGGCGTTGGCGTGGCTCGACGGGCAGGTCGCGGGACTCGGGCGACGGGCCGTGGCCATCGATGCCGGGGCCGGGACTGGGAAGCTGACCGCCTGGCTGGCAGAGCGTTTCGAGACTGTGACGGGCATCGAGCCGAACCCTTCGCTGGCGGAACAGTTTCGGGCGACTTGTCCGCAGCTGGAACTGATTCCGGAGACGATTCTCGGGGCGGCTCCGCAGCGGGCGGCCGACTTCGTCCTCTGTTCGCACGTGTTCTATTACCTGCCGCGCACGGAGTGGGAAGCCAACCTGCGGCAACTGATGAGCTGGCTGGCGCCCGGCGGCGTGCTGGCCATCTGCATCCAGAACCGCGAGACCGACTGCATGCGGATGGTGGACCACTTCATCGGCGGCCGCCTCAGTCTGCACGACCTGACCGCCGCCGCCGAGTCGGCTCCGAATGGCCCCTATCGCGTCAGCCTTGAAACCGTACCGGCCCGCATTCGCACGACCGACCTGAAGACGGCCTGCGAGGTCGCCGAATTCATCCTGAACGTAATGCCGATGACCGCCCCGCCCCCCTGGCCGGATCTGGAGCAGTACGTCGCGCAACACTTCGCCCGCCCGGAGGGCTATGAATTCTCCTGCGACCAGGACTTCCTGCGCGTGGAATGCCTGCGCGGGGAGTGAGTTTGCGTGCCGCCCGCGTTAGCCCCAGGCTACAGAGGGAAGATAACCTTTCGCGAGTCGTAGCCGTCCTGCACTGCTTCAGACAGGCAGCCATCATAGTTTCGCAAAGCCTCAACGGGGCGGACCTGAATGCGCGGCGAAGGTGCCTTGTAGAGTCGGGCGCCCCGATTGTTGTTTGAAGCGAACTCGTTTGGTGGGTTCGCGGGGAACAAGCGTGAGACGCGCTGCCCGTTGGGCCGCGGTTAGACTTTATGCTCCCCGACGTACTGATTGCATCACAATCGCCCCTGGGGCTCTTCATTGGGCGATGGTCGGCCAGTTGTTACAATCATTTCTCACACGACATGCCGACACCATGAGCATAGCGTCCATTCCCGGAAGACAGTCGGTGTAATCACCTAGTGCCGCTTGCCGATTGCGAACGCCTCTCAAGTATCAACGCCGGAGCGGGGGGGGTTCTTCTATCACGGTGTCGCTTGTGCAGAGCCGCTGACGTGCAGATCATGTCGTGATCTGCGATTTTGACGGCAGCAGCTTCCTTCTTTTCAGGCCACACCATGACTGAAGTTCCCGCATCCACAGAGGCAACGCCGCGGCTGGTGATCGAGGCGGCGGAATCGTTCAACTATGCTGCCTGGCAGAACGCGGTGCCGCTGCTGCACAAGGTCATGATTGAGAACCTCAATGGGCCGGAACTGAATGGTCTGGTTCTCGAGCTGAAGGCATCGCCGGCGTTCGCGCGCGAGAAGCGCTGGTTAATCGACCGGGTCGGGGCGGGTGAAACGTTCACGCTGAAAGATGTCGACCTGGAGATCGATCCCGACTACCTCGAAGGGCTGGACGAGGCGGAGCGGGGCGTTCTGACGTTTCGATTGATCCACAGGGAGAACACTCTCCACGAAACCAGTCACGGTCTGCGTGTGCTCGCGCGTGACGAATGGGGCGGCATGTCGAGCATGGGGGAACTCCTGCCCGCATACGTAACACCCAACGATCCGGCCCTCGCCGTCTTGCTCCGGTCGGCCGCGACCGTTCTCGGCGAGCATGGACATGCGACGGCCCTCGACGGGTATCAGTCTGGTGATCCGAAGCGTGCCTATCTCCTCGCGGCGGCGCTCTGGTCGGCCGTCGCCGGCCGATCGCTGGTCTACGCCAATCCGCCGAGAAGTTTCGAGCAGGTGGGGCAGAAGACTCGCCGCGTCGGCACCGTTCTGGGGGACGGGCTGGCAACCTGTCTCGACTCAACGTTACTGTTCGCATCGTGCCTCGAAGCGATGGGGTTGAATCCCGTTCTGGTGATGACCAAAGGGCACTGCTTCGCCGGCGTCTGGCTGGTCGACAAATCATTCAAGCTGCTCGTGGAACGGGATTGCAGCGAACTGCGAAAGGCGATCACAGCCCGCGAGCTGGTCGTCTTTGAAACGACGCTGGTCACCCAGCGGCCCGCGCCCGGCTTTCCTGACGCAGTCTCGGTAGCGACCAGTTCGGTTTCCGAGGAAAGGGAGTACGAGTTCGTCGCCGTCGTGGATGTGAGCCGGGCACGCATGTCGCAGATTCTTCCAATCGCCTCGCATGGGGTGCGGACGGAGAACGTTGCCGAGGAAGCGGAATCCGGTTCGCCGCCGCTGCCCGAAGTGCCCGGGTTTGACTGGACGCCCGCGGATGAGATCGAGGAACGCCCCCAAACTCCGGCAGGCCGGATCGAGCGCTGGCAGCGAAAACTGCTCGATCTGTCGTTGCGGAATCGTCTGCTGAATTTCCGGCCGTCGAAACAAACCGTGCCGGTCGTGTGCCCGGATGTATCGCGACTGGAAGATCGGCTCGCGGACGGTGCCCGCATGCGGCTGATCTCGCTTCCTGACGGGAACCCGCTCGCGCAGCGAAGCGCGGAGCTGCACCAGAAGCGCACGCAGAAGGATCTGGATTGGGAGTTTGCCCGCTTCGCGCTCGATCGTGACGAAGTTGCATGTCCGGTGAGTGCCAGCGAGCTCGCGCTGCGGCTTACCGCGCTCTATCGCAAGGTGCGCAACGACCTGGCGGAAGGCGGGTCAAATACGCTGTATCTCGCGGTCGGCTTCTTACGGTGGAAAAAGAACCCCGACGACGAAGCAACGTACCGGGCGCCGCTTCTGCTGATCCCGGTAAAGCTGACGCGCCGCAGCGCCGCTTCCCCGTTCTATCTCGCGAATCATGAAGACGAGGTGCGTTTCAACGCCACCCTGCTCCAGTTGTTGAAGAAGGATTTCGACTGCGACCTCACCAGGTTCGAATCGGACCTGCCCATGGACGACTGCGGAGTCGATGTCGCGAAGGTCCTGCGGGAGATGCGGCGGGCCGTGCGCGACATCCCCGGCTTCGAGGTCATTGAAGAAGCGGCCATCGCTCCCTTCTCGTTTGCCAAGTACCTGATGTGGAAGGACCTGGTCGATCGGGGCGGGCAGCTGGAGCACAACCGGGTCGTGCGTCATCTCATTCATGAACCCGACAAGCCTTTCGTGACCGAGGGGGCCGGAGCGATGCCCCGGCCGTATGAAATCGATGTCCGGTACTCTCCCACGGAAATCGTTCATCCGCTTCCCGCCGACTCTTCACAGCTGGCGGCGGTGATGGCGGCCTCGGAAGGGCATGACCTCGTCATCGTCGGCCCTCCGGGCACGGGAAAAAGCCAGACGATCGCGAACCTGATCGCGCAATGCCTCGCGGTCGGAAAGACCGTGCTGTTCGTCGCCGAGAAGACGGCGGCACTCGACGTCGTCTACCGCAGACTTCGCGAACATGGCCTCGGTGACTGCTGCGTCGAACTGCACTCGAACAAGGCCGAGCGGCGGCGCTTCCTCGATCAGCTTGCGGCGTCGTGGAGCAATCGCCAGGAGAAGGACGCGGACGAATGGGTGACGATCGGCGAGCAGTTGCGTGTCCGCCGCGACCAGCTCAACGCCTATGCCGCTGCTGTGCACACGTTCGACACGAACGGCTGGACGCCTTATCGCGCGATGGGAGAAGTCGTGCGCGGTCGCCGGCTGAACATTCCCCCACTCACCTGGCCTGTTTCCGTCCGGCACGATCGGGCACAGTACGCTGAGTTCGAGTCGGTTATTGCACAACTCGCAACGACATTCCAGGCCGTTCCCGCCGAAGCGGCCCTTCCACGTGTTCAGGTGACCGAATGGTCGATGGCGTGGGAGAACGCGCTGCTGGAATCCTGCCGACAACTGGACGCGGCCTCGACATCTCTCCGCGGCGTGCTGGAAGCCTTCGCGGGACTGTTCGCCCTCCCCGTGCTGGCTGACATCGCGGCGGAACAACTGCCGCAATTGGATCGCCTCGCTCAGCAGCTTGCTCACCCGGACCTTCCGTCTCCGGAACTCGCTCTGCATAGCCATCTTGATCATGTGGCGGCCCGGCTGGATATACGGCACGATCTCCTGCAGCGAAGCGAGCAGGCGAAAGCGGCGCTCGAGGCGGCACTCGTCGGACTTTGCGAGGCGTTCGGCGCCACGATGGCCGGCATGGTTCCCGAAGCGATGAAGCGTCCGCTCTACCTGCTTGCCAATGAGCTGACGCGTGCCGAACTTCCGCCGGCGGAGCTGATCTTCCACGCGCAGTTCGAAGACCTCGTGAAATCGCTGGCAGAGCACCCGGCATTGCTGGAACAGCGAGACCAGGCGCTCCAGGCACTTGAAGCCCGGTCGTTTAACCCGGCGCTTGTTGATCGCATTCCTGTAGAAGCACTGGAACAGGAATGGAACCGGGCATCCGCGTCGTTCTGGCCAATCTCCACGTGGAAGAAAGGGAGCATCAGGAAGAAGCTGAAGGCGTATATGCGAACTCAGGGAGTCGCCGAACCTGAGGTCGACTTTCCCCTGCTCCGCGATTACAAGGAGTGCTCCGCGCGCCTGGATGAGAACCTTTCCTCAATGGGGCTGCCGCCGAGCTTTCGTGCCGCCGTCGAAAAGGATGTCGGGGCGCTGGATTCGCGGATTCAGGGAGCACGTCGACTGCGCGAGGCGATCACCGCTGCGGGGCTCTCTCCGGACGCCAAGGGCAAGGCGTCGCAGCGTCTGCTGGAAACGTGTGTCGCCGCCGCTCGCCAACTCTATCCTCCGGGAAAGGAGTACGAGGGCCTGCGCACGAAGCTCAAGGAGAATCTCGCAGGGCTCGGCATTTCACCGGAGCTTCAGGCGGTTGTTGAGAAAGACGCCCGTGCCCTCGATTCACAGATCGAGGCGGCCCGGAACATCCGCGAGACGCTTGCGGGGCTGGGCATTCGGGGAGACGGCTTCTCTCCGGTCATGCGTGCGATGCTCGAAGCGCCGGAATCCTCCCGCCGCGAGGCTGCACTTCAGTGCCGGCGTTCTGTGCAGGCGTTTCAGGATGCCCGGGACCGCTATACCCGCTACGCAAACGCGACGCCGGCGGAGGAAGACTCATCCACCTTGCTTGCCGATGCGGCGGCCCAGGCACAGCAGGTGCTCGCCCGCCGCACCATCCTGAAGCAATGGACCGCGTGGCTTGCGGTGCGGAAACAGGCCGAGCAGCTGGGCCTCGGGACGTTTGTCGAAGCGCTGCAATCGGGAGAACTCCCTCCGGAAGAAGCCGTCGCCCGCTTTCGGGTGGCTTATGCCCGCTGGTGGTTGCCGGCGGCGGTCGACCGATGCGATGCGCTACGGACATTTCAGAAGTTCCTGCACGAAGACGCCATCAGGGATTTCCGCCGCCTGGACGATCTCGCCCGGCAAACCGCCGCCCCCTGGGTCCGCCGTGCTGTGTTTCATGGCCTGCCCCCGAGTGATCAGGTGCCGCGCAAGTCCGAACTCGGACTGTTGCGTCATCAGATGAGCCTGAAGCGTCCAAGCAAGTCGATCCGCGAAGTGATCAGCGGAATGCCGGAAACGTTCGGAAAGCTCGCTCCGTGCCTGCTGATGTCACCGCTGTCGATTGCGCAATACCTGCCCGCCGAGCAGGCTCTGTTCGATGTCGTGGTGTTCGACGAAGCCTCGCAGATCGCCACCTGGGATGCGATCGGCGCCATCGCCCGCGGCAGGCAGACGATCATTGTCGGCGATCCCAAACAGTTGCCTCCGACGAACTTCTTCGGCAGGGCTGAAAGCGATGAGGAGAACCCTGATCTTGAAGACCACGAGAAGGATCTCGAAAGCATCCTCGACGAAGCACAGGCCTCGGGGCTGCCCACGCTGCAGCTCAACTGGCACTATCGCAGCCGGCATGAATCGCTGATCGCCTTCTCGAACTGGAACTACTACGGCAACCATCTCGTCACGTTTCCGGCCGCCGAATCGGAAGACCGTGGCGTGATGCTGCGGCACGTTGAAGGGGCGCTCTACGATCGGGGCAAGAGCCGGACGAATCGAAAAGAAGCCGAAGCGATTGTCGCCGATGCCGTCGAGCGGATGAAGCGCTGTCTCCGGAAGCCCGAGGCCAAACGACTCACCTATGGCGTCGTGACCTTCAACAGTCAGCAGCAGGAATTGATTCAGGATCTATTCGACGAAGCGCAGCGGCAGCATCCCGAGCTGGAGTGGTTCTTCTCGGACGACCGGATCGAGCCGACCGCCGTGAAGAACCTCGAAAACGTTCAGGGAGACGAACGGGACGTGATGATATTCTCGATCATGTTCGGTTTTGATGCCGCCGGCCGATTTCCGATCGATTTTGGAGCGATCAATCGCGAGGGAGGAGAGCGGCGGCTCAACGTCGCCGTCACCCGTGCCCGTCAGGAGCTGGTTGTGTATGCTTCTTTCCTGCCCGATCAACTGCGCGCGGAGAGATCTGCTTCTCGCGGGATGCGTGACCTCAAGGCGTTTCTGGAATATGCCCAGAAGGGGCCGGAAGCGATCGTTGCGCAGATCGAAGGGTCACAGGGAGAACACGAGTCGCCACTGGAAGAGGCGGTGGCCGCGGCACTTGAGGAGCGGGGATGGCGTGTCGATCCGCAGGTGGGAGTCTCCGGCTTTCGCATCGACCTCGGGATTGTGCATCCCGACAAGCCGGGCGCATATCTGGCGGGCGTGGAGTGTGATGGAGCGACCTATCACCGCTCATCGGTCGCCCGCGACCGGGACAAGACCCGGCAGCAGGTCCTCGAAAACCTGGGGTGGACGATCCTGCGCGTCTGGTCAACCGACTGGTGGTATGACTCGGACACGGCAATCGAGCAGCTTGACAGTGCCCTCAACAAACTGCTTCACGATTCGCGTCTCGAACAGGCCGCGGAGGAATTGCTTCAACCGCTCGACACATCCTGGAGCGACACACACCTGGACGACTCTGCATCAATGGAGGAGGCAGACCCGGCAGAGGACGGAGATTCGTCTTCCAATGCCGATGCCGACACAGAGTTCGTTGACGTCGCTGAAGCAGAAGAATCACAGAAACCGGCCGGTCGGTCCGAGCTGGTTGCCCGGCAGGCGTCGGTGGTCCACCGCCGCGTCTATGCTCCGATCGACCTCGGTGACGCCACTTCGCATCAGGAGCGTTTCTTTGAAGATGACTACGCCGACACGTTGCGGCGGATGGCATTGTCGGTGCTCGAATCGCACGGGCCGATTCGCGACGATGTGCTCGCACGCGAGGTGGCGCGAGCCCATGGATTCTCCCGCACCGGCAGCCGCATCAGGCAGCGGGTGCTGGAGCTGCTCCCCGATGTGACTGCGACCGAGGAAGCGGTGGGAAGATTCCTGTGGCCGGGTCCATCGCCGCAGGCGTCCGTTCCGTTCCGCTACCCCGCCAACGACGGAGATCGCCGCAGCCTCGACGAGATCGCCCTGCCGGAGCTGATCGGGCTTGTGCGGGAGCATCCCGCCCTGGCGGCCAGCGATGATCCCGCGCTCGCGCTGGCCCGCGAAATCGGCCTCGCCCGCCTCGCCCGCGGCGCAAGGGAACGGCTTGAAGAAGCCCTCGAGGCCTGCAGTCGGGAACCGTAACGGAGCAGGTTCCGACATCGAGTCATGCGGGTGAGAGGCGGCAGTGAACAAAGCTGCCGCGGCTCGGTCATTCCTCACCCGGCCGATGACTCCTGAGGTGTCGACGGCGGCCTGTCCGTGTAGCGTTTGATGAGCAGGTTAATGCAGTAGAGGAGTGTTCCCAGCGCCAGCAGTGCGCCGGCACGCCACCAGACGTCGATCGGCTGCTGAGTGAGCAGGCCTGTGCAGACGAGTGCCCCGACGAGGGGAAAAATCACGGGAGTGCGGAAATGCTCGTGATCCACCTTATCCCCTCGCAGCACGAGCACCGCAATGTTGACGATGATGAATGCCGTCAGCAGCAGGAGCACGGTCGTGCGCGCGAGGTCCGTGACGTCGCCGGTGGCGATCAGTCCGATGGCAATCAGCGTTGTGAAAATGATCGCGATGGTCGGTGTCTGTCGCCGCGAATGCACCTGGCCGAAGATCGACGGCATCACGCCTTCCTTGCTCATGCCGTACACCAGACGCGACGCCATGATCGCATTCACCAGCGCGCTGTTCGAGAGCGCAAACAGCGCGATTACGGCAAAGAGTTTCGGGGAAACATTCAGCGGCCCCAGCTTGATCACTTCCAGCAGCGGGCCGCTTGAGGCGATCAGTTGTCCGGTCGGCACCACCATTGTCGCCGCGAGCGTCACCAGCAGATAGATGATCCCCGCGATCAGGATGCCGCCGAACAGCGCCCGGGGGAAACTGCGGCTGGGGTCCTGTGTTTCCTCCGCCACGTTGACCGAGTCTTCGAATCCGATCAAGGCATAGAACGAAAGCCCCGCACCCGCGAAAATCGCCAGGGGAATGCTCGCTCCTTCCTTGAACTCCAGTGCCCGCGACGGGTCACCCGTTCCGCCGAGGATCGCCAGAACGCCGATCAGCACAATCAGCAACAGTCCGGCCAGCTCGATCAGCGTGAAGACGGCATTGACGGTCACCGACTCGGTAATGCCGTAATGATTGATCCCCGTCACGAGCAACATGAATACGATGGCGACGGGGACGGTGGGCAGATGGACAAACGTGGCCATGTAGTCACCGGCGAAGGCAATCGCCAGGGCCGATGCTGACGTGATCCCCGACATGACGACTGCGAAGGCGACGAGAAAACTGAAGAACGGCCACTGAAAGGCGCGATGGATGTAATACGCGGCCCCACCCGCCCGCGGGTACTTCGTCACGAGTTCCGCATAGGCGAACGCGGTAAACAAAGCCAGCACCAGGGCGAGCAGGAACGATGTCCAGACGGCACCGCCGGTCACCGCGGCAACCTTGCCGACCAGCGCATAGATGCCTCCCCCGACCATATCGCCGACGATAAATAACAGCAGCAGGGCCGGGCTGATTCCCCGTTTGAGCTCCGTGGGCGCAGAGAGTGTGGGAGGCGTCTGCATTCCTTCTGCCGACATCGGGTGCTCCAGTCAGACATCTCGGCCGGATGAATGATCCGGCTTTTTCAAAGCCCTGCAAGACAGTAGGGGTCTGCCACAGGGTGGACAGCAGGTGAGATTCGGATCGGGAAAACCGCCAGGACGGTCGTCCTGATTCACTCCCCGCCGGGACGCATCCCCTGCCGGGTGACCTTCTCCAATCTCCGGGACACTCGGGCTGCGGACAGCGAGTACCGGGCGATGGAGCACAGATCATAACCGGCACCGCCTTGCACTTCGACTGAACCGCTGAAGTGGGAACGACACAGAGGTCGCGACTGCGAAAGTCGGACTCGATGATCAACACGGAGATGCGATTCCGGCCGCACGTCCAAGGCGAAATGTCGTGAGTCGGACAATCCACGTCTGATTTCTTCGGTGCACGGCAAATGGAGTCCGGCAGATCCAGGAACCGGCAGGTCCGGCATTGCCAGTGCGTGCCGTGAATCGCAGGAACCGGAGACGCGAATCAGCGATCGGATTGCTGGCGGAGGCGTTTCCAGAGCGTCGTCCGCGAAATTCCCAGACGCTTCGCCGCTTCTCCCACGCGGCCACCCGATTGGGCGAGCACACGCTCGATGTAGTTCAACTCCGCCTGCAGCCGGGCGTCGGTAAGAGTCCTGGGTGATGCTGCGTCGAGCCTCTTCTCGGGAAACAGATCCAGCGCATCGATCGTTTCGGAGTCGGTGAGGGCCAGCGCCCTCTCAATCCGATTTCGCAGTTCACGCACGTTGCCCGGCCACTGGTAAGCCAGCAGGGCATCGACAGCAGAATGATTGAACTCGACGACCGTCTCCAGTCCATAGCGTCTCGCGGCATTGGCGGCAAAGTGCTGAGCCAGCGGCATAATCTCGCCGACACGTTCCCGCAACGGCGGCACCACCAGTTCCACAACCGCCAGACGATAATAGAGATCCTCGCGAAATCGTCCCTCGCGAATTGCCGTCTGCAGGTCGGTATTCGTCGCGGCGATGATTCGCCCGTGAAAAATCAGGTCTCGATCGCCTCCGATGCGGCGAAACATCCGCTCCTGCAGCACGCGCAGCAGAGTCGCCTGCAGGTTTACATCGAGTTCTCCCACCTCATCCAGGAAGAGGGTTCCCTGTCCTGCTTCCTCGAAATAGCCGACATGCTTCGCGGCGGCCCCCGTGAACGCCCCCCGCTCGTGCCCGAAGAACTGACTTTCTGACAACTCTCGCGGAATCGCGCCGCAGTTGACCGCCACGAAGGGGCGGGCGGCATTCTGCGAATGCCGGTGCAGATAGCGTGCAGCGACTTCCTTTCCCGTTCCGGTTTCTCCGCGGAGAAGTACGGGCAGGTCACGTCGGGCAAGGCGTCGCAGGCTGACCGCCAGTTCTTGCGTGGCTTTCGTCAGGCCAAAAGGAACAATCTCCGCTTCTTCGCCCGTTCCAGTGAATGCGGGAGAGACCGATTCACGAATCCGCTGCAGCAGCGCCTCCACATCGTAAGGCTTCGTCAGGTAATCGTTGGCGCCGGCACGCACCAGGCGCACCGCCTGTTCGATGTCCGCGAAGGCGGTTGCAAACACAATGGGCGTATTGCCGAGAAACGGCATCGCCTCGCGATACAAGTCCTCGCCCGATCCATCGGGAAGCCGGATGTCGGCAAGAATAAAATCCTGTGGCGCCTGGCGAACAATGGAAAGAGCCTCTTTGCAGCTTGTCGCCCACGCAACCTGGAATCCTTCAAGCCGCAACCGTTGCGACATCGCACCGCCGAGCACGCGATCGTCTTCAATGATCAGGATGTTGTACGGTTGAGTGCTGACCATCATCTTTGCTCAGGTTCGTCGCCAATCGGGAGATAGACGATTATATGCGTCCCCTTCCCCGCATGCGCTTCAACCGAGATCCGCCCCTGGAGTTCCTCCAGTAACCGGACAACGACGTCGACTCCCAACCCCGTGTGGGTAGCCGGTAAATCGCCGTCGTTTAAACCATGCACCAGTTCAGGTGCCATGCCGGGCCCTTCGTCGATGACTTCCAGCCGGAGTTCATGTTCAGCACTCTGCCCGCGGATCTTCACGGTTCCGCCGGGCCGGGTCGCCTGGATCGCATTGAGGAGCAGATTCAAGAGGACCTGCCGCACCTCGGTCGCGGACACGGGAACCGATTCGGGGATCTGGAGATCGTCCTCGATGATGACACCCAGCCGCCGTGCCTCTCCTTCAGCGAGTCGTCGCACATCGGCCAGGTCCTGCGGTGTCAGATGCCGCGCGGAGACGAGGCCGCGATGCGTCGTCAGGGCGGCGTTGGCGACTTCCTGAATCACCAGCAAGCCGCGTTCCATGAACTCGATCGCCTCGTTCCGGACGGAGGGATCGTCGCCGAATTTTTTCAGCGTATCGATTCCGGTCAGCACTCCGCCGAGAGGATTGCGCACTTCGTGCGCCAGCGTGGCCGCCATTCGTCCGAGGACGGCTTCCCGCTCCTGCTCGGCCATCCGGCTGAGCATGGCTTCACGCTCGTGCGCATCCTTCGCCATGCGATTGAACGCATGGATGAGCTTGCCGGTTTCCCGATCGTTCGTGGGAATCCTTCCCGGCGGAACGGGGTGCGGGCCTTTCTCAATCACGTTCTCCAGATGCTCGGCCAGCAGCATCAACGAGCGCTGGACCTGCCACACCAGAGCCACACCGGCAAGGCCACACACGCCGCTCAGCAGCACTCCCATTACGGTGAGCGTCCACTGCAACTCGGAGCGTGCCTGCGAAAACTGCGACAGATCCAGATTGGCGACGGCCTTGCCCGGTACAACATTGTTGCGAAGGTCCTCGGGCGTCGCGACCTGACGCCACGCCCACATGCTGCTGTCGATGTGGTCGAAATACACTCCGAACGGACCGTCCCCTACCTTTTCGGGCAACTTGTCCAGACGGGGAATCCCTTCGTTGTCTGCTTCGGCAATGATGACGCCATTGGCATCGAAGAACAGCAGGCGCCGCTCGGGAAACCCGGCAGGCAAGAGCAAGGTTTGTTCGAGAACGCGCTGCAGCCCCTCGTGATCATCGCTCTTGATATAGGGCAGCAGGACTCGGGACAGCCCCTCCAGGTAAACTTGAGACACTTTCTCCATCTGTGTCTCGAAGCGCATCGACAGACTATAGCTGACGATCTGGGTGGCGACGACGACTCCCAGGACAATCATGACGGCAACGGCCAGCGGCAGGCGGACTGTCAGCGGAAGCCGGGAGAACCACGATTGCATCGTTATTGCATCAGCCGATTGCCAGAATCTTCTCATCGTTCGCGGGCATCGACCGGTTCAGCCATTCCGGCCACCAGCCCCGACTCCCCGCATTTCCAATCACCACATAGTCCTCGCAATCGGCCTCTGCACTTCCCGGATCGGCCCGGTGCCCCTGATCGCGGGCAACACGCAGCAGGTGATCAATGCTCAGGTGTTCGCAGCCGGGAGTGACACCGATCACAAACCTGGCCTGCGGCCACGGATTCGCTTCCATCAACCGCCGCCATGTCTTCAGGCTGCGTTGGCTGCCATCGTGAGAAAAGTGAATCCGCCGGACCTCGTCAGCGGGAGTCGTCCCCAGGATAAAGATCGGCGATATTCCGGAATCGACCAGTCGTCGCGCGACAGGAACCTTCGATTCCAGAACTCCTTGATCAAACCAGCCACCGGGTGCCACCGCCATCAGGCATCCCGGCTCCTGCAATCCCCGCACGATCGCGTGCGGCTTACCTTCCTCAATCCGCACCGACCACCTCAGACCGGAGTCCTTGGCCTTCCATTCTAGACGCTCGATCACATCGGCAACAGTGCAGCGCGCTTTCGCGATTCTCCATTTGCGCAGCCCCGCTGCGTGATGTCCCGCCCCGATCGGCACGGGCCCCACGTTCGACAAGCCCGGAATATCAATGATCGCGATACCGCACAGTTCTGCATCGTGTTGTTGCGCAAGCACAATCGCCTGGTCAATCGCGGCATCCATGTGCGGTCCTTCGGCAAGCGCAATGAGCACCTTGCTCACCGCAGCCGCCGGAATCTGCTCGGCATCAGGTGATGTGACTGCTGACGACTCTTGGCCCCTGACCGCACCGAAGTGCCGACGCGTGATAACCGATTCGAGCTGATTGATCGTTGTCCCCTGCCAGAAAGGGGCTCCACTGACATAAGCGGCCCGGCCGAGAAAATGTCCCGCGACGGGGGTCGTCAACAGAAGGAACGTGATCGCAACTCCTACTTTCGCAGTGGTGAGAGCTCCGCCGTCATGGATGGCCACCCCGATCAGGATGAGACCGCCGCCAACCACACCGGCCTTTGTCGCCGCGTGCAGCCGCATGAAGACGTCCGGCAGGCGCAATATCCCGACGGCAGCCAGGCAGCACAGCAAAGCGCCCGCCAGCAGACACAACCCGGTGATTAAGAACATCACTCACCATCCCCTTGAATCGAAGCGCGCTCGATGAAGCCCGCAAATGCGACTGTGGCCAGAAAGCCCACGAGGGCAACAACCAGGGCGACGTCCACAAAAGCGATCGCTCCCGAGATCAGGGCCGCCATTCCCGCGGCTGCCGTCCCCAGGATGCTCAGCATATCCAGGGCAACGACGCGATCGGCCGCCGTTGGCCCGCGCACAATACGAACGCTGGCCATCAGGGCTGACGCCAGAAGCAGGCAGGCAGTCACTCCCAGAACTGCCTGGTACAGGTGACCGTCTGTCATCGCAAGACCTCCATCACACGGCGTTCGAATCCGGACTTGAGCTTCTGTGCCGTGTCCGGCGAGTAGTTCATCACATGGACGTAGAGCACGGACCGATCATCGGAAACATGCAGACTGACGGTTCCCGGTGTCAGCGTGATCATGTTTGCAAACAGGGCAATGCCGGCGTCGCTCCGCACATCGAGTGGAACAGCGATGATCGCGCTGCGTGTCGCACGCGACGGATGCAACACCGTCAGGGCAACATCCCAGACCGAGAGCGTCAGTTCCCGGAGAAACAGACCGGCGAGGACGATCCAGTTCCAAAGTTGCCGAATGAATGTCATCGCATCCGCTCCTCGATCTCGGGCAGTGCTGTGAACGTCGTATCGCCGAGGACCGCATTCGTGTAGGCATTGGGATTCAGCAACTGCTCTGCAGCGCGAACCGAATAGCCGAGAAAAGGCTCGGGGAAAAAGCCGATCGAGAGCGTGATCGCCGCCAGACTCACCATGGGGAGCAATGTTCCCCAGCGGCGGGAGACAGGGATTCGGTGCCCGATGACTCCAGCCGATCGCGCTGCATCAGGGGGCGCTTTCCAGAACGCTTCATTCCAGATCTTCACCATGGAATAGAGCGTGAGCAGGCCGACCATCAGTGCGATGGCCGCGATGATGAACGCCCCGTCCTGCACCGTTGCCTGAATGAGTACAAATTTCGCCCAGAAGCCCGACAGTGGTGGGACCCCGGCCAGTGACATCGCGGGAATCAGGAACAAAGCCGCCAGCAGCGGTTCACGACGTTTGAGCCCCCCCAGGGCTTTCAGATCGAAGGAACCCCCCGCCTGCTGGATCGCGCCGGAAATCAGGAACAGATTCGCCTTCACAACGATGTGATGGATGATGTAGAGGATCGATCCCGCGATCGCCAGCGGGGTCGCGATCGCGAGCCCGATCAGCATATAGCCGATCTGGCTGATGATATGAAATGAGAGAATGCGGCGAGTATCAAAGTGAGAGGCCGCCCCCAGCACGCCCGTCACCATCGTGAATGCCGCAATCACACCGATAAACGGTCCCAGCACATGCAGCTGATCACTGAAGATCAGCGTGAGGACGCGAAGCAGCGCATACACGCCGACCTTGGTCAGCAGCGCGGCGAAGATCGTCATCACGGGAATGCTCGCTGCCGGATAAGCCGCCGGCAACCAGAAAAAGAGCGGAAACGCTGCGGCCTTTGTGCCAAACGCGATCAGAAACAGGACCGACAGCGTGACGACAAGTCCCTGGTTCGAAACGGTCAGAATCGTCCGTGACAGGTCCGCCATATTCAGCGTTCCCGTCAGTCCATAGAGGAACCCGACGGACATCAGCAGGAGGGCTGTCGCGACCAGGTTCAGCGTCACATACTTCACCCCTCCATCCAGTTGTTCGGACGTGTTCTCGATCACGAGCAGCCCGAACGAGGAGATCAGCATGACCTCGAAGCAGATATATAGAGTGAAGATGTCGCCGGTCAGAAATGCCCCGGTCACTCCCAGCAACAGGCCATGGTAAAGAGGATGAAAGCGTGATGAGCTACCGTTTGCTCCCTCTGTGCTGACGATGATGTACAGCGACACGGTAACGGCCATGATTCCCGTGATCAGCACCATCGCCGCGGACAGGAGATCGGCCACAAACGTAATCCCGAACGGCGCATGCCAGGATCCAAATTGCGTCGACACGACGGTGCCGTCGTAGGTCGCGCAGAACAGGGCGATTGCCGCAGTCAGCAACAGCACGCTTCCTGCGAGGCTCACCGCGAGCTGCGCACGGGGAGAGCGAATCAGGACGCCGCAGACGGCAAGCGTGAACAGCGGAACGAGCAGCGGCAGCGCAATCAGCAGGTCGGGGGTCATGCGGCCTCCCGTCGGGAACCCGTACTGGCGACCGGTTCAACTTCGCGCATCGAGTTCGTGTCCAGCGTCGCCAACGCCCGGTAAGCCCGCTCAAACAGGACAGCGGTAAAGAGCATCAAGGCGAAAGAGATGACGATGGCCGTCAGGATCAAGGCCTGGGGTAAGGGGTTCGCCATTGCGGTTGATGCTGCCTGGCCTTCCTGCAGGATCGGAGGGATGACACGCCCCATGCGCCCCGCAACATACAGCGACAGATTCACACCGTTCGACAGCAGCAATAACCCCAGCACGATACGCATCAAATTGTGCGAAAGGAGCAGGTACACTGCCGCGGCGAGCAGCACACCACACGCGGGTGCGAAGAATAACTCCATCTGGTCACTCCAGATAATAAACGAGGAACGTCAGAACAGCCCCTGCCACGGCGAGATAGACCCCGAAATCGAAGACCAGGGGAGTGCCGAGCGCTAACCCGATCGGCGTCGACGTCCACTGGTGCGTAAGAAACGATTGCCGGTGCAGGAATGCCGGCAGTCCGGAGACGAGCGCCAGCAGCACACCGAAACCTGCGATCGATTCGGGAGAGACGCGTATCAGCGTCAGCAATGATTCGCGTCCGCGTGGCAAGGCATACACGATGATCCCGACGGCGAGGATCAGTCCTCCAACGAATCCACCACCAGGCTCATTATGTCCCCGCCATAACAAATACAGCGAGAAAACCAGCGAGAGCGGCAGCAGCGTCCGGCTCACAACATGCAGCAACAGCGAGTTCATTCGGCCTCCATGGAATCAGACATGTTGCCGGTGGCAAGAGCCCTGCCGCTCGCCTGTCGCCTGTAGAGAAGCGCCGACGCCGCGATGGCCGCGAGCGTGAGAACGGTGATCTCGCCCAACGTATCCAGGGCGCGGAAGTCGACGATGATGACGTTGACGATGTTCCGGCCGTGCGCCTCGGGCAGGCTGGTCGCCTTGTAGTAATCCGACAGTCGTGCGTTAAACGGCGATGACACGACCGCGAGTAACACGAGCGTCGCCGACATGCCGAATCCAACCGCGATCGCGGCATCGCGTCGCCGATGTCCTTTCGTTCGATAGTCCGTCTCGCGGAAAGGCATTCGTCCCACAATCGCCAGAAGGATCACAATCGAAAGTGCCTCGACCGAGAACTGCGTAAAGGCCAGGTCGGGCGCTCCCTGAAAGAGGAACACCAGCGACATGAGGAAGCCCACAATGCCCGCGGCGACAAGGCCGGAGATAAACGTATCGGCCCGAACCACGGCAATCGCCGCCAGCACCAGCAGCATGGGCACGATAAACAGCGGATGAAAGCCATTGAATTCCGGCAATGCTGCTCCCTCGAAATACACGAGGCTCGCCGCCACCGCAGTCACGATCGTGATGAGAGTCGCTGCCAGATACGTGGGAAGACTGCCTGACTGAATCAGTCGGGTTTGCCAGGCGGCCACATGCTGAAATCCCGCCATGCCGACGTCATAAGCTGCCGCAGGACCGAATCGGTCGAGCTGCCGGCGCGTTTCCAGCCAACCGCGCAAACGATCCCACCGGACGTAGAGCAGCCCCCCGAGCATGAAGGTTGCGAGGCTGAGAAACAGAGCCGTCGTGAAGCCGTGCCAGAGCGTGAGATGAAACTCGACACCATTGCCGCTCACAGCTTCGGCGACTCGGGCGATGAACCCTTCCACATAGCCGGGCATCACTCCGAGAACGAGACCGGACACTCCCAGCGCGAGAGGCCCGAACAGCATGGTCCATCGCGGATCGTGCGCCTTCTGAAAAGCCGGCGGACACGAACCTGCGAAACTTCGCACGGCAATAATTCCCGCCGCCGCCATCGTCACCGCATTGGCAAACACGGCAATCCCCACCGCCACAGCGGGGAGGGGAGCGGCAATATCCACTTCGTAGATCAACTCCTTGCCGATGAACCCGAGAAAAGGCGGCAGCCCCGCCATCGCGAAGGCTCCGAGGAGTGCCGCCGCGGCCGTGACCGGCATTCGACGGCCCAATCCCCGCAGGCGCGAGCTGTCGCGTGTTCCCGTCTCATGGTCGATAATGCCCGCGACGAGGAACAGGCAGGCTTTATAGAAGGCGTGTACAATCAGAAACGTTGCCATCGCGACCGCGGCCAGCGGATGCGGAAGGCCGAGCAACGAGACCAGAGCGCCGAGCGCCACCAGCGTCGAGTACGCGAGAATCCGCTTCAAATCTGTTTCGCGAAGAGCGAGGACCGCCCCCGTGAGCGTCGTGAGGGTGCCGGCGATGAGCAGCAGCGTCGTCCACAGCCCCTGCTCTTCGAAGGCCGGATTCATCCGCGCGAGCAGATAGACTCCGAGCTTCACCATCGTGGCGGAGTGCAGGTAAGCGGAGACTGGCGTGGGAGCCACCATCGCGTTTGGAAGCCACAGGTGAAACGGCGTCTGTGCCGACTTCGTCATCGCCCCCAGCACCACCAGCACGATGATCTCCGGCGCCCAGGGATGAGCGGCGACTGCGGCACCATCGCTCAAGATCTCGCTGATGCGATAGCTTCCCGCAGCCTCTCCCAGCAGGATCACTCCCGCCGTCAGCGCCAGCCCGCCGCCGACGGTAACCAGCAAACCTTGCTGGGACGAATAGCGGGCCTGTGCCTTTTCGTGATCGAATCCGATCAGCAGGAACGAGCTCAAACTCGTGAGCTCCCAGAACACGAGCATGAGGACCAGGTTGTCGGCCAGCACCGCTCCCAGCATCGCTCCCAGAAACAGCGTCAGATAGCCGAAGAAGGCCGGCCGCTTCTCGGGAGACTTCTCCAGATATGTCGCCGCATAAAGGAATACGCAGGTTCCGATCCCGGTGATCAGGAGCGCGAAGAGCAACGACAGCCCGTCGGCACGGAACGCGAGCGACAGACCAAGGCTGGGGATCCAGGACCAGGTCTCATGAATGCTCCCCCCGGCCATGATCTCCGGCAGGCAGGAAGCGAAGGCAGCGAAAAGTAACGCCGGTATAGCAGCGATCACGCTTGCGGCCCCGGCGCGCGCCAGCAATACCACCAGCGGCACTGCGAGAAAAGCAGCGAGAACGAGAACAGTCAGCAGCATTATCAAGAATCTCCTTGCTGACCGTAAATCGCAAAAGGAATGCCGTCATCCGGAGCCGTCGTGCATGCAATGACGAAACATCCTTTCAGGAAATGGCTTGAGAGAAACGAAGATCGCCGTCGTGCCCGGATCCGGTTCTCCACCACTCCTGCAGCGACCTTCGATGGTTCAGCAGGCTGGACCGCGGTGGCCTTCGATGTTCAGAAAACTGAACATCGCGGCAGGCGAACGCGGCGATGAGCAGTGACTCTCCCGAGCATGCTTCTCGAAGCTGCAATCCGTCGCGCAGCGGCTCTGCGGAATAGCTCCGCGAGTGAGAATGCAGCGAAAGCAGGGAGGGGCGCCGGGCATTGCGCAGGAATGCGAGAACTGGTCGCCGCCGTGCAGCTTTGCTGCTGCCAATGCATCGAAACGGAGGGATGTGAGATCCCAACCGGACCGGCGGAGAATCAGGCAGGAACTTGTCACCCCGGCAGTTGCATTCGAAATGGAAGCACCCCGAATTGAGTCGGGTGCTACCGATTGCCGTTCTCTCCCCGGTCCTCCAGAATGAAGAGGTGGTGCCGCAGCCCGGCAATCTCGCCTGACGACGGCTCTACATTTGCAGCCGGCAAGTGATTATGCGAGGCCAAGTGGCCTCGATGGACCAAGCACATTCCCTGGTCGGGGGATTCGTCATGGCTGATGCGTTCCGGCTCGAGATGCCGCTCTGGGAGATCGCGGCTCGCGCGGCAATTGTGTATCTCGCGATTGCGCTCGTGATCCGCTTCATCCCGAAGCGACACACGGGGAACGTCTCACCCAACGACCTGATCGCGCTGATCATCGTGGGCACACTGGCCGCCGACGCCATCCTCGGGCAGGCCAAGACGCTTCTCGACATCCTCCTGATGGCAATTGTCGTGCTCGTCCTGGATTACCTTTGCAACGTGCTGGAGTACTACTTCCCTCCGTTTCGAAAGATCGCCCAGGACACGCCGACGCTGCTGATCCACAACGGGGCGATCGTGGAGAAGAACCTCCGTCACGAAAAGCTGACCGAGCAGGAGCTCCTCGCCGCGCTGCGGAAGCACGGCATCGATGACATCAACCGCGTAAAGCAGGCGGTGCTGGAAGTCGATGGACAGATCAGCGTCATCGAAAAGGAGTCCGCCCGCTGACGAGCGGAGACTGCGCTGTCATTCGAAGCTGTCGTTGTAGCCAAAGTACTCGTCGTACGTGATGCCCTGCGACGACTCCACTTCAATATCCTGGAAGGCATCCAGCCTTTCCTTCGGCGTCGGGAGCAACTTCGCGGCGGCGAACTCGGGGTGCGCGAAGAACGTCGCGAGAGTGGCCCGGACTTTCTGGTTCCCCTCCGGGGAGAACATCGCGAATTCTTCGGGCAGTTGATACCCCGGCTCCGGCTCAACGAGCGTCCTGTACACTGCCTCATGCATCCGCTCACGGACCTCCGTGTCCAAAACCTCATCAAAGCCGCTGGCCGCAATCGTGTCGAGCGCATCCAGAAGTTGCTTTAGTGCCTGCTTCATCGAGTCGGACTCCGGGGGGATAAACAACAGCTGAAGGACCAGCCGTCAGCTGACGTTGAACCTGACACACGTGAGAGTTCGGCCCAGGTCAGTTCAGATGACCTCAAATCCGCCCTTCAATGTATCTGTCTCGTGCGGCTTTTCCTTGGCCAGTGTAACATCCCGCTTGCCAGGCTCCGCATCAGCAGAAATATCAATCTCAATTCGGGCACCGCCATCCCCCAGAACTCTCAGGCTCTGAACGGTAATCCCGTCTCCCATCTCACACCTGAGAACGCCCGTCATTCCATCGCCAATAATACGAACGGCGAGACTCGTACCGCGTGAGCCTGCTGAAGGTTCCAATCTGCCGATATAGGGCCTGCCCATCCTCAACTCTCCAAACCTGTGTTACGAGATATACGTCACGCCCTTCACATGACTCTCACCTGCCTCATCTGGTCCATTCGATATCCGGAATTCTGCACATCACGTCCTGTCAGGCTGCACATCGCTCCTCGATTGCGTATCCCTCAAGACTTGAAGTCGTGGACAAGAGTACGCTCTGGCGCATATGACCCCTTATTCGAAACAACTCGGATTGTGGCTTACGGAATTACTATGCACCAACACTAACGCCCCTGCACCTCATCCATTGCCGCGTCACTCGCGTGTCAACCCGTCGAAGATCAGGTCCCGCTCGTGTTGGATTGGCCCTCCGGAAATCTCAAAACCGCCCGTGATCGGGGCATGCAGCGGGGCAATCGAAATGACTCTGCCATTGGCGATGACGGCAAGACTCTTGCCGGTCGGAGGAGTCGTCGCGGCGGCAAGCTTCTTCGCGCCGGCCGGTGTCAGATTGAAGAGTAACGCCAGACTCGGCGAAGGTGCATCCGACCGCTGAACGGTGGCAATATCCGTGGCTGTAATCACGGGCCGAGAGGTCAACCACACGGTCTTGCCCGAGCGAGGATCAATCGCCTCCTGCGCGTGAGGCACGCTGGTCAGGGAGACGAGCCGCACTTCGAGTGTCGCCCCCGCGCCTAAAGGCCGCGGCGCATTCCGCGGAGCACAACCCACCACACAGCATGCCGCTGCCGCTACGAGGCAGGAGAGAATTCCAATAAGTCTCATTCTCGACTGCATGAACTGAACTTCCACCAAGGGCCTGCATACCAGGGGCTGGCCTGTGGCCGACACGGCACGCCGTCAGCAATCCCGGCGATGAGTCATGAGTGTAAGGGGAACATCACGACTTCAAAAGCATTTTTTCGCCCCTGACTCGATCAATGCCGACCTTCGCGTTCGACTCCGCACTCCGCACTCCGCCTGTCGGACGTCGGCGAAGTCGAAGCGAAAATCAACGGCGCACACGACGGCTTCCCGGCATGCGAACTCGATATCAACGTTGAGGAACGTCTACACACACGATCCAGTGGCGACCAGCGCTCATCCCGTGAGCCTCTTCGGCACCTGCGATACCCGCGTTTCGACGGATTGGGAAAAGAGCCACTTTCCCGTTTCTCCCGCTTCGCGAGGAGTTCAGGCGAGACTGGCGACGCTTTCCACTTGTCACGGACTGTGGTGTGTGCCACGTTCGCTGCCAGCCGTGAGTCGAAAGGTTCGCTCCTCTTCCACACCAACAAAAAACGCCCTTCGCAGACTCCGGCGTGGCGGGCGTTTGCGAAGGGCGTTTTGAAGGCGGAGAGGCAGGGATTATTTCGGGGCTGTTTTCGCATCTGCGGATCGCTCTGGCATTTGCGACGCAACTCATGTTTTCGCTTGAGTTTGTACGCTTGCGGGCACTGCCGGTTGTTATCGGTTGTCTGGCGTCGTTGAGCATCGTTTTCAGCACAGTTTCAGCACACCTTCCTGAGCCTCCGGGCCCTCTCCCTCCCCCCGCGCGGAGCACTTCCGTCAACGGATGCGTGGCGCAGCGGCGGCGTCACCGGAGGGAGGGATCCTCGGGCATCGCCGCATCCTACAGCCGCTACAGCTCCACGATGCAGCGGGAAGAAGGCATCGCGCACCAGCAGGCGAAAAACCGCGACTGCGCACGGACGCATGGCAATCAGATCCCCCCGAATCTGGAGTTTGCGGACGAAGCGGTCTCGGGCACGAAACGCCACCGGCACGGTCTCGATGCCATGCTTCGCGCGGCGGCCGCAGGGGAATTCCAGGCGGTTTACTTCTTCAGTCTGAGCCGCCTCGCCCGCGAGTCGGTGATCTCCATGCCGATCCTCAAAGAGCTGGTGTACGTGCACAAGGTGCGGGTCATCAGTGTTACGGAGGGGATCGACTCCGAGCGGGACGGCTGGGAACTGATTGCCAGCATCCTGAGCCTGCAGCACGAGCGGTACACGAAGGAACTTGGCCAGAACGTGTTCCGCGGTCAGGAAGGGACGGTTCTGGCCGGATTCGCGGTCGGGGATCACTGCTTCGGTTACACCACTGAGCCGATCCCCGGCTCCGAAACGTCCCGGAGCGGCCGGAGCCCGAAGCCCCGCAAGAGATACGTCGTCGATCCCGCGACGGCAGCCTGGGTCACACGCATCTTTCACTGGTTCGTCGTCGAGGAGCGATCGCTGACCTGGATCGCCCGCGAACTCAACCGGCGGGGAGCACCGAAGGATCATCGCGCCACCACAAAGGCCTGGCGACACCAGTATCTGACCTCCCTGCTGAGCCGCGAGAAGTACATCGGCATCTGGCCGTGGGGGCGGATGAAGAACGTGCGGAACCCCGCGACCGGGGCGATCATCCCGGAAGAACGGCCGGAGGAGCAGACAGCGGCATGGACCAGGCACTTTCCGGAACTGCAGATCATTTCTGACGAGCTGTTCCAGGCGGCACAGCGGCGACTGGAGCAGAATCGCGAAAAGTACGCTGGCAGCCGCCGGGCGAACGGAACGCTCCGCTGGCACCAGTCCGGATCAGCGGACCGTCCCCCTCAACAGCTGTTGCAGAAGCTGATCCAGTGCGGCGCGTGCGGGGCGACCTTCTGGATGGGAGGGACGAACAATAGGTATCTGTTCTGCCCCAATTACCGATCGGGCGAGTGCCCGTGTCGGACGAAACTCCAGCGCGCCCGCGCCGAACGATTGATCCTGGATGCCATCGGACAACGCATCCTGACGTCCCCGGCCTGGCGGCAGGCCGTCCTCGATGCGACCTCTGCCGCCTGGGAGCGAAAGGAGCGCGAGCTGCCCTCGGAACTGCGGCAGATTGAGTCTCGACTCGCGGAACTGGAGCAGATCGTCGGGCGGTTGCTCGACAGCATTGAAAATGGTCTCGATGATCCGACGGTGAACGAGCGGCTGATGATGCGTCGGGAAGAGCGCAACCAGTTGACGAAGCGGCTCGCCGAACTCCGCGCCCAGGAAGAGCGTCGGTTGCCTGCACCGACAGAGGCCTGGATCGACGCGCAGCTGGCTCAGCTCGGCACGGTGCTGCGGGCTGGTGATCCGGCAGCCGCACACGCGCTCCGCGAGTTGGTTGGAGGTTCCATCGTAGTCCACGAGATCCGCCAGCAAGGGCGCCGGCGGCACTCTCTCCAGGGGACGTTCTCCCTCAGCGTCGGCAGGATCGTCAACCGCTGGACGGGAAATGAGCCTGTCGGCGAAACCGATTCCGACGAGTTGCGGGAAGAGATCGTGATCGATTTTGTCGATCCGAACCCGCTCAACGAGCGATCCGAGCGTGCCAAGGAGCTCTATGACCAAGGCCTGCTGGGAATCGACATCGCTGCCGCACTGGGCTGCAAACGCAGCGTCGTGACGAAACTGCTAAAGCACTGGTTCACGTCCCGCGGTCTGGAGATGCCCGATGGCCGCAGCCGTCGTCATCAACTTCCACGGAAGAGCGCGAAAACGCCGCGGCATGAAGCGATTGCCGATCAGGTAAAACAGCTGGCTGACGCGGGGTGGCTGCTGCAGGACATCGCCTTGGAACTTCGATGCGACCGGAATCAGGTGACCAAAGCGCTCGCCTACTGGTACACCTCGCGCGATCTTCCGGTACCGGACGGTCGGACGCGCCGCAAAGGGCTCGATCAAAAGGTCTCGTCGCCGCGCGAGCGGCACAGCCCGATCGAGGACGTGGACGGCGACGCCGCGGCCGCATAGCCGCCGCTCTCGCCCTTCCTGCACCGGCACTTCCGTCGCCTGCTTTCGTGACCGGATTGCGAGAACGCCCGCTGGATGGCTCTCCATTCAGCGGGCGTTCTCTCTTGCCGTCACGGGAAATCCGTATCGCTCGTCTCCACCTGCTTCCAGGGAGTAGCCATCTGGACTTTAAGATTTCACACACATCCGACCAAAGGAGCCCCCGATGAGCCACATTGTTCAGATTCAAACCCAGGTCCGCGATCGTGCGGCGGTCGCTGCTGCCTGCGGGCGGTTGTCGTGGCCGCAGCCTCGTGAAGAGACCTTCAAACTCTTCAGCGGCGAGATCACCGGTCTGGGAGTCGAACTGCCCGGCTGGCGATATCCGGTCGTCTGCGATCTCACTTCGGGACAGCTCCGCTATGACAACTTCGGCGGCCGCTGGGGAGAACCTGTCCAGCTCGACCGGTTCCTGCAGGCGTACGCTGTCGAACTGGCCCGGATCGAAGCGAGGAAGAAAGGGCACTCCGTCACAGAGCAAGCACTCGCCGACGGTTCAATCAAGCTGACCATTCATGTCGGAGGTGCTGCATGAGGCCGACCATCGAAATCATCGTCGCCCCGAACGGCAACACACGGGTCCACACGAAAGGCTTCACCGGCAGTAATTGTCGGCAGGCGAGTTTCTTCATCGAACAGGCGCTCGGAAAGCGGACGGGCGAACAGCTGACCTGTGAGTTCTACCAGTCGACCGCCCAGCAGCAATCCGCACAGGAGTCGAGCTGATCGATTGAGACCCGCCGCGAGCGGCAACGGTTCCGGCTCAAGCGGCGTTGAACCCCTCGCGTCATTTCCCGACGCGGTTTCACTCATCCTTTCAGGAGTACAACCATGACGCTCTCCGAGCGTTTTGCGGAACTGGTCCGCGCCTGTTTCACCGGCATCTGGATCGAATCGCACGAACATCAGGATGCTCTCGCCGAGATTGCCGCGGTGTGCCGGGAGGAGACCTGGCGGCTCGCCAGCTGGGACATCGAACAGGGGCTGTCGATTGCCGGGCATGGCAGCGATGCCCAAACTGAAGGACAGGACCCGCTGGCGGCGATCCGTGCCCTTTCCGCGCTGGCGTCGCCCGAAGGCTCCGCGATTCTCCTGCTGCAGAACTTTCACCGCTTCCTGCAGTCGGCAGAGATCGTGCAGGCACTCGCCCGTCAGCTCCTGGCAGGCAAGCAGAACCGCACGTTTGTCGTGATCCTCGCACCCATCGTGCAGGTTCCGATCGAGCTGGAGAAACTCTTCGTGGTGATCGAGCATGACCTGCCGGGCCGGGAGCAGCTCGCCGGGATCGCCCGCGGCATCGGCACCGAAGAAGGAGAACTGCCGGAGGGAGCCGAGCTCGACACGCTGCTCGACGCGGCGGGTGGGCTCACCCGGCACGAAGCGGAAGCGGCGTTCAGTCTCTCACTCGTCCGGCACGGGCGAATCACCCCCGACGCGGTCTGGGAGCTGAAGACGCAGACCCTCAAGAAGAGCGGGCTGCTGTCGCTCTACCGCGGTGAGGAAGACTTCAGTCAGCTCGGGGGACTCTCGGCTCTGAAGGCATTCTGCAAGCGGGCACTCTTGCAGCCGGGACGCGGCAATCCCCGCAAGCGACCGCGCGGGGTGCTGCTGCTCTCACCGCCGGGCTGCGGCAAGTCGGCCTTCTGCAAAGCCCTTGGCAAGGAGGTCGGGCGGCCGGTGCTGATGCTCGACATCGGAACCCTCATGGGCTCCCTGGTCGGGCAAAGTGAGCAGCGGACCCGACAGGCGCTTGCGATCATTGACGCCATGGCCCCAGCCGTGGTGTATGTTGACGAATTAGAAAAAGCGTTCGCGGGAGTGAATGGCAGCGGCGATTCCGGCGTCGCCTCGCGGATGTTCGGCACGTTCCTCTCCTGGCTCAATGATCACACGTCCGACGCGTTCGTCGTCTGCACGGCGAACGATGTCTCCCGCCTGCCGCCGGAGTTCGCCCGGGCCGAGCGGTTCGATGGCGTCTTCTTTCTCGATCTGCCGGGCCGAGCCGAGAAGGACGCGATCTGGGAGATCTATCGCGCGCAGTTCGCGATCGATCCGGCCCAGCGGTTGCCGGAGGATACCGACTGGACGGGGGCCGAGATCCGGGCGTGTTGTCGGCTGGCGGCCCTGCTCGATATGCCGCTCGTGCAGGCGGCACAGAACGTGGTGCCGGTCGCCGTCACCTCTGCCGAATCAGTCGAGCGGTTGCGGAGCTGGGCGAGCGGCCGCTGTCTCGCGGCCGATCGGCCGGGAATCTACCGTTATGTGAACGAAACGCCCAAGACGCGGCGGCGGGTGAGCCGTGATCCGTCAAACAACTGAATTGTTTCTGTTCTTTCTGCTTCGTAACCAAAGCCGGACGGTGGCCAGCGGGTCATCGGATCGGCTGATTTCGTTTTCAAGGAGACCACCATGACATCTCTCTTGGATGAACCTCGGATCCGTTCTTCCGAACTGCCTCGGGAACGGCTGCAGCGGACGATGGCCGCAGCCCGGCTCAGCTTCACCTGGCTGGGAACCCGAAAATCCCTCAGCACCGAGCAGAAGAACCAGGCGGCCGACTCGTTCGGGGCCGAGGGGAAATTCCTCTCGGCGGGTAAGAAGCTGCTCGATACGTCGCATCCAGCATTTAAAGCGGTTACCGCCATCCGCGGGCGGGCACTCGCCTACTGGAAGGGAATTTCACTGCCGTTTCCCGAGCCGGGGATTCGGCTGATCCGTCAGGATGCGATCCGCGAGTTCGATCAGCAGATCTCGGAGTTCCGGGACGAACTGGACGAAGCGGTCCGGGAACTCGACCGGCACTATGACGAGCTGCGGAGCGCCGCGCGTTCGCGGCTGGGGGACCTCTACAACCCGGCGGATTATCCCCCTTCGCTGATCGGCCTCTTTGCGATCGAACATGACTTCCCGGCGATCGAACCTCCGGCATACCTGCAGCAGCTCAGCCCTGAAGTCTACGAACAGGAATGCGAGCGGGTGCAGGCCCGCTTTGAAGAGGCGGTGTCACTTGCCGAGGCCGCCTTCACCGAGGAACTTGCGAAACTCGTTGAGCATCTCTGCGAGCGGCTGACGGGGGAAGTGGACGGCAAACCCAAGGTGTTCCGTGACAGTGCCGTCGAAAACCTGAGTGAATTCTTCGCGCGGTTCCGGCAGCTGAATGTCCGCAGCAATCAGCAACTCGATGAACTCGTGGAACGGGCCCAGCGGGTGATCCGCGGCATCGAGCCGCAGCAACTGCGCGACAGCCAGTCACTGCGGCAGCAGGTGGCGACGCAACTCTCCGGCGTGCAGTCGGCACTCGATGATCTGCTCATTGACCGCCCCCGCCGGGCGATTCTGCGGCGGCCGAAGTGAGAATATTTCCGTGAGGAGGAGTTTTCGGCAATGCAGCTCGTGATCGATCTCGCGGGAAACGTGCGATGCATCTACGGTGAAGAGCTCGACCTGCATGCACTTGGCCGACTCTCGATCGTCCGCGGCTCCCATGTCGAGCCGACTTCTGAGGGCCGATGGAATGCCGACCTCTCACCAGTTGGCGGCCCAGGACTTGGGCCATTTGTGCTTCGCAGCGAAGCGCTCAGCGCGGAGCAGGCCTGGCTTGAGGAGCATTGGCTGAACACCGCCGATGCCTTGCCGGTTTGAGACTGGCGTCCGCGCCCCCATCCCCATTTCCCGTTCCGGACCTGTCCCCCAACGAAAGTACCAACTACGGAGACACTGCGCATGAAGATCCTCTACATCAACAACGACGGCAGCGGCTTTGCCGACCACATCGACATTCCCGCCGGGACAACCGTGGCAATGCTGTTCGGTGAGCGCGTGCCGCACGGCCACGCGGAGGACTACCTGATTCGCGTCAACCGGCAGATCGCGACCGCCGACCAGGTCCTGCAGGAAGGCGACCGCGTGAGCTTCACGCCCACGAAAATCGAGGGCGCATAGAACGGCATCCAGAAACGGGCTGCCGGTCTTCGGCAGCCCGTTTCTTTGTTGTTTCGCCGCGCTCCTGTGAGCGTCCACACACTTCTCTTTGCAAAGGAGTCGCCCATGGATCAATCGCGACGCCTCGCGCTCCGTGCAGCCCGGCGTCTGGAATGTTGTTATTCGTGCTTGAAGTCACCTCCGCTCCCCCTGGTCTGGCCGGCTGAGGACTGGCAGCGCTGCGAGCGGACTTTCCGGCTGCTCCGGAAAGCCGACGCCCGGGGCTGGCTGCTGGCGGGAAGCCGTCTGCGGAAGCAACTCGCAGGAGAATTGGGGGTGTTCATCGCCCAGGTCAGCCATGTCCGGGAACAGCTTGCCCCGGCGTCCGAATGTTCCCGTCCCACACTCCGGCTGCTCCTGGATGAAATCCTCGCGCTTGAAAGCGAGTTCCCGCAGGTCTGCACGGCCTTCGCCAACAAGGCTAGCAGAGCCAACAAAGAAGATTTGCTCGCCGTGCACACCGAACCGATCCGCTTCGAGGAGATCGAGTTCGGACCGTTCGAGATCCGGCTGTCGTTCGATCACGTGCAGCGGTGTTTCGATTACCGGGTCCTCGCTCTGGAACCGTCCCCTGCGCCGTACCACTCCGCCGTGACGCATCCGCACGTCCAGGGTGATCTGTTGTGCGAGGGAGAGGCCCGGCAGCCGCTGCGCAAAGCCCTCGAAGACGGGCGGATGAGCGATTTTTTTCTGATCGTGACCCGCGTGCTGCAGACCTACAACGCAGACAGTGCGTTCGCCGAACTCTCCGAATGGTCGGGAATCCGCTGCAGGGCGTGTGGCGACATGGTGCCGGAGGAAGACGCCCTCCGCTGCCAAAGCTGCGACGACGAGCTCTGCAATGACTGCTGCGAACACTGCCCCAAGTGCCTTGACGACTTCTGTTCTACCTGTCTGGAAGCGTGCGGCGACTGCGAGCGAAGGTGTTGCCGCGGCTGTCTGCAACCGTGTGCGAGCTGTGAGGAACTGTTTTGTCGCGGCTGCCTGACCCACCAGGACTGCGAGACGTGCCATGACTCGCACGCGATTCCCGAAGATCTTGATGGAGACTCTCATGAAAACATTCTCGAACACACTCCCGAAGAATCCGCCACGGGATCTGGCGGGAGCCTCCATGCTCCCTGAGCGTGAAAGCATTCGGTCGCCACGCCAAATGCACCGCAGGCGGCCGATTCTGCGGTTCAGTCCGACCGCGTGGGCGAAGCTGCTCTACCTGCGGGATCGCGGTCCCACCGAAGTCAGCGGCTTCGGGCTCTCCGCGGCGGATGATTTCCTGTTCGTTGAGGATGTCCGTCTCATCCGGCAGCAGGCGACGGACATGAGCGTGCAGTTCGACGACACCGCGGTCGCCGAGTTCTTCGACGAGCAGGTGGACCAGGACCGGCGGCCGGAGCAGTTCGGGCGGATCTGGCTGCACACCCATCCGGGGGAATCGGCCCAGCCGAGCGGCACCGATGAAGGGACTTTTTCGCGGTGCTTCGGCCGCACGGACTGGTCGTTGATGTTCATCCTTGCCTGCGGCGGCCAGACGTACGCCCGGCTCGAATTCCACGCCGGACCGGGCGGTGCCCTGCAGCTTCCAGTGGCGGTCGATTACCGCCGCGAGTTCCCGGCGGCGGATCACGCAGCGTGGGAGCAGGAATATCTGGTGAATGTGCAATGTGTCGAGCTTCGTCTGCCATTTCCCCCGGCCCACGCCGGGACCCGGTCTCTCCCCGCGGAGGAATTGACTTCAGCGGAAAGCGGGGATTTCGATTTCGAGTACTTCGAAGTGACCTCATTCCTGAAGGAATCCGGAAGGAGTTTTCATGCAGACAACCTCTGACCGCTTCGCTCGGCAACAGGATCTGGTGCCGCGCGACAAACTGCAGGATCTGCGGGCCAGCGTCATCGGCGTCGGCGCCATCGGACGGCAGGTGGCGCTGCAGCTCGCCGCGATCGGCCTCACACGACTGCAGCTGATCGATTTTGACCAGGTCGCAGCGACCAATATCACGACGCAGGGGTATTCGGCAGGTGATGTGGGGAGCCCCAAAGTGAATGCCACCGTCCGGGCCTTGCGGGAGATCGAATCACAACTTGACGTGGAGTTGATCGTCGACCGCTATCGCAGCCGGTACACGGTCGGCGAAGCGGTCTTCGTCTGTGTCGACAGCATCTCTGCCCGCGAGGCGATCTGGCGCTCGGCCGGGAAAAACTGCCGTTTTTGGGCGGACGGCCGCATGCTGGGGGAAGTGCTCCGCATCCTGATCGCCGCCGACGAGCACGGCCGGCAACACTACCCGACGACGCTGTTTGCCCAGCACGAGGCGCAGTCGGGCGCCTGCACCTCCCGCAGCACCATCTACGCCGCCAGCATCGCCGCCGGACTGATGGTGCACCAGTTCACCCGCTGGCTCCGCGACCTGCCCACCGATCCCGACACCTCGCTGAACCTCCTCTCCAGCGAACTTTCCTGTTGAGTGGCTGAGCTGACTGAGCCTGCTGACGCGGCTCACGCGCGAGGCTGATCCCTCTGGAAGCGGCAACCGCGCTCCCGGTGCGCGCGTCCGGTGTTGGCTTCTTCAGTCACTCCCTCGCCCCGTCACACACTCTCCGTTCCCCCCTAAGAAAGGAACCCACATGTTGCGCAGAGCCTACGCATCCATCACGCGGATCGTCGTCATCATCGGGAGTCTGTTCGTCGCCGGATGCCGGTCCGAGTACCAGCAGGGCTACGAACAAGGCGTGCGGGAGGTCCGCGAGTTCCGCCAGCAGTCGGGCATCGCTGGCGAACTGGCGATCCAGGCCGCCGATGAGCTGGGAGCCTATTCCTCGAAGCCGGACAAGTCCGCCGACTGGAACGCTGGGTACCGCGCCGGCGCTCATGACGAGATCCAGAAGTAAGGCCGCCGGAGACATCCAGCACAAGTGAAACTCGTTCTGCGGCGCAACCGCGGAAGTACCACGTATTCCCTGATTCACGACTTCAGAACTAGGATCACCCCTATGACACAGAATGAACTGCACCGCTCCGTCGCCCGGGCGACGGGTGAAGACCTGCGGGAAATCTGCCGTCGTGGTTTCAGCATCGTCGATCCACGGAATATCGATTTTGATCCGGAACCCGACAACCAGTTGCCGCAGATGATCGACTGGGACCAGCACGACCTCGAACGGAATGTTCCCCTCGTCGCCCAGCGGCAGGACGCGGCGTAGCGGCCGCGTTCCCGCATCTCCGCCACGTCCGCGGCCGGACTTCGTAACCCGACCGCCCCCGACTTCCATGTTCCGCAATCAGCCCCCTGAGGAGCCACACACAAGGAAATGTTCAATACACGGGAACTGGCGACGCTGCTGGCGGCACTGCAGTTCTGGCGTGAGGAGATTACCCCTCACGGCCCGGAGATCGCGGAACCGTATCTGGTCGCCATTGGCATGCCGGGCGTCGCTCCCCTGCGGCCTGCGGAAATCGAGCGACTCGCACGGCGTCTCCGCACGCTGCACAACCAGCAACCGGACTAACGGCACCACGGCCCAGCACTCCACACGTGCAGGTCTGATCCTGGACGGGGATGAAGCGCGTCGAGCCCGGGCCCTGACGGCGCACCATGGGGGACGCTGCGGTCACACGGTCGCGCGACGCTTCTGCCAAATTCCTCGCGCACCCGCGCATGTACACACGATTTTGAATCGGGAGATCATTGTTCCATGGGCAACGCACGCCAGAAACTCAATGCAGCCGTCCTCAACGGCTGTGTGATCATCGCCGGTCTTGTGGCCGGACTCGCCCAGAGCTGGACGGTGTTTACCGTCCTGCTGGGCCTGTTGCTGTTCTCGTCCTGGCTCAGCCACGATCTGCGCGGCGGCCGCCGTTGACCGTCGTCACTCTTCGTCAGCATCGAGCCTGCCGGACCTCTGCCGTAAAGGCACGTCCGGCAGGCTCTCTTCCTCACAGCCGTGGCGGGGACATACATCCTTTCACTTTAGCTATCAGCGACTTCGTCATCCGGACAGTCGTGGTGCCGGGAGGAGACATTCGGAGGAGCGCTATCGGATGTCGAGAAAAGCAGAATCCAAAAGGGCGGGAGAGCGACGAGATCATCGCCGCTTTCCGGACGCGATCCCGAAAGAGGCGGTGCGGATGCTGCTGGATCTCTGCTGGCGGCGGATCGTGGGCCGGAACTATCAGGAGTCGATGACCGAGGCGCTGCTGCTGGCGGCGCTCCGGCAGGCGATTTGCTTGCGGCAACCGCCGCCGGGGCTGATCCATCACAGCAACCGCGGTGGCCAGTATGCCTCGCGGGAGTACCGCAATGTGCTGCGGCGTTCAGCGATACGTCAGAGCATGCGCGGCAGAGAGCTGCTCTGACAAGGTGTTCATGGAATCGTGCCTCGGCACGCTGCAGACGGAGCTGGAGTTGAATGTCTACGCCGGCCGCCAGGAAGCGGTCCGCGCGCTGTCGGAGTACGTGCGCTATTGCGACCGCGACCGCCACCATTCGTCCCCCGGCTACGTTTCGCCGCTGGAGTTCGAGGAGCAATTGACCGTCCCGGTTCAAGCACCTCCGGTGTCTAGGAGACCTGAAGCTCCCTAAATAGGTCCACATCCTGAGCGAAGCGCTGCGGTCACGGATTGGTCTGGAAAAAGAAGCTGGCTTGGTTCTAAGGTGGTTGTTGGATAACCCAACCGGCCTCGGAGACCAAGCCATGGAATGCAGTATTCGACTTTCCCGGGAGGAACGCAAGATCCTTTTGCAGGC